>ERZ836760.667-NODE-667-length-48165-cov-20.882083_pt1 | contig 48165 bp, 59 predicted proteins | sample MGYA00519941_ERZ836760 | MGnify/ENA primary metagenome ERZ836760 (study PRJEB31850, sample SAMEA3708807) | human gut metagenome | biome: human gut; feature: human-associated habitat; material: faeces | place: China | collected 2014 ... | reverse complement strand
AAGTAAGTGTTAAACCTACAGCAGTAAGTTTTTTAACTGTCTTTCTCATAAACTTATAAACCTCCCTATTGGTTCTTGTGGGGAACGCCCCACTTAATATGTTTCTAACATTGATATATATTACCATTTTTGTAATCTTTTAACAATACTTTATAAACTATTTTTCTGAACTTTGTAAACTATTTTGCTAAAAAAAGAGAATTGTTATGCTTAACACAAAAGATATGCCAGAAGATATTAAAGCAATTACTGGATAGTTTATCAAAGAACATGTGGATCTTAATAAGTGTAAGTTAGCATATTAACTATTATTAGTATAACGCATTTTTAACTGTATACAGAATAAAAAAGAGCCGTGTCACGGCTCTTTTTATATTGGGATTACGACACTTTCTGCAATCATCACATTCTATCGGCTATTTATGAATTCCTTCTTCTTCAATCTGACTATAAGACTTGTGACAAGCAGCATCGCTATACACACAGCTATCGGCATAAGAATATTTTTTCCTAATAATATCCCCTTTTTATATACAGAATAAGTCATCACATACTTACGCCATAGAAGACCAGTGCTTATAGCACCATCGGCATCATAATATTCAACGCTCACTATAACCATAGCTGCAAGATAGCCAGCCCATTTCTTATCCGTTATCCACCATACCGCAAGCATAATCAGTCCCATAACGAATATAACTGCAAATGCCTGTAATATAAAAACTGCACTTATAAGTGCAAATGAAGGTGCTGCCTCACATGGCATATGTATGGCTTTATAACACGTACTTGCCTCATCTTCCCAGTTATATATCTTTCGTTTTATACATATGCCTGCTATAGTTGTTGCTATATATATGTATACAGCGATGACTGCACTAAGTATTGCAAGGTCCTTCACACATCTTTTCCATATACTATATATATGTTTATGCCTCGTAATCATCATTACTGAAAAATTATATCTCTGTACATACAATATATAAAACAATGAACATATTGTAAGCAGCCTGCTCACATAATATATGCCAATGCCTATATACACATCATACAGGCATGCTTCTGTATCAGACGGAATACCCAGCCCTCTTAATATTGTATTAGGCAGCAGTATAGTTATAACAACAAGCATTACTATTGACATTCCCTTGTCATTGACACTCAGTAATTCCCTTATCTTTCTCATACCTTTTCAGCTCCATGTATTATAATCGCCTTATGTACCGGATATAATGACATATCAAAGTAAAAGTCTGACTTTATAAATCTTGCCCTGCGTTCCTGTCTTACCAGACCATCAGACATACCAAAGCGTATAGCAAATGTTTTAGTTTCCTCTGGTTTTAATATAGTATCTCCTTCTTCATCTACTGCATATATCACTCCCTGATTATCATATCCTATAGGATATGCCACAATATCTACATTGGGTACAAAATCAGCTGCCAGATTGACATTCTCATCTTTTTTGTTTGTAACATCAAAAACAATGACCAATCCATCATTATCGCTTCTCATCTTTTCCGGCATATTCTTCTTATCAACAATATCATTCATATTGCCAAAATAAAGATTAGCTACGCATATTTCTAATCCATTATGCTCTACAACATCCCCTGCTTCATAGTACTCCTCAACTGGAGCAGGCAGTCTGGTATTAGCATTTCTGTAAGCTAATATAAACACTATAACCAAAACAAGTGCCACACATAATAATATGCCATACTTTACTTTTTTATTTTTAAAATGTATCATTCTTCAACCCCCGCCATATATACAAAACAACATCAAGTACAACTATCATCACCATAAACAAAACATAACTTTCCCAATAATTAGGAGTCATCTGGCTCATACTAAACAACCTGTATGGAGCAATCGCTCTTACTTTCACATACGGAAACCAGCTTGAAGCTGCATTCATAAATTCACATAGCACTACAGGAAAAAGTAATACTATAAATGTATTATTCACCCATAAAGATACCATAAGTGAAACTGTAGCCAGTAATCCACCACATATAAACTGCAATATAAAGTACAACAGATAATATACATAAGGATGTGTAAAAAATATACTGCTCCACATAGAATTAGCCGAATAACAAAATGTACCATTATTCCATATCATAGAAGGAAGCAGCATAGCTGTTGCTAAAAGATTAACAAGCAATGGAAGAACTGCCACGATTCCACCTGTTGTAAATACTGCGGTAAACTTGGCTATAAGATAATTAATCTTTTTCGTTCTGCAATAATAATTTCTTATAATTCCTGTACGCCTGTCCGTATAATATGTAGCTGCATATGGCAGAACTACCATTATAGGAAGTAATCTTATATACAACGTATAATAAACGTTAAAACTTCCACCTATCCACGTATAAATAACGGTATATGGAAGAGTTAGTCCCCCATATTCAAAAAACTCCAGCGGATTAAGTGCATTATGCAACCCCACTTTGACAAACTGCACTGTAACTATTATCATTCCTATAATAAGCGCAATCTTAAAAGCTGCTCCTTTTAGCGCCCGCTCCATTTCAATCTTTAGCATCTGCTTCATTCTATCAACCTCCCAGCCATATACATTATTACATACAGAATATCAACTACTTACTTAAGCTTGTCTGAATATGTAAAATCAAGCTTTAGTAATTTATCTTCATTCCATATTTCTGGACTACCTGTTTTAGCATCACTTCCGTGATTAGTTCCTATGTATATATCATTATCAAGCATTAATCCATCTGTTTCTACATCCTCATACACATATTTATATCCTGTTACATTCTTCCCTCTATATCTTGTAACTTTATACTTCTCCACAAAACATAATAAAATAATTTCTCTGCTTTCTTTTGCTTTTATTGTTGCCCTGCAAAATTCATGTTCTCCCCATCCATCAGGTTTTATAAAGAACCCCTTAAAATTATTATCATGTATAGTATTATATTGCAGGTTATTATTATCATATTTTATATCATAAAAATTAAAATCACTTGTTAAAAACTGACTATCTTCATTCCCTGTATTAGTTATATTAAGTCTGAATATAATCATTTGCCAATCTATCCCTTTGGGACTACTACATATATTAGCAGCTTCATCTATATACTCATTTTTCTTCATTTTATTTAAGAATATTATTAACTGTTCTATGCTTTCACTATCCTCATATAAATATACATCCGTAAAATCATTTGTAACATATGCTTCCTCTATTTTACATTCAAGTTTATTCTTATTACTAGTTTCATTTATTGTATCATCCATATTTACCATCGGCGGTATATCTACCCCTTCAGGTATAGTATAATACTTATTATCATCATGCCATTTAGACTCCTTATTATCAACAACTACTGTTGTTTTCTTTTCATCCTCTATATCTGCCATTGAATATACATCATCTATATCAGTTAATCTGCATCCAGTAAGTGAAGCTAAGATTGTAATGCTTATCATAATAATTGCGCTTTTTTTCTTCATAAACTCATTCTTCCCCCTATCCTTTTCTCTTTATAATTCAATCGGTTGGGAATTATTATCCCCAACCGATTAAGAAGTAAGCTTTACTTCTTTTACTCTTTCAAGCTTCTGATTTAATCATCAGTAACCCCCTTGTTAATAAGTAACTTTATAGAACCGGTTCCGTTGTATTTATTCTACCACACAAAAACATCTATTTTTTCAATTTGTAATATTTGGTAGGTTTTGTTGTAATATTTGGTCAATAAATGTTATTTTTCAGTATATTTAATCCAATTTTATATACTTTATTTCATATTTTTATATGTATAATATATGTAATTAACACAAAAATACCAGCCCTTTCAACATCAGATACTTCCCCTGACATCCCTAGGCTGGTATATAAAATATATCCCTATACTTACATTCTCATATTCCTTACTCCGACCGACACACTTGTTACATACTCATATTCTGTTTTTTTGACATCATACATTCCATCATATTTCTTTATTATCTTCCTGACACTGCCTATACCTCTGCCGTGATTTTTATAATAATCTATGTTTCTGGCTTCCGGCGTGTTTATATAATTATTCTTTATAATAAATACTATATTATCTGCGTGGCATATAAGCTTAATATCTATATATGCATCCATATTATTCTGAAGTACACGGCTTACAGCATGTTTGCTGTTATCTATAAGGTTGCCTATAATCACGCCAAGGTCACTATAATCAACATCCAGCTCCTCTGGCACTTTCACGTCATAGGTTATATTTACACCTTCTGGCACTTCTGATAACTTATATGACAATATACTGTTGACCCTTAAGTTCGTACAGTACTTTGGCTGCCCGGCTGTGTTAATATTATCAAGTATATTATCAAGTTCTTTTTCGGCTTCATCATAATCCCTTAACTGTATGGCATAACTGAGCGTATTCAGTCTGTTCTTAAGGTCGTGTCTTATGTCCTTAAGCTCCTCCTGTGCCTCTTTGATATTACCATACAGCCTGTTATTCGTGTCTATCTGTATCTTAAGAATATCTTCCTCATAGCTATGGCGTGCGCCTGTGTCTATCTCTACCATACTTATGCATACAATATCCTTGGCTATGCATATCACAATCATAAGTATTACATATATCACATATCTGTCATTTATCTGCTGCGGCATTAACTTATACACCAGCATAAGAATTATATTCTGTGCAACAACCGTCATTATAACAGCTATATCTGTAATCCTGCCTATGCTTACTTTTCTATAATTGTTATATCTGATAAATGCAAACAACATTATTATACTTACAAATATAATAAATGGAATTATATAAATCGATGCTGTTTCCTCTGTATACACTATGCTGTTACGTTTTATGCTCCATATGACTTTAATGACAACTGATATATTAATAAGCATATTTACATATATAAGTACTGCCGATATATTTTTATACAGCAGAGGAATGTCCGATATATTCAATATAATAAGAATAAGCGCAAGTACAGCACACAATATATAATCATCATATAATATAAGTCTGTACAGGCTCACACTTATCGCTGCCATTATTATTATGCTTTTTAACAGCTGCTTTGTATCAATAGCTATCAGCCATCTTATGTTATGACGTATTCCTGCCTGTGTACTATTATCTGTATCATATTCGCCTGTATATTTCAGGGACTTGATAAAGCTTCTATATATTATGTATTCAGTTATTCCAAGAAGTATAAACCAATATTCCCACACCATCAGTACTCTCCACGCTTATGTTACAGACACGTATTTATTAAAGCCATCAACGAATTCCCTGCCGTAACGTCTTGCTATCGAAACCGGTACTTCCTCGCTTTCACGCCCTGTCTTATACCATACCATATCTGACTTTATTCTTGATATATACTTATAGTTTATAATTATCGAACTGCCTGCCATTCCAAACATATCAGAAGGGAATTCTTCTTTGATATCCTTTATCTTTCCATATGTCCTGTATTCTTTACCAGATGTTACGATATTAATATACCGCATATCTGAATATATGCACACTATGTCGTTATAGTCTATCCTGTATACAGACTTTCCTATATGAAATATGAACTTGCTGCCATCGCCTGTATACAACTCGTTAATCTCACTGAGTATCATACTAAGACGTTCTTCACCTGCCGGCTTTACTATGTAATTAAATGCATGTACATCAAATGCTTTCTGCATATAATCCGTATGGCTTGTTATAAATACTATAACAGCCTCCTTATATCCCGCCTTTATCCACTTTGCAAGACTTATTCCATTGTCATCGCCAAGTTCTATATCAAGAAAATACACATCATATGGTATGTCTTCATCACTAAGTTCTTCTTTCATATCCTCCGCACAGTTATATACATCTGTTTCTGCTTTTATTCCAAGCTTATCCGCTGTCTTATCAAGAAGCCTGACAAACATATCTGCCTGTACACTATCATCTTCGCACAATGCTATCCTCATACAATTCTACTCCTCATCAATGCAGCTTATGCCAGCACTTTAATCAGTACTGACAGACAGACCCGCATTTAACTAACGAGCAAGCCAGCCTCCATCAACTGCAAGTGTGAAACCATTAACATAGTCTGATGCCTTAGAAGCGAGGTATACTACAGCACCTTCCATATCCTCTGGTGTTCCCCATCTTCCAGCAGGTATCCTGTCAAGAATAGCTTCACTTCTGTCTGCATCATCCCTTAACTGGGCCGTATTGTTAGTTGCCATATATCCCGGTGCAATTCCATTTACATTGATGTTATACTTTGCCCATTCATTAGCCATGGCTCTTGTAAGACCTATAACAGCACTCTTACTTGCTGTATATGAAGGTACTCTTATTCCGCCCTGATATGAAAGCATAGAGCATACATTGATAATCTTGCCGCCTTCACCCTGCTTTATAAGCTGCTTTGCAAATGCCTGACTTAAGAAGAATACCATCTTTTCATTTACCTGTATGACTGAATCCCAATTTTCCTCTGTGAAATCTATAGCATCCTGTCTTTTGATAAGACCTGCATTATTAACAAGTATATCAACTCTTCCGTATACATCCATAGCAGCTGTCATAACCTTAGATATAGAATTCATGTCTGAAAGATCAGCTAATACTTCGGTAAATATACCACCATCTGCCTCTATTTTAGCTTTAGTTTCTTCGCATGAACGTCTTGCAACTCCAAGCACCTTAGCTCCTGCCTGTGCAAGCGCAATACACATTCCCTGTCCAAGTCCTGTATTGGCACCCGTAACAACTGCCACCTTATTATCTAACTTAAATAAATCTAATATCATATACTCTCTCTTTCCTTATATTTCCTGTTATCTGCTGCATTAATTCTGAAATAAATCTTCAATAAATAACAACTAAACAATGCTCATTGCAGTTAGTTAAATCCTATCAGCTTATTCATAACCTTATATCCTGTCTTGGATATTCCTCTTCCTATACGTCCGGGAATATTAACTGTACTTCCTAAAAGACTATATCTTAGTTCCTTATAGAGCTGCTTATCTGTGTCTTTAACATACCTCCAGAGTTCCTTCTTTTTGTTAAGATTCTCCTCTGTTCCGGATATTATTAAGAATATTGATGAAACCTCCATCATAATTCTTAAATATGTTCTCATATATTTTCTACATTTCTCATTCTCTGGTTTCTCAGAAAGATATGAATCTATAAGCCTTCTTGTAACTCTTAACTGCTGATCTATTCTTGATATCATAACCTTTTCGTTAACTGACTGGTCATCACGTCCTATGAAATATCTGTAAAAATTCGTATTAATGTAATACATTTTCTTAACATAAGGTAGCGGTTCAAACACAAACACATTATCCACGTAAAATGTATGCTTTGGAAGTTCTAATCCACAATCTTTAATAAGCTGTGTCCTATATATAACTGAATGCATAAGTATGTACTGGTCAACTTTAAAATGCCCCATATCATCCCATCCAAACATCTTATCAACTGGGAGTGCGTTCTCATAATGAATAACTTTTTTTCTTTTAGCGCCTACTTTTTCATATACATAGTTAGCTATAACCATATCAGGAAGGTCATCTTTTTCTACGAATTCCTTAAGCTTTGTAAGTATTTTTCTATAACTTTTTATGTCTACCCAGTCATCACTATCAACTACCTTAAAGAACACTCCTGTAGCATTGGCAAGTCCTGTGTTAACAGCCTGACCATGCCCACCATTCTCCTGGTGAACAGCTTTAACGATGCCTGGATACTGTTCTTCATACTTTTTAGCTATTTCTAAAGTGTTATCCTTCGTAGAACCATCATCCACTATGATAACCTCAATATCATCCCCTCCTGCAAGGCATGATTTAATACATTTTTCCATATATTCTGCTGAGTTATAACATGGAATTGCAAATGATAATAACTTCATATGTATAATCTCTCCTATTTAATTTCAAAAAAATCGTTTTGCTTCTTCCTCATGTTTGTGCGGGTCGAAAATGTTACCGCTTTTTCGTGCAAGCACGAACAGCGGTCACACTTTCGACCCTGTGGTATCACATGCGGTCTGGGCACTTGATGCCAAGAAGGTCTGTGCATGTTTCAAGAATATTTTTTGTAAGTGTAATAAGTGCTATATAACCCTTTTTCTGTTCTTCGTTCTCTTCTGCAAGTATCCTCGTATTATGATAGAAGCCATTGAATTCATTAGACACTTCATATATGTACTGACATATTCTATGTGGTGCATTATCTTTGTATGCACTTTCTATCACATCTGAAAACTTAATAAGTGACAATGCAAGCGTTTTTTCTGAAGCTTCTTTTGCAGGTAGTATATTAATATTTTCAGTACTTCCACCATTTTCCTTGTATTTTGCAAGTATAGACTTTATTCTTACGATTGTATACAGAATATAAGGACCTGTATTTCCCTCAAAAGAAGCAAATCTGTCTATATCAAAAACATAATCCTTTGATGCCTGGTTAGAAAGATCTCCATACTTAAGTGCAGCAAGCCCTACTATCTTTGATGTTTCTTCTGCTTCTTCATCAGATACTGAACGATTTTCCTTTATCTTGTTAAGTACTGCATTATCAATATCAGCAATAAGATGCTCTAATCTCATAACACCGCCTGAACGTGTCTTAAATGGCTTGCCATCCTTTCCATTCATAGTTCCAAATCCGACAAATGTCATATTAACATCAGGTCTTACGATGCCTGCTTTCTTTGCGGTTCTGAATACCTGTGTAAAGTGAAGCTCCTGTCTTTTATCTGCAAGATATATATATGTGTCCGGCTTATAAAGTTTTTCTCTTTCTACTATAGTTGCAAGGTCCGATGTAGCATAAAGTGCCGCACCGTCTGACTTTCTTACGATACATGGAGGCAGTTCTTTAGTATCTGTATCTTCTGCTATATCTACAACAGTAGCCCCCTGGCTTTCATATGCTATACCATCATCAACCATCTTATCTACCATTTCATCTATATATGGCTGTGCATCACTTTCGCCTTTCCAAAGATCAAAGGATACATTAAGATTATCATAATTCTTCTTCAGATCTTTCTTTGAAACCGTCATAATATGATTCCAGATAGCTCTGCATGCCTTATCACCATTTTGAAGCTTAAGTGTTGCCTCGTGCGCCCTTTTAGCAAAAGCTTCATCCTCCTTGGACTTAGCACTTGCTGCTGGATATATCTCCTCCAGCTCTGCTATTGTAAATGGTGCTTCTTTAGGATATTCACCTATAAATGAAGCATCAAAATATGGCAGTTCCGGCTTTCTATCTCTTAATTCTTCTATAATAAGTCCCATCTGAAGTCCCCAGTCACCAAGATGCACATCACCTATTGTCCTGTTGCCAACAAATCTGTTAATTCTTTTAACGCTTTCACCAATGACAGCTGATCTTAAATGACCTACATGAAGTGGCTTAGCCGCATTAGCACCACCAAAATCTACAATAACAGTCTTAACCTGTTCATTGTTCTGATAACCATACTTATCAGAAGCTGCCATATCATTCATATAACCAGCAAGATATTCAGGACTAATCTTTATATTGATAAAGCCCGGTTTAACACTTTCAACAGATGAGAAAAGTCTGTTATCTGCAAGCTTAGAAACAACTTCATCTGCTATCATAAAAGGTGCCTTTTTATATGCCTTTGCTGCTGCCATAGCACCATTACACTGATACTCACATAAGTCTGGTCTGTTAGATACTGTTATCCTTGCATAATCTTTTGAATATCCACATTCCTCAAACGCTTTCTGGAATTGTTCTGTCATAAGTTCTATTATGGTCTTCATATAATCTCCACTCCTGATTTTATTTGCTTTTCAGTTGTTATATCACCTGATGCATATATAATAAATATAAAAAAGAAGCTGTTGCACTAAGTTGATTATATATTGATATATAAACTACTTACGTTGCGACAGCTTCCATATAAAACACTACTACATCACTGCTCAGTTTTAGGTTTTCAACTATTCTGAACAATAATATATAAAGCTGTATTTAGTTTAGTATAAGACACTTTCAAGAAAAAGTCCATAGCTCTCAGCTGGAAGTGACATAACAACATCCCTTCCATCAAGTGCAGCTTCTATATCTGAGGTCTTCTTTAATCCGTTACCAACATCAAGAAGCATTCCTATCATATATCTTGCCATATTATGAAGAAAATCATCAGCTGTTATTGTAATATTACATTTATCACCTTCTACATCTATATCTACTGACTTGACATTCTTTACTGTAGACTTGCTCTTTTTAGCAGTTGTAAATGCTTTAAAGTCATGACTTCCGATAAAATACTGTGCCGCTGTTCTCATGGCTGATATATCTGGCACATCGAATGTATGATATGCATATTTTCTTGTAAACACATCTGCTACATTAGCCATATCAAGCTTGTATACATATGTTTTTCCCTTTGCATTCAACTGGCTATGAAATCTTTCATCAACTTCTTCAACATGATTGATTGCAATATCTCTTGGAAGGTACCTGTTAAGATAATTCTTAATCTCAATAGCCTGATACCTGTCATTTAACTTAAAGTTAGCTGTTTGCGCAAGTGCATGAACACCCTTTTCTGTCCTGCAGCCAACATATATATCTATATCCTCGCCAGTCATTTTTTTAATTATTTCTTTAATCTTAACTTCTATCGTATTGGATGATGAATCTTTACCCAGACGCTGCCATCCATCATATCTGCCACCATCATATTGAATCTGTAACTTATAATTATACATTATTCTTCCATAACCTTTTCAACTGTATTAACGATAACATCCATCTCAAAAGGCTTCTGTATAAAATCAGCTGCACCCATCTTAAGCGCCTCTATCATATTAGCCTTTTGTCCCGCTGCTGTAACCATGATAACCTTAGCATCCGGATCGTCATCTATTATTTCTTTAACTGCATCAATTCCACCAAGCTTTGGCATTGTAATATCCATTGTTGTAATATCAGGTCTGTATATTTTAAATTTTTCAACACCCTCTGCACCATCTACTGCTTCTGCAACTATCTCATGTCCTGCCTGTTCAAGCATATTTCTTAAGAATTTCCTTGATGTCTTAGAATCATCTACTATCAATATTCTAGCCATAATCGTCCTCCGTTCCCACTTTATAATCTGGTATATGCTTACACCTTAAACTTCCAGCTTAATCTTATCATCTGCCACCATAATCAGATTAAATCTATGGCCCTTCATTGAAAATGTAACTACATACATTCCATTATCTGCCTTAATCTGTGTATCCTTATAAAATACTGGTGGATGCAATGCAACTTCTATGTCTTCATAGCTGAGCTTTGTTGCATACGCACCATTAATCACGTTAATAAGCTCACATATTGAATCATAAGCATCTGAATCAAACTCACTCAGCTCTTCCTGTGAAAATACTGATGCAACACATAAAAGATCGTCATCATCTCCCGCTATGCCAAGAAATACATCTATATCTCCGTCCATAAGCTGGCAGCCTACAAACTTTCCCTCGTACTCCTTTTGATATATAATTCTTTCCAGTTCCATATCACTACCTATAAACTGAGTAAATATCTTAAGTACACTCTGCATCTGCTTGTTGTAGTATTCTGTGTTCATATCAAGAAATGTTGTAACCATATCATCTATGTTACCTTCTTTGATAACCTTCAGTTCACTATCAGTAAAAACAGTTCCAGCGTGATTTTTGGCAATATATTTGTTAATCATCTTGTCCCGCATATCATCGCTCTCCTCATATCTGATTATCTGTCAATTATAATTTTTCGATTCATTTAACTTTTAATTCATTATACATCATTAAGATACAAGTTAGCAATCACTTATTTTATTTAATTGATTGAAAATTGATATATTACTTGCTGTTTTCTGTTATTTTAGAAAAAACTTCACGTTCTTAACTACTACACATAATAAAACCGGCACAGCTAGTCACACTTTTGCCATGCCGGAAACTTATTTTACACTTTAAACATGATAAGAGGTTATTTTTAACCCCGATATCAATTATATTATTTAAGCATTCTCAACAGAATAGTTAGGAGCTTCTTTAGTAATATGAATGTCATGTGGATGACTTTCTCTTAAAGCTGCAGATGACATCTTTATAAACTTAGCTGTCTCCTGAAGTACTGGAATAGTCTGTGCTCCACAGTAACCCATACCTGAACGGAGTCCTCCCATAAGCTGGAATATAGTATCCTCAACAAGTCCTTTATATGCAACTCGTCCTTCAACACCTTCTGGAACAAGCTTCTTTGCATCTGTCTGGAAGTATCTGTCTTTACTACCATTCTCCATAGCTGCAATAGAACCCATACCTCTATAAACCTTATACTTTCTGCCCTGGAATAACTCAAATGAACCAGGAGCTTCGTCACAGCCTGCTAAAAGACTTCCAAGCATACATACATTACCGCCTGCTGCTATCGCCTTAACTATATCTCCTGAGAACTTTATACCACCATCAGCGATAACCGGAATACCATACTTTTTAGCCTCAGCATATGCATCCATAACTGCTGTTACCTGAGGTACACCAATACCGGCAACAACTCTTGTTGTACATATAGAACCCGGTCCGATACCAACCTTAACAGCATCTACACCTGCTTCACACAAAGCTTTTGCAGCAGCTCCTGTAGCTATGTTACCTGCAATAACCTGAAGTTCTGGATATGCAGCCTTGATTTCCTTTAAAGTTGTAATAATATTCTTTGAATGACCATGTGCTGAATCTATAACAATACAGTCAACACTTGCATTAACAAGTGCTTCTACTCTGTCCATAACATTAGAAGTTATACCAACAGCAGCACCTGCAAGAAGTCTTCCCTGTGAATCATGTGCAGATGCAGGATACTTGATAGACTTCTCAATATCCTTGATTGTAATAAGACCTGTCAGCTTGAAATCCTTATCAACAATAGGAAGCTTTTCCTTTCTTGCCTTACCAAGAATCTTCTTAGCTTCTTCAAGTGTGATGCCTTCCTCTGCTGTTACAAGATTCTCACTTGTCATACATTCCTTGATAGGTCTTGAGAAATCCTCTTCGAACTTAAGATCTCTGTTAGTGATTATACCAACAAGCTTCTTGTTCTCATCTACGATAGGTACACCTGATATTCTGAACTTTCCCATAAGCTCGTTAGCTTCTTTTAATGTATTGTCTGGATGTAAGTAAAATGGATCTGTGATAACTCCATTCTCTGATCTCTTTACCTTATCTACCTCTTCTGCCTGCTGCTCAATAGACATATTCTTGTGGATAATACCTATACCACCCTGTCTTGCCATAGCGATTGCCATTCTATGTTCAGTAACTGTGTCCATACCTGCACTCATCAAAGGAATATTAAGCTTAATATTCTTTGTAAGATTAGTTGTTAAATCGATCATATTAGGTGTTACTTCTGAATACTGTGGAACTAATAACACATCGTCAAATGTAATGCCCTCGCCAATAATTGTACCCATTTTCCTTTGTCCTCGCTTTCTTGTTCTTGTAATATGCTTCTAATGCTATGATGTATTATAAAGCGGTGTGTATTAATACTACATCACTTAACCTGACAACAGATACATCATAGGATTATACAAAAAAATCCGAATACTCAATTCGGACATTTCTGTGTGGAGAAATCTGATAAACGCTCTATCATATTCCTTTTGTTTATAATATTAAGATTGTATCAGAGCATTTTTTAAAAGTCAATAACTTTAAACACATCTTTTTCAACAACATTTTGTATGCTATGAAGAACACGTTCATCAGGATATATAAATACCCTGACTAATTCGTTATGTTCATTATACGCATATATGACAACTGAATCATGATTGCTTGCACCAACTGAATAATCATAAGTCTTAACGTCCATATGGTTCATACGGAGTGCATCCTGCGAATCAGCTCTTGCCACAAGCTTTGCTCTTGAAAGTGTATACACACCACATCTTTTTCTTGCTGATTTTGCCATAATCCTGTCAATCGTAAGCGTATCATCCACTATCGAATACTCAAGCTCTGCATTATAATACTGGAATACTAAAAATGTCATCACCGCAAATAATGCAAGCACAATTATTCCAAATGTTCTTGTCTGTGGTATGGTTGTAGCCGCCACAATACAGCCTATTATAAGCAATGTCTTATAAACAACTGCTGTCTTAGGTGGTTTTACCTTCACTATCTGTTCTACTGCTATATCAAACATAAAGCCTCCTATCTTGTAATACTTCCAATTAATCAAAGTAATTAATTTTCTTCTTAGTGCCTGCTGCTGCCTTAACCTTTACATCTGGTATCTCATAGTCTTCTATATCAATTATATCCTTGCTTTCGTCACACATTATAAGTAATCTGGCAATCATTTTAAGCTTTTCTTTCATTCCGAAGCTTCCACCAACACTATAAGCTGTGCCATTTACTTCATATCTGTTCATAGATGAGAAATATACTGGTCTGTCCTCTTTTGCAACATCTGTATAATCTTTAACATCAATACATAATAAAGCATCTGCTGCTTCCTCTAACTTGTCTGGGTGCTTAGCTATAACAGAACTGCATATTGTTCCAAGCATATCTGTCTGGTTCTGCTCGTATTTATTGCCATATACGCTGAATTTCACAAGTGCTCCACTTCCCTTGCCGCTAACAGAAGAACCTCCTCTTACCTTTACCGCTGGAAGTTCAACCTGTTCTGAACTGAATATCTCCGGGCTTTCACCACATATATTAAGCAGAAGTGCCATTTTCTTTAACTTGTCTACTACTGAATATGATGTTCCGACGCATATATGGCTTCCATTAGCGAATTCAAAGAATTCGCAGCTTCTGAAATATGTAGGCATATCTGCCTTACGATTCTTAGGAAGACTGTAATCAACATCAGACACGCAGGTCATCCCATTATATGAAGGAAGTTCGTCCACAATATCCTGATGTTTGTTAAGAACGTGTGCAAAAAATGTAAGCATCATATCTGACTGATTAAGCTCATACTCCTTGCCATAAAGCATAAATCTGATATCACCTGTACTTGTAGCCTGTCTTGTCCTGGTGTTATCTTTTATATGTGTGCTATCTGTTATATTAGTGTTATCTGTTATATTGGTGTTATCTACTGCTGTTACAGAATCATCTGCAGCAACACTGTCTATTGCTATGTTATTTTTATCAGCAACACTATCATTGTTGTACTTTTCTTTAAGTTTCTCCAATACATCAATATTAATTTTGTCATTCTTGTCATTCGTAAAATTGTTATACATTAACTGTGCGCAATCACCAGCTGTTCCATATTTCTGAATACTATAGCTTGACTCTTTAAAAATATAACTAAGCATACTTATCGCAACTCTATGTGCTGTATTCAGACCATCTATAGTTGACCTGACATCTTTCTTTAATTTGCTCTTTACTGCAATATTATCTTCCATAACATCTTTAAGGACATTTACTTCCTCTGGAACCATCTTTATTGCCATACTCTGACTTTCTTTTGCAACTGTATTATCATACACTGCATCTTCCATTTTTTGTATTGTAGACATATTATCATCCAAGGCAATATAAAAATTCTCAAGATACCTGCCTTTTTCCATCTTTAAATCCTCTGAACGTGTTACAAGCTGTTCTATAAGGCAGGCATAACTACGGAAATAGCTAATACTAAGAAATGAAATCATAGCAACACAATCAACATCATATAAGCGCTCCTTAATATTCTGTAACCAGTTCTTAGAAATATTCTCCTGAAGCTCTATATCTATATATACATTAATTCCACGTTTTCTAAGCTCATATACAAAATCATAAACCTTCTCTTTATCCTTACTTGCATAACTTACAAATACATAAGGTTCACCCTTTATCCATCCATCTTCAAGTTTCTTTTTAAGCTCATCAATATCAGCCATTACCATTCCTCCTGCGTGACAACTAAAAACCAATATGAAAGTATTATAACATACCCCTTAACTTTTTTAAATAGAAACAACTATCTATTAATAAGCATAAACCAAGCTCTCCTGACATATATGAATCTGCTCAATCTGCTGCAATTCACTTAATAGCCTTGATAGCATAACATGTTTCCTTATACATTACACAACAAAAAGCCCCCTTGTTTATGAATATAAAACATAAACAAAGGGACTTTTTTAATATGATGTAAATGTTAAATTTATTTTATCAACTTACTGATGTATAGCAAATTATTACTTATTACATCATTCCGCCCATACCGGCAGCTCCTGCTGGCATAGCTGGTGCATCTTCCTTAATAGTTGTAACAACTGCTTCTGTTGTAAGAAGTGTAGATGCAACACTTGTAGCATTCTGTAATGCGCTTCTTGTAACCTTAGCTGGATCAAGGATACCTGCATCAACCATATTAACGTACTTATCGTTAAGTGCATCATAACCTGTTCCGACTTCTGATTCTCTTACCTTGTTGATGATAACTGCACCTTCAAGACCAGCATTGTTAGCAATGTGGAATAATGGAGCTTCAAGAGCCTTAAGGATAATCTCTGCACCTGTCTTTTCATCTCCGCTAAGTGTAGCAGCAAGCTCTGAAACCTTCTTAGATGCGTGGATATAAGCTGAACCACCACCTGAGATAACACCTTCTTCTACTGCTGCTCTTGTTGCATTAAGAGCATCTTCCATACGAAGCTTAGCTTCTTTCATTTCAGTTTCTGTTGCAGCACCAACTCTGATAACAGCTACGCCACCTGCAAGCTTAGCAAGTCTTTCCTGTAACTTTTCCTTATCGAAATCAGATGTTGTTTCTTCAAGCTGTGCACGAATCTGCGCAACTCTTGCTTCGATATCTTCCTTAGCACCTTCGCCATCAACGATAACTGTATTTTCCTTCTGAACCTTAACTGACTTAGCTCTACCAAGCATATCAAGTGTTGTATCCTTAAGCTCAAGACCAAGTTCTTCTGAAATAACCTGACCACCTGTAAGAATAGCGATATCCTTAAGCATTTCCTTACGTCTGTCACCATATCCAGGAGCCTTGACAGCTACTACATTGAATGTACCTCTTAACTTGTTAACAATAAGTGTTGTAAGTGCCTCACCTTCAACATCCTCAGCGATAATAAGAAGCTTAGCGCCATTCTGTACAATCTGCTCAAGAACTGGTAAGATTTCCTGAATATTAGATATCTTCTTATCTGTAATAAGGATGTATGGATTATCAAGGTTAGCTTCCATCTTATCCATATCTGTTGCCATATAAGCTGATATATATCCTCTGTCGAACTGCATACCTTCTACAAGGTCAAGTTCTGTCTTCATTGTCTTAGATTCTTCGATTGTGATAACGCCATCGTTAGAAACCTTCTCCATAGCATCTGCTACCATCTGGCCTACTTCTTCGTCACCTGCTGAGATAGATGCAACCTTTGCAATCTGATCCTTGCCTGTAACCTTTTCGCTCATCTGTGCTATAGCTTCTACTGCACAATCAGTTGCCTTCTTCATACCTTTTCTTAAGATAATTGGATTAGCACCTGCAGCTAAGTTCTTCATACCTGCATTTACCATAGCCTGTGCAAGAACAGTAGCTGTTGTTGTGCCATCACCTGCTACATCGTTAGTCTTAGTAGCAACTTCCTTTACAAGCTGTGCGCCCTGATTCTCAAACGCATCTTCAAGCTCGATATCCTTAGCTATTGTAACACCATCATTAGTAATAAGTGGTGCGCCATATGACTTATCAAGAACTACGTTACGTCCCTTAGGTCCGATTGTAACTCTTACTGTATTAGCTAACTTATTAACACCCTCTTCAAGAGCTTTTCTTGCTTCGATTCCGTACTTAATTTCCTTTGCCATTGTTATTACCTCCAAATAAAATCAATAATATAATCAACAATATAATGAATATTTATAATTAATCCTCAATTACTGCAAGAATATCATTCTGCTTAACTACAATATATTCTTCTTCATCAAGCTTAACTTCTGTTCCTGCATACTTAGAATATATTACCTTATCTCCAGGCTTAACCTGCATTGTAACTTCCTTGCCATCAACAACTCCACCAGGTCCTACTGCAACTACTTCCGCCTGTGATGGCTTTTCCTTTGCCTGTCCTGGTAATACAATGCCTGACTTTGTAGTTTCTTCTGCAACTAATGCTTTAATTACAACTCTGTCTCCTAATGGTACTAACTTCATAATATAATCCACCTTTCCGCTGTCTGACATATGTGTGGCAGCTATCTTTATCATTGCTATAATCATGTCTGTTAGCACTCATTTCTTTTGAGTGCTAATCCCGATAACGATAAGATATCACCCAGCCAATAATTTGTCAACAACTAATTCAAATATATTAATGTTTTTACATTTTGATTATACTTTTTTTATTTTTTATGTTTTTTTGACTCTGCAACTCCCATTTTTATAGTTTTCCCATAATAGAAAAGATACTGCTGTGCGTATCCCCCAAGTTCTCCAAACCTATTTTTAGCAAAATCCGCTATAACCTCCTTAGATGTGTCCTTCTTATCAAAATAAAGATATTCCATTATCCTTTTTATCCATACATCTATAGGAAAACTATCTCTTTTTCCAAGTGCAAAAAGACTTACGCAGCTTGCAACTTTATTACCTACCCCTTTTATTTCACACATTTTTTCTATAGCTGCTGCCGAATCTGACTTTATAAGTTCATTATAATTAACTCTTCCATCATAAACATGGCTGACTGCATCATATATGTATGGAGCACGGAAGCCTGTTTTTAAATCCTTCAGGTCATCAATAGTTGCTTTTCTTAGCTGATTAACATCTGGAAATGTATACATTGGAATTCCTTTTATATCTCCTTTATAAGTACCATACTTTTCTGAAATATCTGCTACTATCTTTTTAATATGTGGTATCTGCTTATTCTGTGAGATTATAAATGATATAAGTGTTTCAAAAAATTCCTGGTTAAGTATTCTTACTCCTGACATTGCACATATTGCTTCTTTTAACTTATCATCCTTTGCAAGCAGTTCTTCTTTTATTTTTCCATAATCCCTGTCTATATCAAAATATTTTCTCCATAATGTATCATATATCTTCTCATCTGTATCGTAAAACACCAGATTACTATCATCCTGTCTTATATGTAAAAGCTGTCCATATGCTGTCAACACATATTCATTCTCATCAAGCATGTTAAAATGAAAGCATTGCCCACATTCCAACGTTTCTTTAAGATTAAAATCTGACGGTGTATTTATCACATAATCGTTCATATTATTCCTCTTTTCTTAACTATTCTTAAATAGATGTATTTTGATTCTTACAATGTTTCTTAAACATTTTTTAATATTTCTTCCATATTCTATTATAAATTTCTTCCATGTTCTATTATAAATACTTTTATTTTTGCAGATTACGTATTAAAATTGTTATGTATATATTCTTTTATATACCTTTATAATATGATGTTGCCCACATGATATGAGATATGAGCATAAAAGTTTGATGATAATCCCACGATATGCGGATATTGGCAGGTATTATGTGCCAGTGGTACATATTTAACATGGGCAGAAGCGGCACGTAGACGTGGACATCATGATTTTTATCATAACAGATTATAACCAAACAACACACAATATTCAATTTATAACATAATTATTTATAGAAAGATTAGTGACAATGCATTTTAAAAAAAGCAATTTTAGAAATATAAATTTTAAAAAAAAGACTTTTGCTATTATTTCAATTATTATAAGTCTTTTATTTACTGGATGTAATATCCCATTTTTATCAGAATGGCAAGATGAGTCAAGTACCTCCATATCCAATACTGCATATGATAAATCTGCCTCATCAACCAGCGAAATAATTGATTACATCAATCAATGCTTAATAAATAATCAGACCGTATGCGAATTATTCATTGAAGACGAATCTCTTATAGATGCTAATTCATGGCTTGCTGCCATAGATGGCATAGAACAGTTAAAATGTGAATATAAACGTGTTAAAAATGGTTTTAATGTACGCATTACATATGAATGCTGGGATAGTTTTTCTATAATCAATGCATATAAAACCGGTTCAACAGATGCACTAAATGAACGCCAGCTTACATTATATACTAAATACATACAGATATTAAACGAGATTACATCTCCTGCTAATTCGGATATAGAAAATGAACTTGCAGTACATGATTATCTTGTCAAACACATTTCTTATGTTGATACAGGTGATTCCTCTTACAATGCATACAGTGCACTTATTAACGGAATCGCTGTATGTAGCGGCTATACTGAATGCTTTAAAACATTTATGGATATGCTTGGAATAGAAAATGGAACAGTGTCCGGTGAAGCTGGTGATGAGCAGCATATATGGAATACTGTTAAACTGGATGACCAATGGTATCATGTAGACGTAACATGGGATGATCCTATAGGTTCTTCTTTTGAATACACAGATCATTCTTACTTTAATATTACAGCTAAAGACATGTCTATTGACCATACATGGAACCATGACAAATACAGTGAATATGAGAATTGCGGAACGAAATATTCTTATGTAAAATATGCAGGAGTAACCATGATAAGCAACACTTCACAGTTAAACCGTCTTATCCGTAATGCGGTTAAAAACAAACAGACTCATCTTGAATTCGCCTGCACATTCACAACTGATTTAAAAACAGCTGTGTCAAAAACCGGTGAAGCTTTATCATATACTTATAAAAATGTACCTAGAAATAATTACACTTTATATACCGTAACATTCACTTACTAATATATGTCTGCAATATGCCTCTATGTTTCTAATATGTATTTTTTTAGGACATTTTTTCTTTCCTTATATTCTGGGCAGTACTTTTTCACCTCTGCCCAGAATTCCTTTGAATGATTCATATATTTTCTGTGTGCAAGCTCATGCACCACAACATAATCCATAAGCTCCTGTGGCATATAATACAGCTGGTAATTAAAGTTCAGATTACCCTTTGAACTGCAGCTGCCCCACCTTGTTTTCTGGTTTTTAATAGTTATATTTTTAACCGTCACTCCCATAATACGGCTGTAATATATAACACGTTTTTCAAATGCTTCTTTAATGCACTTAATCTCATCTTTAGTAAGTTCACCTTTTTTCTTTGCATTGGTTGATATTCCTGCTTTGGCTTTACTTCCAAGATAACGTCGCTTTTCTTCAATCCACTGCTTATGTTTATCCACGAATTCTTCAAGCTGTTTTTCACTTAATGTATACGGAGCTCTTAATATGACTCTTCCATCCATGTGGACTTCAATACCTATTGAACGTCTTTTTGACTTTATCACTGATATATAATCTTTATTCCATATGTTATCATATTCACCACTGCACATTTTATTTTACTCTTTTCTGCTTACTGGAGTTTCATATCTCCATCTTTAACCCAGCCTGCTTTTTTTAACAGCCAATTTATAAGTGGACATATAACTGCAGGCAAAATAAAAGATATAAGTATTAATCCTGCCCAGTCCATCATGGTTATTGCACTCTTAGTTCCTGCTGCAACATCATTTACCCAGCCTGAATATACACCTATCTGGCCTACAAAACCACATGTCCCCATACCTGATGATACTGCTGTTCCATTCATCTGCAGTTTGAAAAGACATGTTGCAACAGGTCCTGTTATTGCTGATGTTACTATCGGTGCAATCCATATCCTTGGATTCTTTATTATGTTTCCCATCTGAAGCATTGATGTACCTATTCCCTGTGAAACAAGTCCACCCCATCCGTTTTCCTTAAAAGACATAACCGCAAAGCCAATCATCTGGGCACAACAACCTGCTACAGCTGCTCCTCCTGCAAGTCCTGTAAGTCCAAATGCTGCACATATAGCTGCCGAAGATATCGGTAATGTAAGTGCTGCTCCGACAAGAACTGATACCACTATTCCCATAAGAAAAGGCTGAAGATTAGTTGCAAGCATTATAACCTCACCTATTTTCATAGCCGCTTTTCCAAGCGGTGGAGCTATCAATGCTGCCACCCCTGTTCCAACGCCTATCGTTATTAATGGTGTTACAAGTATATCTATCTTTGTTTCCTTCGATACTAATTTTCCTGCTTCTGCTGCAATAATAGCTACAAAATATACCGCCAATGGACCACCTGCACCACCTAATGCATTAGATGCAAAACCAACTGTTATAAGCGAAAAAAGAACAAGTGGCGGACATTTCAGTGCATACCCTATAGCCACCGCCATAGCCGGTCCGCTCATGGCTGATGCAAGACCTCCAACTGTATAATTAACACCACTTATTGTTGCAACTGTATTAGTAAGAAATCCTATATGAAGCTGTGTTCCCAGAGTATTTAGTATAGTTCCTATTAATAACGAACAAAACAATCCCTGAGCCATTGCCCCAAGTGCATCTATTCCATATCTTTTAACCGATACTTCAACATCTTTTTTCTTTAAAAATGCTTTAATTTTGTCCCACATAATTAATCCTCGCTATCGTAAAATTACAATTAATCATATCACATAGCTGTCCTGACTTCCACCTAATTTTCAACTTTATATACAACTCACGACTTTATATACAACAGCTTGTAATATACAGGTTTGTGTACAGTTTTATATATAGCATACATACACACTACACTCATGTAATAATCAAAAAGTATCTTTTTATTTTTCATATGTCATTTGACACTATCCATTTGTTTTTATAACCTGATATGATATCTGTGTCATCTAAAAATATATTACATATAATGTAATGAATTCTTTATAACTGGAGTATGTTTATGAAAATGCAGAATACATTTTCTCTTGCCATGTGCTATGTACCATGGCAGAAATGGGGAGAATTGTATGACCCATGCAGAGCTTTAAAATATGGTACTTTATTTCCTGTTCTTAACAAACCTTTTGGAGGTGTCAGAACATGAATACTGTGAATAACATGAATAATATAAACAATATGAACAACCAGTCAATGAATGTTAATTGTAATACACCTATGGATATGCAGCGACGCTCTTCATGTACAAATATTCAACCTATGCCTTTATCGCAAAGAAATAATTCCTGTAATATCGTTGCCGACAAGCATGCACTAATGAAGAATATATATGAGCTTGGTTTTATATTAACTGAAACTAATCTTTACCTTGATACACATCCTAATGATATGGAAGCTATAGAATATTATGCCCAGATCAGGGATAAATATTGCAATTATATGACAAAATATGCAGATTATTATGGACCTCTTGATAAACTTCACATATCTAACGATAACTACTGGATGTGGGTTTCAACACCGATGCCTTGGGAAATGGAGGTATGTTGATATGTGGAATTATGAAAAAAGACTTGAATATCCCGTTAAAATAAAGCAAACCAATCCTGCATTGGCAGCAATGATTATCTCGCAGTATGGTGGACCATACTTCAATAAGATATACTGCTTTTCTTCTTATTAATATGTGTATATTATCACAGCGTTATTATATGCGCAATCCAGTATCTTATACACTGTTCTATAAGTTCGTCTTTCATTATTCCACCCACATCTGAATCTTATCAATAACATTCTTTTTGTCGCCTGCATATCCATCCATATTGTTATCCATTGAATCGTCTATCTGCTCTGGGTAAAAATTACGATTATTAAATATAGACACCATATAGTGCATATATTTCCACTGCCGTGCTTCTGCCTCTTCTTCCGGTGTGTAATAGATTATCTCAACAGCATCTATTTCATCCTTAAGATTTCCGGCATATCCATACTTTTCATCGCCTAAATCATAACCTTCAACATATGGCAGCCAATCTCCATTTTTTAAATGTACTCTGTATTTAACAGAGCCACGACTTACTCTTATAGCAAGACCTCTGATTCCTACATTATCACATTTGCCAGCCCAGTCTTCTCTGTCTGTAACTTCCGGCCACCAGCGGTCTGTATACGCTGCATATGTTACATGCACAGCTTTATCATGATCTGTATCTTCTTCTAATTCAGATTCATTAGTTTCTTCCCTGTCATTGTCTTGTTCATTCTCAGCATGAAGATAGAATTCTGATAAATCAACTACTCCATTAATACCGTCAACAATACCAGAACTTGTATACTGCCATCCAGCAAGGTTCGTAACGATGTCCGGTCTCTTATCCTGGTTAGGTTCATCATCAAGCTGCATCTGCTCATATCCAAGCCAGTACCTTGCTATCCAAAAGCTGCAATCTAATATTTCCTTATCTGCGTAAGGTGCTATATAACTTCCATACCAGGCTAATCCTGTATAGATGCCGAACTCATACCCAGCTTCCTCTATCACATGCTTATATGCTTTAATGATATCAATAAGTTCTGCTCCCAGATTCTGCATACAGGTATCTTCAATGTCCATCCATACAGTTACCTTACGTCCAGCAAGTACTTCAAGTACTCTATTAGCTGCAGCAATTGCCATTTCAACAGTAGATGTGTATACATAATTATATACTCCGCATATATGCACTCCTGCAAGCTGGCAGCCCTTCCAGTTGTTTTCAAACTGATTATCAGGTTCAAAGTCCCTTCTTATTACTTTCAGAACAGCATGTTTAACCCCCGTCTCTCTTACCCTATTCCAATCGATTTCTCCATTCCAGCTTGATACGTCAACACATTTAAGACTCATAATTCTTATCCTCACTTTCTTTATTCTTATTAACATTATCAAAAGATGCTTTCTGTTCCACCTGGCTCTTAAGGTTACTTACTATAGGCTGTAAGAATGGTGGAAGTGTCACACCTATATCATTTATATTTTCTAATATGCTTATTATTTCATTGCATATTAACCAGATTGCTACTATACAAGCCACTAAGAATGTAAATGGTAATGATATTCCTGCTACATCCGCAGAATAAGAAAGGAGCTGGTCTACAATAACGCCAACTCCTACTAATAACCACATACATATTTTCTTAGTTATACCTCTTATGCCCTTGTAGCTGTCCATCTTCTGATTTCTGTACCTGGATGCCATAAGTCCGGTTATGTAATCAATAAGATTACAAGATACAAGTAACAACACTGGAATAGCTAGTATTCCTAGTGCACTTATAATAATACTCCATATAACTACTACAATTGCCTTTATTCTGTCCATATTACTTATCCTCCGCTTTCTCTGTCTTTAAAGTTTCTGCTGTATCTGTTTCTTCCGTCTTCTGTTCGTTAGCTGTTCTAACAAGTTCATCGAACTTATTATCGAATTCTGCAATTTCTTTATCATACGTTTCTTTGTTTGCGTAGTAAATTGTTGAATCCTTGATATTCTTAGTGATGTTTATACCTCCTTCCTCTGACAAAGAAGCATTAAGATACATAACCTGTGTACTCTCTGTTCCTTCTGTCCTAATTGTTCCTGATAATGTTACTTTTTTCTGCATTTCTAGCATGGCTTTGTCCTCCTTGGATAAATATTTATAATAAGCTCTTTCGAACGAATTATTGTAATAAAAAGCACTTGGTAAATACCAGTGCAAATATATGATTAATAGGCATAACCGCACATACGATTACGATTATACCTAAGATTTTCTTATTTGATTTTTATGAATATTCTTAATTATTTTCCTCTATGTCTCCTAAACAGTAATTTTGATTTTTCTTACTTAGTTAAAGAATCAGAAACATTAGACCCAAACATAGATTTAAATACCGTAACAGAATCTGGGATATATTATCTTTCGGGTTCAGTGAACTGTGATAATAGACCAACTTCTCTCGTTACAAATTGTTATCTTTTAGTCTTTTGGGCTGGTGTTAATAGATGTGCGCAAATAATGCTCCCAGGAAACGATGAACATATATATTATCGTTCTAAAGCTACTGATAGAAACGAGTGGTATAAATGGAAAACAACTAACTAATGATTATCAAGCTATAACAGTAATAAAGTATTCACTATAGATTTAAAAAATGATATACAATGGAGGATAAGCAGCACAGGCATGTTTTATGGAGATTTTACAACAAAACTTAAAAATATTCGCTATGCTGTGATGCTTGACTGGAATGGATTGTCAACCTCTCAAAATATTAATTATTATATTCCTGATAATAGCAATTCAGGTCTAATACAATTCACTACTACAGATAAAGATTTCAAGGATGGTGCTTATATTAAGATGAGAGTGTATTACAATTCTTAAATTTTCACAAAATACGTTGCATTAATTATTATATTTTCGCCTTTTTTATGTTCTTTATTATCAGCCATGTCAATAGTAACTCTATTATTAGTTACACCATAATTCAAAAATCCTAGTGATGGCGTTTGCCCTATGCAGATTGTACAAGCTGTATAAGAAACATAATAATCAGAACTATCAATCGACAATAATGATTGCAAAGTATTAGGTAGATCCTGTAGTAGTTTACATCTTACATGAAGCTGAATAAGTCCATCTTGTCTACATGTTGCTTTTTTGTATGTTATATCGACTCGCCCTTGATAAGAATTAATAAAATCTGATATATCTTTATAAGTCATCATATTACTGTTTAGGAAACTTATGCCACTCTTCTATGCTCCATTTTTATATTATCATCATCTAGATTGCAATATATCATTGTAGTATTAAGGCTCTTATGTCCTAATATCTTCTGAACGTATTGTACCGGCATACCTTTATTAATTGCATTAGTAGCAAATGTTCGTCTGAATCTATGCGGATGTACATTTGCAACGCCTGCCCTCTTTCCTATCTTCTTTAGCAATGTCTCTATATTACCCTTAGTCATTCCATAATGATTACGGTTAGTGAATAAGGATGTACTTACTTCATTCCTTGCAGATAAATATTGCATAAGATAAAACATGCACTTGTCTGTCAGATACACTTTACGTTCCTTATTTCCCTTTCCGTATACAACACATTCATTTTTATTAAAATCTATATCCTGTACATGCAGCAATGATACTTCTGTAACTCTGCATCCGGATGAAACTAGAAATTCAATCAAGGCTTTCTCCTTATCTGTAACAGCTTTTTCTCTTAACTGTTCAAGCTCTGTATCAGAGAAAGCCTTCTTGATTTTCTGTTCAACTTTTATCTTCTTAATACGCAACATAGGATTCTTATCTATGTATTCTTCCGTTGCTAACCATGTAAAAAATGCAGATAATGCTCTCCTTTGATTATCCAGCGTTGACTTCTGCACTTTCCTATCAGTCAGATATTTAGCCAGGAAGAAACGTATATCTCCCGTGTTTATTTCCTTTATATTCTTTCCCACAGATTTCAAAAAATTATTAATAATTCTATAATACTGGTCTATAGTCTTTTCGGACTTGCCTTCAAGCCGCAAATTTGCAACATAATTCTTAACTATCCTGGTATTCGAATCATCATATACCACCAATTCTGTCTGCTTATTATTAATCTCATACTTATATAACACCACTGTGAATGCCATTTCCAACTTATTAGCCTGCTCCTCACCCAACACATTAGCTACCGCCATTAATAATTCTTTTCTTAACTGTTCTTCCATGATATTCATACCTCCAACATATTCTATAAGTATATATCGGAGGTATTTTCCTGCCTTTTCAATCCTAAATAAATGCACTAAACAGTAATATTGATAAGACAATGGTCAAATTAGGAGAATATGCTGTCAACAATGGCACGGGACCTCAAACCAACCCTGTTGGAGATAAAACAATTGAATTGAATGACGATATAAGCAATTATCGTTTTTTATATGTCGCTAGTGCATTTTATACAACTGTAACAGCGGTATTTGGAAGTATATGTATACCTACTGCTATTTTTCTAAACTCAAACGAATATATATGTTACCCCGTCAAGTTTGGTGATGAACCTAGTCCTAAGTGGGACACGATTGGTAGAAACGGAAATAGTAATTATTATATAAATTTACATTGCGGCAGCACATACCCAATGTCTATTTGGGGTGTTAAATGATTAATAAGCTTCAATAAACTTTTAAAACTGAAACAACAGCATATGAGGCATTTTTCCAAGTAATTGTCATAATGTCATTATTTAATTCCATACTCATTTGTTCATTAGATGGATTTGCAACTGCTACGGGTTGTTGATTACTACTAATTGCCCAAATACTGCTTTGTGAATATTGCGTTTTATTAATAAAAATCCAATAAGTACCTTTTTTTAATGTTAAGGTTGGTTCGCTTTTATAGTAACTTACCAATAATTCATTTAGATTATTTTTTAACAGAGCAACATCTGCATTAAGCCGTCCTGTGTTACCAGTATAGGATACAAAATCATTATAGGTAGCATTGAGGTTTGTAGTGAGCATTGGCTTGAAGATAAGATTAGTAGCTTTAAATCCTGTCTCTATAATAATTGCAACATTTGTATCTTTAGGCGTCCCTTTTATTATGTAAACTTTAGAGCCGCTGCCAAAATCACGTGCTGGTTCCTGAATATTACTCCAAAATTGTAGCCAATATGTACTAATCGAACCAGTTCCTGGACATCCTGTCAGCCATAAATCCTTCTGCGAATACTTTTCGGCAATTAACATAGTTGGTTGTACAACAAATGTTGCGGCACTAGTAGCCGTACCATTAAACGTATACGTACCATCCCCATTATTAGTGCAAGTAATACCATTCAGAGAAGAAGTTTCAAGTGTTGGGTTTAATAAATTAGTGCAAATATTATTAGTTAAATTACTGTTTAGTTCACTTATACCATCACTACAACTTTTAATCCCATCTTCCATGTGGTTAAGCCTATCCGGGCTCCATGGAGTACCGCCACTCCTTCCTGCTTTCCATACCTGCTTTACATATTCTACAAAACTCATATGTTTCTCCTTTCCATTTTAAAAAGTGCCATACTTACCTACAACGCCTTAATTATTATTATTACACCCATTCACTACTACCAGGATTGTAATGATATGATGCTATAATAGTATCATCTATATGTATACGTAAATATGTTCCATCCCAGGATAAATATATATCCTGATTATTATTAGCTATTGAACGATTAAGAACGCATCCATACCTATAATAATTGCCATTGCCGGCAGAATGCATAACATTAATTCCTGTTGTCTTAATTCCGCCTATAACAGACATTGCACAGTCTTGAAAATAACCCGTATCTCATTAACTTCATACTGTTCAAATGTTCCATCCAGCCGCTTACTTACATCTGACATACTTACCTTAAAGCTGTCCAATGTCTGCTTAACATCACTAAACTTGCTTTTTATAGAATTGCCTTCATCATCAATATCCGTCCACCAAAGCTTATTCAAGTGCTGCCATATTCTTAGATGTTGGTACATCATACTTATCTGTATCGCACATTTCAAGTACGCTCATTGGGATAGTCATAATCTCAACCTCAACATCAAGATTAGCTATATCATCCAGCTCCTTAAGCGCCTCTTTCTTGACCTTTTCACTAGGGAATACAATCTCATTGTCTTTCCATTCATACTCACCATTCTTATCCTTGGATGCCTTTTCATCCAGGACTTTCTTATTCTGTGCAGCTGCAGTGTCACACTCTGCTAACAATACCTTTAAGTTCTTGGCTATTGCATAATTAAGCTTTACTGGAAAATGGGCATTAATACCCTGTAATGCCACTGCCTTATTTCTTATATCACTAACTTTCAATGTCTGTTTCATGTTAATCTCCTTACTGTTGTATCAATGATACGCTTGCACTCCTGTAATAGAAGATACCATCACTCAGTTCTCCTAGCACTTCTTTGCTAAGTGTACCTCTGTATGTTGTTATTGTTATATCCTGTCCATCATCATGAAATGTTACAGGGAAGAAGCCGGCAATCAGCTTATCCTTTATAAGTACCAGTTCCTCTTCTGTTAACACTCCCCATCCAATAGACAGTGTTTTCTTCTCGGCTACTACATCTCCTAACATAGTTCCGTCCAATGCTCTGCCAGTTGATGAAGACCATATGATTTCATCATCAACCTTTAAACTTACCGGTGCAGGAAGTTCCACACCACCAGCCTGTATTATCATCACATCACCCTTTCAAAAAAGGACCTATGTGCTATTACACACATAAGTCCTCTGCATTTAAGTTACAATATCTCACATTTTCCTGTCTGCTTTGTATGCTCGTTAATCTTATCAACTACATACTTCTTAAGGCTCTTTCCATCTAACTGTATATCAAGATCTAATGTTTCCAGTATCTTAAGGATCTGCTTAAGAATACTTATAGCTTCGGCTAACAGTTCAGCACTAGATGCCATATCTGCTGCCTTTTGTGCCATTTCAAGCAATTTATCCTCAGGTGCAACAACTTCTCCCTGGTGTTTATTATCACCAATCATTGCGAGCTGTGGAGTGTTTGGCTTTACATATCCACCTTCTGCAAGGTATGGGATACTACCAAATCCAACTTCCGGTAAATCAAACCCGAAATGGTCACCACCTATAACCGGTACCCAGTCAGGTACATCAAAGCTTAAAGCATTCACCCTGCGGACTATCCAGTTAATACCACTTTCTAATCCATCAAGCATACCATTTATAAGTCCTATTACCATATTAATAAGCCCTTTGGCGATATCTACAATGCCACCAAATATATTATCAAATGCATTTATAATTCCATTCCATACATTTGACCAGGCACTACTAAACGTATCTCCAACGAAATCTACAATATTCCATAATGCATCTTTAATTCCGTCAATTACTGAAATAACTGCATTAAATATTGCCATAAGCACTTTATCAAATACTGACTTTATCGAAGATAATATATTTCCTATCACAGTAAATATATCTTTTAGTAAATTAATCACTATATCTACAGTACCTTTAACCAGATTTACTATAAGAGAAACAATTACTTTTATGATACCCCATATAGCCTCAAGACATCCTTTAATGATATCCTTTATGCCTTGCATACACTTATCAATATCACCTGTAAATATTCCGTTAAGGAACTCTATTACACCTTTGAGTATATCCAAAACACCTGTTACAATTTTTATTATTGCACTAATTGCGCCAGAAATAATTGCAACAATTTCATCAAAAGATGGGCCTAATAAATCTATCACAAAGCCTATTACATTTTTTATTAAATCATATAATTCCATTATAAAATCTGTGATAGTTTTAAAGAATGGTGTTATATATAAATCTGTCCAGTCTTTAACATCTGTCTCATGCTCTTTTAGATAACCTGCTACTAATAAAAAAGCATCTCCTATGGAATTTATGACATCGACAACAATGCCACCTGTCCATTCTGCTATAGGCTTAAAGAAGTTATCCCAAGCAGATTCAAACACCGGATTAAATACATCTAATACCGTGTTAAGTAATTCAAAAGAATCTGCTAACGTATTAATATAAGTCGGTATTAAATCTTCTATATACCAACTTGCCAGTGGTACTAGCTATCATATACAAATATCTTCTGGCATAAGTAGTTACTGCACCTATATTCTGCATTGCCGTAGCACCCTGTATACTCACATTTGCAGTTGGTATACTAAATTCTATTGTATCTTCCAACTCCTCAAGATTAATAAGTATAAGACTTGCCTTATTCTCGTTGATTGCGAATTTAAACAATGTCTTGTGAGCTGCTGCAATGCTATTGCAAGAAGGAAGAAAGTCAGAGAGTTCGTAATATTCATATTTGCTATATGTATTTTTTCCAGTCTTTACCAACTTCTTTGATTGCAATTCAACCCTCATCTCTGCAAGTTTTTCATAAATACTTTTTTTCTCTGCCATATTAAACCTCCTGATACAATACACCTGTACTATCTATATACTCACATATCTTATTCTTGTCAGATTCTGTGCAATATATCTTTATGGTATATTCATTTGGTTTATTATCGAAAACTGTATAAGCTGCTGACATATCATCATTACCAGTATTGTTACAAGCCGCTATAAAAGTATCATCAGCACTTTCGACATCCTGTTTAATATTCTCTTTGTTAATTTCTTCCTGTCTTTTTTTATCTTCTTCAGCCTTACGTTCCTGTTCCTTTCGTTCCTGCTCTTTTCTTAATATCTCTGCCTTATCTGCCTCATATTTAGTTATTACATTAATGGCAATAGATAAATTAAGTGTACTTTTAAATGTATCTAAGGCTTTCTGCTCTGCATCACTATGCATATTCTTAATTGTCTCTATAGACATTTGGGCATTATTAACATATGTTTCTATAGCCTCTTTAATTTTTTTTGCAGATGTTCCCTTATTTTCCCACGTTTTATCATAAATCTTACTTAACGGAAGATATTCCTGCATTCCTTCTATACAGCTATCATATATCTGCTGTATTTCTTCTTTTTTCTGTTCAATACGCTTATCCTCGTACTCTTTTGTCTGCTTTGCAATAAGTTCTATTGGCTCAGCTATGATCTGCTGAAGTTCTTTTATTTTGTCCTCAAAAGCATCATATGGCTGCATATATTTTTTCTTAACTTCTTTTCTTTTATCATCAAGACACTTACTAAGCTTTCTTAATGTTGCAACTGTGCTCTTTGCCTCAATAAGAGTATCTTCTGTAAATACCATTGTTTTATACAGATTCATGGATGCCTGTACATTTTCCTTAATATCATCAAAGTTACTAATGTTTAAAATTCCATTTGTCTGCTCTACAGACACAACCATCTCATTCATTTTTTATCTCCTATGCCAATTTTTTCTAATAATTTTTTATTTTGTTCATAAATCAGATTAAATTCATACTGTCCATTCTTTGTCACTCTGAATTGTCTTAAATAACGTGCTCTTTCATCCTGGCAATCACATTTTTCTCCAGGATCCAGATTAGCCCCACATATAGGGCACTCATAATTCCACATTGCTTTTTACTCCCAAATGTTCTACAATATAATTGGTTTTTTATCATAGTTGTTGAGTTGCAGTGGTTGTGACACTGCAGCTCTTTTTATATGTTTCTGATACGATAATCACCTATTGGGACACCTGCTTTACACTCCAACCTGTGAAGCCTTAACATCCACTTGGATGCATCTTCGATTCTTCCATCTGCAATAGCTGCATTGATTCTCTTGCTAAATGCAATTATTTCCCCTGTTGTTCTCACCATGTCACTCCTTTCTGACATAACCTAACGAAGTCAAAGCCTGTTCATTAAGTCGCTGCCCGTACTCTTTCTTCTCTTTGTCCGACAGTGAATCGTAATCGATAATCTTGTCACCATCTATAATCTTTATTACTATATTCACACTCTCACCTCTGACTTGTGGTTACTGTCTTATATGCTTACACTGAATGTCCTGATTACAAATTATTAAGGTTTTATATCAATATCCATAGGATTCTCTGTATGAAAATACATCTTGTAATGATATGGATCTGAATGTGTTCCTGTTATATCCTCAACAACATACATTGTGTAATCATTGAGATATATGTAATTCTTTCTGTATTCATCTGCGCCAGTTTTAACCGTACATACAAGTTCATTTTCACTATCATTGCTTATGCTCATATAGCCTTCTGCTTCCATAATGATTTTATCTGTACGTGCGTTGTATACTGTTATTTTTCGTTCACACTCAAAATAATCTGCCTGCTTTGACATATTGTAATTAACTTTATCTGCTTCACTACAACCTGTCATTGTTAATGATGCACCTAATATTAAAGCTGCTAATATTGTGTTTTTTCTCTTTATCACTTTCTGTCTCCTTGTATAAATATCTTGTTTAATCCTGTTCTAGCTCCTATACTTTAATCACAGGCTATTGCCGTAGCCGAGTAATCACGAAAGGAGTAGCTTATTATGATTAACAATGATGTATTACTTCAAAAAACAGTTGAAATAACAATTGCTAAGTTATCTAACTCATCAGTACACACTAATAAAGAAGGTGGTGCCGCTGTTGCTGATTTTATGCAACAAATCTATGATAAGTTGGCTGAACTAAGCAAAAATGATTTTTCTAAATAATTTGTTATTTCATCTTGGCTCTTGCTGTTATAAGCTCTGCAAGAGCCTTTGTTTTATCCGCTATTTCGTTTTCATATAAGCTAGATGCACTATTATTTTTCACAATATCTGTTATATGAATAGCTAATTCTGTTATCAGCAAATCTACCTGTTCTTTCACGCCCAAACCTCCTATCCAAAAAGTATTACAATCACTAGCACAGCTATTAAAAATATATTGGGAAGTTAGGATGCCTCTCTCTGAATGGTATCCTTATAACCTCATAATGCTTAATGCCAGATACTTTCATTTTCTTTATAGCTGATACCGCCTGTATAAATGTCTTGGCTTTCTCTTCTATGAATGGTTCGTAGCTACGGATAATGTACTTATATGTTTTCTTCGCAATTGCTCTCACCTCCTTGTATGTTACTTGCTTGAAATAGTTACCTTTTTTGACTTAAATATTCTGTCGTAACATTCTTTACATACACCCGAACGCCATCCAAAAAATACTTCAGCCTTGTTTCTGCAGCCTATAACAAGGCAGCGTTTCCGTATTATTTTATAAAGCGCTCCTCCGGCTTCATCATGTAAGCCAAATTCTTTTCTTAGGATGTTCTTACTTATTTGAACTGCTATACCAATTAAAATAAGTATCATTGATACATATACTATTGCTGTTACCATATAAATACCTCCTTGTTATGTTACTTGCTTTGAATGTTTACTTGAATTTATTTCAAGTTAAAATTCAAAAAAAAAATTAAAATTTTATCTGATTAAGAGTTACACCGAAATGCTCAGCAAGAGCTCTAACCTTACTTACCGCCACATTAGATATATCTTTTTCCCACGAGCAGTATGTTTGAGGAGAAATTCCGATTTTGTTGGCAACTTGCTCCTGTGTTTCGTTTTTTCTTGCTCTTAATTCTTTAACGGAGAACTGCATTTCATTTGTATTCAACTTTTCATCACCTCATTTCAACTTGAATTATTTTCAAGCATATGTTACTTGATTTATATTCAAGTGTCAATACCTTTTTTGAATTTATTTCAAGTTTTTTTATCTTTTTATCAATTCTACTTGAATTTTCTTCAATTATATTATATTATTCAAATATAAATTAAGAAGGGCGGTGACATTAATATGTGCCTTGGTGAAAACATACGTTTTTTAAGAACTAAAAAAGGATATTCTCAAGATGACATAGCCAATATGCTTGGTTATAAATCATTTACTACAATACAAAAATGGGAGTCTGGTGTTTCTGAACCACCACTTAAAGCCTTAAAGAAATTATCTGAGATATTTAATATAGATATGAATGATTTAGCTACAAAAAAACTCTCTTATAATACTAATGAAGATAATAATGTATATTATCTTGATGATGATGCAAGAGATATGGCTCAGTTCTTATATGAGAACCCTGACTATAAAGTTCTCTTTGATGCATCACGCAAGGTTAAAAAAGAAGATATTCAGTTTGTAAAGGAGATGATTGACCGAATGTCTAACAACAACGATTAACAGTAAGAGGGTGAAAAGAAATTGGATACTAATATTGTATACGCTGATATGCCTGTGACAATTAAGGCATACACTATGCATTGTAATGATGATACATACACTATCGTATTAAACTCTAGGCACTCCCTGGAGCAGCTTATGAAAGCGTATCATCACGAGATGAAACACATTGAAAATGGAGATTATGACAAACAGTGCAAAGATGTTCAGGTAGTTGAAATATTTGCACATAGAGAAGAGGGGGACATTTAATATGGATATATCTAAGGAACAATTCAAAAATATAAAAAAAGAAGGAGGGTTTTCAAGTTTTACATTTCTTACTACTGCAAAATATATAAATGGAACATCGTCTGCTGAAAAAACCTATTGTAGTATTGGACTATATAACGCAGGATTACTCCTCGACGTTACAGGTAATACAAAATCTTTATATAAAAGCGAGGAAATTACTAATGTATTTTTAGCAAATCCTTACATTGTAATAGAATTTATTGATGATAATTTCTGGGTTTTGTCTGCATCAGATAAAAAACTCAAAAAAATATATGATGGACTATTATATACCGGTGTTAATTCTGATATAAAAGATGTACATCAATTCTTAGAAAAAAATATAATTACAGATTCCAATGGTAATGATTTATCTAATAAAATAAAAATCTGTAATAATTGCGGTGATAAGTTACTAGTAAAAGCTGAAAAATGCCCTTATTGTGGAAAAAAGGATACCGGATTTTATATTGTAGATAAAAATGATACTGAAAAAAATAAATACAATTATAGGAAATGTGCCACATCCCAAAAATGGCACTCCTATTTGGAATACAAAGAATCCATCAATTACCAAAAAAGGACAGATTAAAGAAAAAGTAAAAGAAAACAAAGCTAATGGAATAGCTTGTTGTCCTAAATGTGGAAGTACCAGCATAAACTATTCCACTAAAAAATTAAGTTTGGGAAGAGCTCTTCTTGGAGGTGCTGCATTTGGAAGTACTGGAGCAATTATAGGCGGACTTTCAAGCAAACAAGGTGTAGTTAAATGCTTAAATTGTGGATACAGTTGGAAATTATTATAATAGGAGGCTAACAATTATGAACACTAAAAGCAAATGGTACTTAAGCACTTGGTTTATTGCACTTTTATGTGCATGCTGGTTTCTTATTATTCCGCCTATAATCGGCATTATTCTTCTTATCATAAAAGCTGTAAATGATAAGAAACAAAAAGAACTATTCACACAAACATTCAATCAGAACAATCAACTATCGCAGGAATATTCTGAAATGAAACAAACATGTGATGAGCTAGGTGTTACTGAATATATAGAAACAAAGAAAAAGATTGAACAAATAGAACAGGAATCAGCCGCAAAGATTGCTTCTGCTGAAAGCGAAGCAAAAGCTAACCTTGATTCTCTCAATGAAGAAATACAGAGTAATAATGTATTAATTGATAAATTGAGAACTGAAATTAATGAATTGCAACAACAGGATGATAAACTAAAAAAATCTCTTGCAACCCAGCAGCGTAAAATATCACGTTCCAAAGAATTGTATAAGAGTTTTGCTTATGCATTTGATAACTTCATAAATTTAGAAATTCCTTATAATAGTTGCATCTTAAGCACAAGTGATTTAGAAGATGCCGAAGAAATTGCTCCTTCAGTAATTCTTAAATTACATTGTATGGACATAAAGAGTCTGCGAAAAGCTTATAAAGATAATGAAAAGCTTATAGACAATCTTTTAAAGCAATATTCTGCCAGATATACAACCAAAGCTAATAAAGCTATCTACAACCTAATGGTAATAGCATTAAGAGCTGAACTACAGAATATATTATATGCACTAAAATATGAAAAGCTAGATACTGCAATCGAACATGTAAAAGATATTTCTGCAAAATACCTTAAGATTGCTGGCGAAGGCAATCAGACTATTGCTTGTACTCTTACAAAGTTCATAGGCGAATTAGAATATCTCTTTATTAATGCTGTTAAAATTGAATATAATTACTATGTTAAACGTGAGCAAGCTAAGCAAGAACAGATGGCTCTTAAAGAACAAATGCGACAGGAAGCTGAAGAACGTAAAGCTCTTGAACGTGAAAAGAAACATATTCAACAGGAAGAAGAAAAGTTCAATACTGAAATTAGTAAGTTGCAAGATACTATGTTAAATACTACTGATGAATCAGAAATTGATAAACTCAAGGCAAGAATCCTTGAACTTCAATCTCAATTAGGTGAAGTAATTGTTAAAAAGGATGAAATAACTAACTTACAAAATGGTAAAGCCGGTACTGTTTATATAATAAGTAACTTAGGAGCTTTTGGTGAAGATGTATTTAAAGTAGGTATGACACGTAGGCTTGAACCTCAAGACAGAATTAATGAGCTCGGAAACGCCAGCGTTCCTTTTAAATTTGATGTACATAGCTTCATATTCTCTAAAGATGCTGTAGCTCTTGAAAATAAGATGCACGAAATACTTAATGATAGACGTGTAAATAAAGTTAATATGCGTAAGGAATTTTTCAAGATATCTATAGATGAGCTTGAAAAGATAGTTGATGAAATAGAACCAACGGCAGAATTTAACAAAACAATGGTAGCTGGCGAATATCGTCAATCTCTTTCTTCTGATTCTAACTATACTAACTCATACTCTCTTGATGATGATGATGAAGACGAATAATTATCGGCTTTAAACCAACATTTTATGTGTTGGAGATGTGGGAATAATATTTAATTAAGACTATGATTAGGAGGTATTACTATGAGTGAAAAGGAACAGTTATTACAGTTAATTGACAATATGCCTGATTATAAGATTGGGTATATATTAGCTTACGCAAAAGGTATTACTGCTGAGGAACAGGCTGATAATGATTTCTGTGAAGCACTTTATCAAGATTATATGAATAGTCCAGATAAAGACGAAAGCTATTCCCTTGATGATTGCAAAAAAGAATGGGGGATTGATTAATGTATAGAATTATTATCAAAAAGCCGGCTAAAAAATTTATTGATAAATTACCTAAGAACGAAAAGCTGCGAATTATCAAAGCAATAGAAAAATTACCTGAAGGTGAAGATATTAAAAAGCTGAAAGGTCATGATAATATATATCGTCTTCGCGTTGGTGATTACAGAATTCTATATACTGTTGATAATGGTGAGTTTATTGTGATTGTTATTAATGCTGGAAACAGAGGACAGATATATAACCAATATTGACACCAAAACATATAAATGGTAAGATAAGTCCAACAGAAATGGTCGTTGTTTAAAATGACTAGCGAGAATCCCTCTTACCATTTATATGGAAAGAGGGATTTTTTCCTTTATATTGACTTAATAGCACTATTATATTATTATATATCTTAAGAAGATATGGCTAACTTGTTTGGCTGTGAATAGAGGACTTGAGATATATGACATCTCAGGTCCTCTATTTGCATTATATAAATAAAAGACCCTTGTGCTGGTAACACAAGAGCCTTTATATAACGACATTTACATAAGCTGTGCTTATGATATAATATCGCCCTAGACAAGCCATATTATATCATTCATAGCACCGCTTTTGCAAGTGGTGTTATTTTTGTACCCATTTTTGAGTTGCACCGGTGCAACTTGCATATATTCTACAGAAAGGATGATTAATATGGCTAAGGATATACTTAATATGAAATCTGCGTGTGCTTATATCCGTGTATCTACTGACAAGCAGGAAGAGCTTTCTCCGGATGCACAAAAACGTCTTCTGATAGACTTTGCTAAAAAGAATAATATGTCACTTCTGGCAAGTAATATCTATCTTGATAATGGTATTTCCGGCAAGAAAGCTGATAAAAGACCAGAATTTATGAAAATGATAGGAATGGCAAAAAGCAAAGAACACCCTTTTGATGTTATTCTTGTGTGGAAATTCAGCCGATTTGCACGTAACCAGGAAGAGTCTATCGTATATAAGTCTTTACTGAAAAAGAACCACGTTGAGGTTGTGAGCATATCAGAGCCTTTGATTGATGGTCCTTTTGGAAGTCTTATTGAAAGAATAATTGAATGGATGGATGAATACTACTCTATCCGTCTCTCCGGAGAAGTTCTACGTGGCATGACAGAAAAAGCATTAAGAGGTGGCTACCAATCTTCCCTTCCGCTGGGTTATAAGATGAACAAAGACACTGGCATTCCATACATATATGATGATGAGGCTGTTATCGTACGTAAGATTTATCACGATTATATATCTGGCCATAGTTACTTAGAGATTGCCAGGGAACTTAATTCTCTTGGGTATCGGACTAAACGTGGTTCGACATATGAAGGACGTACTGTAGAATACATATTATCCAATCCATTTTACTACGGTGCTGTAAGATGGAACAGACAGAAACATGATGACCATACTATTAAATCTGTTAGCGACTGGATCATAGCAGAAGGAAAACATGAATCTCTGATTGATAAAGAGACCTGGGATGAAGTCCAGCATCTTATAGCGCTAAGGAGCCGCCCTTACAAAGCAAGAGCTGCAGGGCATATGAAACATTGGCTGGGTGGAATTGTCAAATGTTCAGACTGTGGAGCTTCTCTTATGGCCGGTCTTAATGCTACAAGATATCAGTGTGGCAATTACAACAAAGGAAAATGTTCACATAGTCACTATATTAAAACTGTCGCACTTGAACATGCTGTATATGAAGCGTTTGAACGTGTTTTAGATGGAAGTGGGGAATTGCATTACGAACTTAAAAAAAGCTCAAATGAGCCTGATACAGATGACAGAAGTGTTATCTTAAATCAGTTGTCTAAACTAGAGGATAAAGAAGCAAGAATTAAACAGGCATACCGGGATGGAATCGACACCTTAGAGGAGTACAAAGAGAATAAGCAGCTGCTTAAAGATGAACGTGAAGCACTTGAAAAACAGTTAGAAGCCTTCAGCTCGGCATCTGATGATTCAAATTCTAATGCAACTATGCTTAAGAGCATATCAACTGTATATGACATTATAAAAGATACCTCTCGTGATACTCTTACTAGGTCGAATGCTATAAGAAGTATTGTGGATCATTTTGTTTATGATAAGGAAAAGGATAAACTGGAAGTGTACTTCTTCATGCAGAAATAATGGATTATTGAATATTCTAATATGTTACATATAAACAGTGAAAGCCGCAAACACAGTGTTTATGCGACTTTCACTATTGTATACCTTATTGAAGTATGGTGGACCAGACGGAGAATTAGGAGCATCTATGCGCTATATTTCACAACGATATTCTATGCCTTACAGAGAAGTATCAGGACTACTTACAGATATAGGTACAGAAGAATTAGGACATTTTGAAATGATCAGCACAATGGTTCATCAGCTTACAAGAAATCTTTCAATGGAACAGATTAAGGGAACTCCTTTTGAAGCCTACTATGTAGATCATACAGCAGCCGTATGGCCTCAGGCCGCTGGTGGAATTCCATTCAATGCCTGTGAATTCCAGTCAAAGGGAGATGCTATAACAGACATAACTGAGGATATGGCTGCAGAGCAGAAAGCTAGAACAACATATGATAATCTTATACGTCTTTCAAAAGATGACCCGGATGTACTCGATCCTTTAAGATTTTTAAGAGAGCGGGAAATCGTACATTTCCAGCGTTTTGGCGAAGCACTTTCTATTATACAGAGCAAGCTTGATTCTAATAATTATTATTTTTATAATCCTGAGTTTGATAAAAACTGTAGTTGCAAAAAGTAACGTTATTATGTGGCTGCCGATTTGACAAACACAACTAAAATAGTTTATTTTTAATAATAGGTTTAACTCGGCAGCCATTATAACTATATCAGATAAGAAATGGCGTCTTAGTGTGAAAATAAGATTTTTCACACGCAAGATTTGTGCTTCGCACAAACTTGAGATGCGCAAAGAAACAGCGCAAGAATGGAGGATTACTATGAAAGAAAAAATATATAATGTACCTGTCAATGATGCATTTTTGGCAGACACTGAATGTCCTGTATGTGCTATGTTTGAACAACTTGAAAATGATGCCATAGAATATACTATGGGTCCAAGCTATATGGAAGATGATATACGTGCTGTTACCGATAAAAAAGGGTTCTGTCAGAAACATATCAAAAAAATATATGAGCAGAACAACCGTCTTGGTTATGCACTCGTTATGAAAACACATATGGATTATGTCATTAAAAATATTGAAGCTTTTAATCAGGATAAAGGTTCTGGAAGAAGTCTTCTAAAAAAAGGAAAAGAAGCTTCTGTGTGCAGTTATATAGAAGAACTTGATAATTCCTGCTTTGTATGCGATAAAATAGCTGATACTATGGAACGTTATGTTGATACTATATTTTACATGTATAAACATGATAAAGAATTCAAAGACGTTCTTTCCAAATGCAAAGGCTTCTGTACAAGTCATTATGGACTTCTTATGAAAAAATCAAGTGAAAAACTTGGAGGAAATGATTACACAGAATTCACGAATCTTATCACTACACTATATCTTGATAATATGAAAAGAGTGCGTGATGATGTTGAATGGTTTATCAACAAATTTGATCATAAATATGCTGATGCACCATGGAAAAATGCGAAAGATTCTCTAGTACGTGCAACATTAAAGGATACAGGATGTAAACTTTAAAATTCAATAAAGGCTCGACATTAATACATCCTAATGGATGCCATAATGTCGAGCCTTTAAGAAATTTTGAAATCCCATTTTAGATATGTGAAATCTTAATTAATAAGTCATAACCTCATACCCATCATCTGTAACGTGAACCATTATCTCCCACTGTGCTGAATATGAATCATCTTCTGTATATATAGTCCAGCCATTGTCATCATCAACATATACGTCAGGATATCCAGCATTAATCATTGGCTCTATTGTAAATACCATTCCTGGTGCCATAACCATGCCTGTTCCCTTCTTGATTACATAACTCACAAAAGGTGTCTCATGAAATTCCAGGCCTATACCATGTCCTCCGACCTCACGTACTACAGAATAACCATTTTCCTTTGCATGTTTACTTATAGCATCAGCTACATCTCCAAGATGTCCCCATGGTTTAACCTGTGCAAGTCCAAGTTCAACACATTCTTTAGCAACATCAACCAGCTTTTTATGTTCTGGCGAAACATTTCCTATACAGAACATTCTTGATGAGTCAGAAAAATAACCATTAAGAATAGTCGAACAATCTACATTTACAATATCTCCGTCAGCAAGAATAATATCCGATGATGGAATACCATGGCACACTTCGTTATTAATGGATGTGCATACACTCTTTGGAAATCCCTCATAGTTAAGAGGGGCTGGAATGCCTCCCATAGCCGTTGTCTTTTCATACACCATTTCATCTATTTCCTGCGTTGTCATACCCGCCTTTATATTTTCTGCAACATAATCAAGTACAGCTATATTTATCTTACTGCTCTCTCTCATGCCCTGAAGCTGTTCTTCATTCTTTATTATGCTTCTAGGTGGAACCTTATGAAACTTCTTTTTATACATCTCTATTTTTTTATCAAAATTCATATGACACTCACAATAAGGTTTCTTACTTCCACACCAACATGGGTCATTTCTCATTAACTTCTTCATTTTATTATTTACTCTCCAATCTGTTACTGTATTATATTACAAAATAAACAGCATTAATATGTTACTGCTGCAACACCTCAACCACTGCTGGAAGAAACTGTTTCTTTCTTGACACAACGCCAGGAAGAGCCACATATTTATCACTTATATTATCAAGATTAAATGCATTTTTTAATACTGTTACTGCATTTTTACCAGCATACATAACGTATGATGTTTCCTTCATAACATCTGTTATAAGCAGATATGCAATATTAATCTCACTGCTATGTTCTGTTACATGTTCCATATAATCTTTTTCTTTTTCAATGATTAGCTGAATTTCATCATAACTCATGCAATTCACCTGACCAACACCAACAGACAATTCTCCGATTGAGAATTTTTTGAAATCTCTATAAAATATTTCTTCCTCTGTTTTTGATGAAAGATTACTTCCTGCCCTAAACATCTCTCTGCCATATTTTTCAATATCTATATCTGCTATTTTGGCAAGGGCATTGCATGCTTCAACATCATATTCAGTACATGTAGGTGATTTTAATATCAACGTATCAGATATGATAGCTGAACATAACAAAGCAGAAGTCTGCTCATCTATATCTATATTATGCTCACAATACATCTGATATATAATAGTTGCCGTACATCCTAATGGCTGATTTCTGAAAAATACCGGTGTTATTGTCTGAATACAGCCGAGCCTGTGATGATCTATTATCTCTAATATATCTGTATCCTCAATACCAAATACCGCCTGTGATCTCTCATTATGATCTACAAGTATGACTTTTTTCTTTCCTGCCTTAATGATGTTACGTCTTGATATCATGCCAATATATCTTCCTTCTTCATCTTCAATAGGGAAATCCCTGAAGCGTTTATTAGCCATAATATCCTGGATATCTTCAACAAAATCATTAATTTTAAACTTGACAAGAGCTGTATCTTTCATAAAAAAACTGACAGGTATTGCCTGATTAAGAAGTCTTGCAACAGTATATGTATCATATGCTGTTGATATTATAATACAGTTATGTTGTTTTGCCATCTTTACTATAGTATTGGATACTTTTACACCTTCACATATAATAAGGCAGCCGGCTTCCATTTCTATTGCACACAGCTGTGATTCATATCTGTTACCAAGTATAACTAAATCACCTTCGTCAATCATGTTTTCCATCATATCAGGATTAGCTGCAGCTATAAGCATCTTTCCTTTATCAAAACATTTATCTGGATCTCCTGTTATTATTTCTGCATTTAATGTATCAACAATATTCTTAAGACTTGTATGTGCTACTGAAAGTATATCACTGTCATACATTTCAAAATAAGACTTTGCAACATCTCCAATAGTAACCAGTCCCTTAAGATGGTTGTCCTCCAATATAGGCAATGTCACAACATCCAGCTCTTTCATGAGTTTCCATGCATTTCTTACTGAATAATCCTCATCTATTCCTTCGATTTTCCTGATATCTATATCCCTGACCTGAGGTCTTACATCTTTTATATACCCTGGTGCCTTTACATCACACTTTGATAGCACAAACTGCGTTTCTTCATTCATATGTCCTGCTCTTTTAGGCACATAATCATTAGTTCCTGTCACAATATTTTTTAATCTGGCATAACATATTGCTGAACATATTGAATCAGTATCTGGATTCTTATGTCCTATAACATATATCTCTTTCATACACTTCCCTCGCTTATCATATTTTATATAACTAACCTTCTCTCTTAATCTGTTTTATACAGCTATTATAAAATATAATACTTAACCAAACCAAACCAAACCAAACCATTTTTAAATAATAGCACATCCCGTTATTATTATCAACATTCCATTGATTTTCAACATATTCTTGCAATCCTCTGACATTTTATCACTTAAAGCAAAAGGACCTGGCTATACCAGATCCTTTTTGATTATTTATACTTGTTATATGACTGTCATATCTTAATACTTACATTTCTTTGTCAGTTTCTGAATATCACTATCTTAGTTTCATCTGTATATCCTAATGATTTCATGAAGTTCTTCATATCAGCAATAGCTTTCTTGTATACATAATAAGCATCATAACACTTCTGGAATGCTTCAAGTGACTTATCAACATCACCTTCCTCCTTAGCCTGCCATGACTCACATGCATACTTATGAATAAGTCTGTGAGATGAATCAAGCTGTTTAAACTGACTGCTTCCTGTAATTCTTGGATCAGTCTGCGCATGCATCCACTTTCCAATCTTACAGGTATCCGGATTATTAAGCTGAGTTATCTTTAGTTTTTCGAAATCTACAACATTGTTATATACTCTCCACATCAGGATAAAGTGATCTATCTCAAATATTCTTAACATATCCTGTGTTGTAACAGCTCCCGCTTCCCTGAACATATCACTTCTACATGTATCAATATATCTTCCTATCTTGAAGATATGAATTCCTGTATCTGTACATTCCTTAGTGAGCATACCATATGTATCTGCTATATTACCAACCTGATCTGTAAATTCTCTTGTTGTTTCTGACTGTCTGTCAATATCATCAAATATTCTTTCTACTGAATCATTAATAGCTGTCATCTGATCATTCATATGTTCAATATCTCTTAATGATACTTCTACTTTTTCATTACCCTCAGAAAGCTTCATAGTAGTTTCTTCCATAGATGTAGCAAGAACTTCTATATCACCCTTGAGTTCATTAACATACTTAACTATATCTTCTGCTGATTCTGCTGTGTTACTTGAAAGTTGTCTTACCTGGTCTGCTACTACTGCAAAACCTTTACCAGCCTCTCCGGCTCTTGCAGCCTCAATAGATGCATTAAGTGCTAAAAGATTACTCTGGCTTGCAACCTTTTTTACAATATCAACAATCTCACCAATCTTATTAATCTTCTCATGAAATGCCTGAACCTGAGTATTGATATCAGCTATCTTTTCTGATGATTCATTAACAACTCTTATACTATCATTCATATTAGTCGAACTGCTCTGAGATGCATGAAGCATATCATGTGTATTATCTCTTATATCACTCATAGCCTGTGATATATTGTTAATAGAGTCCTTGAGTACCTTACTTGAATCATTCATATTGCTAATCGACTTCTGCTGTAAAGAAACCTGATCCAACATATTCTTAACATATGAGTTATCTCCTATAGATTCCATAGCCTCATTGAGTCGCATAATATAGTTGTTGTTAGCCTTTTTATAAGCTCCAACTATCTTATTCAGCTTATCAGCATATATAGGATCACTGAATCCCTCAGATGATACCACACTAAAATCACCGGCTATCATCTTATCCATAGCCTGTAATAACAATTCCCTGTCCTTATTAGCTTCCTGTGCTGTTGTTTTTCTGCCAAACATAATAAACAAACCTCCTATAATTGTACAATTATTACTTTATATTAACATGTTATATACAGTAATATATATATGATGTAAATGTCAAATTTCAAATTCCAAAATCATATTGTGTCTGCACACATACGCATTTATACTCATTGACACACCAAACACATCGATGAGAGTCAAAGTCCTCTTTTAACTCTCTCCTCATCTTATTACTTATATTAACATAATTCCCTCTTATATCCAACATATTTATCGACATTTTTAACAATTTCATATATATTTTTACAAACATTTCATCTTTACTACGTATTTATTTCTGTAACATTTAACTCCGATTATGAATAATATAGAATTGAATATATTTTGCATATTATTATAACTATCAGTGTTAAATAATTCATAATTTCATAGGCTGTTATCATTTAACTCTGATATTAATAATACTTGCAGAAATGGAGTTTTATTTGAAATATTTACGTCATATTCTTGCACTATTGTTATGTGTCACACTTATGCTCCCAATGACAGCATGTGAAAAAAAAGAAAATAACGGATTTGTGGATATTACGCTTAATGAAGTTGCACACTCAATATTCTATGCACCACAATATGCCGCTATAGAACTTGGATACTTTAAAGATGAAAATATCAACTTAAATCTAGTCACTGGCTTCGGAGCTGATAAAGTCATGACTGCTCTTGTCTCTGGTGAAGCTGATATTGGTTTCATGGGATCAGAAAGTTCTATATATGTATACCAGGAGGGTTCTACTGACTATGCTGTAAATTTTGCACAGCTTACCCAGCGTGCTGGCAACTTCCTTGTATCAAGAAATGAAGAAAATGCATTTAAATGGGATGACCTTAAGGGAAAAACTGTACTTGGCGGAAGAGCTGGTGGCATGCCTGAAATGCTTTTTGAATATATACTTAAGAAAAATAATATCTCCCCTATAGATGATCTGAATATACTGCAGAATGTAGACTTCGGTTCAACCGCTGCTGCCTTTACATCTGGAATAGCTGATTATACTGTTGAGTTTGAACCTGCTGCAACACTTCTTGAGCAGCAGAAAGAAGGATACGTAGTGGCATCACTTGGTACTGACAGCGGATATGTACCATATACTGCTTATTGTGCCAATAAAAGCTATATTAAAAAGCATCCTGACATAATACAAGGTTTCACTAATGCCATACAGAAAGGTCTTGACTATGTAAACTCACACACCAGCAAGGAAATTGCCGAAGTCATAGCACCACAATTTCCTGAAACAGATCTTGCAACTATAACAACCATTGTTGACCGCTATAAATCACAGGACACCTGGAAAGGAGACACTATCTTTGAGCAGAAGAGTTTTGAACTTCTCAAAGATATATTAAAACAGGCTGGTGAACTTGGTAAAGATGTTCCATATGAGCAGCTGGTGACTACTGAATATTCAAGGAAGGCAGCTGGAAAATAGATTGTATAGGTGACTTGTTGTTTAATTGAATATTAGTTGGTGACGAACGGACGACAAATATAAGCTACA
>ERZ836760.626-NODE-626-length-50862-cov-16.295018_pt1 | contig 50862 bp, 31 predicted proteins | sample MGYA00519941_ERZ836760 | MGnify/ENA primary metagenome ERZ836760 (study PRJEB31850, sample SAMEA3708807) | human gut metagenome | biome: human gut; feature: human-associated habitat; material: faeces | place: China | collected 2014 ... | reverse complement strand
CGGGGATGTGCAGGTAGCCGAGGTCGGCGGCGATGGACATGTTGCGCACCATCGAGCGGCCGACGAAGACGACCTTGCGCCCGTACTTGTGGGCGACGTCGACGACCTGCTGGACGCGGTGCACGTGCGAGGAGAAGCTGGCGACGATGATCTTGCGGCTCGCCTGCGCGAACGCCTGGTCGAGCGCGGGTCCGATGGAGGTCTCCGGCTTGACGAAGCCTGGCACCTCGGCGTTGGTGGAGTCCATCATCAGCAGATCCACGCCCTGCTCGCCGATCTTGCCGAACTCCACCAGATCGGTGATCTTGTGGTCGAGCGGCAGCTGGTCGAGCTTGATGTCGCCGGTGTCAATCAGAGAGCCGGCGGGCGTCTTGACGTACACGGCGAGCGCGTCGGGGATCGAGTGGGTGACGGTGACGAATTCGAGGTTGAACGGGCCGACCTTGAGCTTGTCGCGTCCCTTGACCTCCACCATGGTGGGATGCTGGTTGTGCTCCTGGCATTTCGCCTCAACGAAGGCGAGGGTCAGCTTGGAGCCGATCAGCGGGATGTCCGGGCGCAGCTTGAGCAGGTAGGGCACGCCGCCGATGTGGTCCTCGTGGCCGTGGGTGAGCACCAGGGCGTCGACCTTGTCGAGACGGTTCTTGATGTAGCTGAAATCGGGCAGGATGAGATCCACGCCCGGCTGCTCCTCCTCGGGGAAGAGCACGCCGCAGTCGATGAGCAGCAGGTGACCGTTGTATTCGATTACGTTCATGTTGCGGCCGATTTCGCCCAGACCGCCGAGTGGCGTGATGCGCATCGAACCCTTGCGGTACTTCGGCGGGGCGATCAGGACGTCGTCCTGCTGGGGAGCGGTGGCCTGGCCCTTGAACGAGCCGGCGTTGCTGGTGTTGCGATTCGCGGATCCGCGGCGGCGCGACGCGCCACCGGAACGGGACCTGCGGGAATTGTTCTTCTTTTGTTGTTCTTGTGCCATTCTCTATTGGTTTTCTGTTTCTTTGTTTCCGTCTGTGTCACGGAAACGACGTTATCTGCAACCGCTCGCCCGTGTCCGCCGAGGCCGTTCGCATCCGCGACCGGGACGGCCGTTCCCGGAGTCGGACGATGCCGTAATCCGGGTGCATCCCGAGCGAGGCCGGTGTGGCCCGGTCAGAGCAGTCCCGCTGCTTTCATGCCCTCTTCGGCCTTGGCCAGTTGATCGGCGTCCGGGCCGATGTTCGGCAGGCGCATGGCCGTGGAGGAAAGATAGCCCTTGATTCTCAGCGAGGCCTTGGCCATGACGGCCTGGTAGCCGTCGCCGTTGAGCGCGTGGACGAGCGGGGCGAGCTGGTTGGCGAGGCGCTGCGCCTGATGGATGTCGCCGCGGTCGAACGCCTCGACCAGCTGGCGCATCGGCGAGGAGGCGACGTGCGCGATCACCGAGATGATGCCCACGGCGCCGATCGACAGGAACGGCAGGAACAGGCCATCATCACCCGAATACCAGGCGAGGCCGGTGCGCTGCTGCTTTTCGACGGCGGCGGCGAGGTCGCCGGTCGCGTCCTTGACGGCTTTGACATGCTCAAGCTCGGCAAGACGGTCATATGTTTCGACGCGGACTTTCAGCCCGGTACGGCCGGGCACGTCATATACGATGATCGGCCTCTCGGCCACGGAATCGACGGCCTTGTAATGGCCGACCACGCCGTCCTGGCTGGGGCGCGAGTAGTACGGCATAACCACGAGCACCGCGTCGGCTCCCGCCTCCTGCGTCTGCTCGACCATGCGCACGGTGTGCGCGGTATCGTTCGAGCCGGCACCGGAGATCACCGGGACGTCCACGACTTCCTTGACGGCCCTCACCAGCTCGACCTTCTCCTCCATGTGGGTCACGGGGGATTCGCCGGTCGTGCCGTTCACCACCAACCCGTCGGCGCCGTCGGCGACCAATTGCTTCGCCAGAGACTGCGCGGCCTCGAAATCAACCGTCCCATCTGCTTTCATGGGGGTGACCATTGCGGGGAGGATGCGTCCGAACGGAGCCGGGTTGAGAAGATGCATAGTACCGTCACTCATATCTCTTTACCGTACTTGGCAGCAAGGACGCATCGCCGTCACCCGTACATAATATGAACGCGTCCCGGACCTCCTTCGTCCCACCAAAGTCCCATCCAGACCCCACCAAACGGGACTATCGCCGGATGGGGGATGCCAGGCCAACGCTTTACAGGTCGAGGAACTTGTCGAGGCCGACGGTCAGGCCGGCATGACCGCCGTCGGCGACCTTGCGCACGGCGAGCAGCACGCCAGGCATGAAGCTGATGCGGTCGAAGCTGTCGGCGCGGATGGTCAGCTGCTCGCCCGCATTGCCGAGCAATACCTCCTCATGCGCGTTGAGCCCGCGCAGACGCACGGCATGCACGTGCACGCCGTCGACGACCTGCCCGCGAGAGCCGCCATCCGTCTCGGTGGCGTCCGGCATGGCGCCGAGGCCGGCCGCCTTGCGCGCATCCGCGATGGCGCGGGCGGTGTGGATAGCGGTTCCGGAGGGCGCATCCACCTTGGTGGGATGATGCAGCTCGATGACCTCCGCGGACTCGAAGTACGGCGCGGCGACCTTGGCGAAATAATCGGCCAGCACGGCGGAAATCGCGAAGTTGGGCGCGATGAACACGGCCTGATCGCCACGGGGAGCCTCGGCGAGCGCCGCCGTGACCTTGGCGAGTCTCTCATCGGTCCAACCGGTGGTGCCGACCACCACGTCGACCCCCCGCTTCACAAGCGCGAGCACATTGTCGAGCGAAACGGACGGCACGGTGAACTCCACCACGACATCGGTGTTCTCCGGCGTGATCCGCATCAGGTCATCACCCGCGTCGAGTGCGAAGGCGAGCTGCATGTCCTGCGCGCCGTTCACCGCATCCACCACATGAGATCCCATGCGCCCTTTGGCGCCGACCACTGAAACCCTGACCATCACACGACCTTTCCGAGCGAAACCGTCCGTAACTTTTCCAAAATTCCCTACCAATATATAGGTATGCCGGCCCATGGTCCGGCCACCTGTCCGCAAGCTGGGTCACATCCCGGCTCCGACCGGTTCGGCGCACCATTCCACAACGCACTGATACGGCTTCATAAATTTTGGCTCTGTTAGACCAAGGTTGACTTTTTGCCTTACAGTGTGGTTACTGGGTAGCTACAATGATGGTAGGTATGAGAACGGGCAAGGTGGCGCGTATAGCCGATAGGGTCAGGAAGGAACTTGGCGAACTGACGCCACAGGAGCGCGACCACGCCATCACCTGCATGAACACGCTGCATGCGCGATTGGAGGCTTTCATGTTCGGCTTCCACGGCGTGTCAACGAAATACCTGCAAGCCTACCTGGACTGGTTCCAATGGCTCGTCGGTTTCACCGACGGATTCGGCGAAACCGACGATGATGGGCTGCTCGCCCGCCAGCTCGGCAAAGGCCTGTATCGCATCCGCCGCCGTGACTGCCAGCGCATGACACCACCGTACATGGATTATTGGCGGAAAGCCGCATGACACCGTGCATACGATGTACAGTCGGAACAACCGACAAGCATAGGAGGCGCATATGGCGAGCATACCCACCACGACCATGAGGATAGACCCGCAGCTCAAGGAGGAATCCAGCCGCGTGCTCGAAGACCTCGGGCTCACCCTCTCCGGCGCGGTCACGATCTTCCTGAAGGCCGTCGTCAGGGAACAGGGACTCCCGTTCGAGGTCAAGAAGGAAACGTCGAATGGCAGATAAGGTCATCCGCATCAAAGACCTCCGTCCTCAAGACGTGCGCGGATTCCGAGGTGACACCGTGAGTGCAGATGGGCTCGTGGACTGGCATGCGCCTCATGTGGCCCAATGATCGAAACGAGCGAAACCTTCGACCTCGCTGTGGTTCTGGAACACCGAGGTCGGCTGGGCCACGGTGCATCCGCTGTTGGAGGCGAACGGCTGGGAATACGTGCAACTGGTCACTTGGGACAAGGGGCTGTCGCATATCGCAGGCAACGTGAACGGCAACACCATTCGACAATTCCCCGTGGTCACCGAGGTCTCCGCCCTGCACCGTCGCAGGCTGACGCTTCCCACAGAGGATGGCGGAGTTCTCGGAGTGCGGCAATGGCTACGTGCCGTATGGAACCATGCCAACGGACCGACCACCGGCTCGACGTGACGATACAGGCGCAGATCCTCGACCTGCTGATGTCGCTGAAGGACGAATACGGGCTTTCCGTGCTGTTCATCACCCATGATTTCGGCGTGGTCGCGCAGATCGCCGACAAGGTGGCGGTCATGTATGCCGGGCGTCTGCTGGAAACCGGCGACGTGTATGACGTGTTCGACCATCCAGCGCACCCGTACACGGCCGGGCTGCTCAAGACCCGACCGGTCATCGGACGGCGTGTCAAGCGGCTGTATTCGTTGCACGACCAGTTCCCCGACCCGGCCGTTTTCGGGCGAGGAACCAGCCGAGCAGGGCGAGCGGCACCGCGCACAGGGTGACGATCCACGGAATCATCATGCTCATGTGCGGGCTGGATGCGTCCAGCACGGCACCGGCGATGGTCGACCCGAACGAGGTGCCGACCGAGCCTGCGGTGGTCACCCACGACAGTCCTTCGGTGAGCGAGCGCGCAGGCACGATGTCCTTGACGATCAGGTTGCCGGTAGCGAACAGCGGGGAGACGCACAGGCCGGTCAGGATCTCCATGACGCCGAGGATCAGGAAATTGCCCATCACCATGCGGAACACCACATAGCCGACGGTGAGCAGCGTCAGGAACATGACCATATGCCGCCAGTGCGAGCCTTTCATCTCCCGGGAACCGAAGATGACCGCCCCGATACAGGAGCCGACCGCGAACATGGCGAGCTGCAGGCCGAGGAACCGCTCCGCGCCGGCGGCCTTCATCGTGGCCGTCATGGACACGTCGAATGCGGTGAAGCTCATGTTGAACACCACGAACACGACCAGCAGCGGCAGAATGCCCCGGTACGTCAGTACATTGCGCGGCTTGGCGGAATAGGGCCGGCGCAGACGACGCAGCCGGAAACCGTTGTCTTCGGGGGAGGGTGTCGGCGCGGCATGGTCTCTGGCCGTCTGGAGTGCGGGAGCCGGTTGACCGGTGACGGCGTTCGACTGCGCGTCCGGTATTTCGGCGGCGACGACGTCAATCGGCTCCAACACGGGCGGGACGGTGTTCTTCAGCGAGAAGAACACCGCTCCCCCGATGCCGCAGGCCAGCGTGGGCACGAACAACTGCGACACCGGGTGCACCGAGGTGGCAAGGAACGCCGCCAGAATCGGGCCGAAGATGAATACGATCTCATCGATGGCCGCTTCCAGCGCGTACGCGGTGTTGAGCAGCGACTCGTGTTGCGAACCGCGCAGCGCATACGCCCAGCGGGTGCGCACGAGGGCGCCGAACGAGAACTGGGTCAGCCCCATGCATATGGCCAGCGCGAACAGCACCGGGATGGGCACTCGGGCGAGCGCCGCCAGTGCGAACGCAAGCATCGCCACTATCTGCACGCCAAGCGCCACCGGTCCGACGCGCCGCTGCCCGAACCGGTCGAACAGGCGCGCGTAGAACGGCGTGACCGCGGCGACGGCGAGGATGTACATGGCGCTCATCGACCCGGCGACCGTCCAGTTGTCGTACATGTGGTTGAGCGCGAGCACGATGCCCAGCGACATCATCGAGATCGGCAATCGGGCCACCGCTCCGGAGATGCAGAACGCCTTGGCGCCGGGAATGCGGAACAGTTGCGCGTACGGCGACTGCGATGCGACGGATCGGCTCTGCTGTTGAGCCCCGCTCATCGAGTGTTCTCCGGGGTTCCGGCGTAGATGAAGATGTCGTCCATGTCTGCGCCATCCTCGGGATGGTCCGCCGCGTATCGGGCGACGATGCATCTCAGCCCCTTGTGGTCGTAGAAGCTCACGTCGCAACTGGAGTCGGTGTGCAGGTAGAACCGGGCGACCTGGCAATTCGCGAAATAGTCCATCGCCTGCCGCCAGAGCGAACCGCCGACGCCGTGTCCGCGAGCGCTTTTCGCGACGAGGAACAGCTCGATCTCGCCGCGCGCGAGGTCGTTGATGTCGATTTCGCGTTCCATGCGCAGTTCCATCTCATGCCATCGCTCGGTCTCGGACAGGGTTTTCGCGCCGAGCGTCGACCGGTTCAGTTCGCCGTTGATCGCGGCGAGTTCCTGCTTGGCTTGCGGGAAGGCCAATGGTTCGCCGGCGACGCGCGACAGTGTGACGCCCATGAAGCGGCCGTCGAGTTCGGCGATGATGGCGCGGGTGGTCGGTTCGAGGTAGTGCAGCACGAAGTGCCGGGATATCTGCATGGACACCGGCGTGCCGGCGGCCGCGCTGCACTGACCCCATGTGCGGTCGAACTCCCGGACGATGTCGTCCAGATCATTCCAACGCATGGGCCGGTAGGTCACCGATTGCGATGGTTTCATCTCCTCGGCGGGCACTGTTGCCGTTGCCGGCGTAGATGCGATTGTGGTGCCCGGCACCTCCTCCGGCGTGACGTCAGGCACGACGTCAGACATGACGTCAGACATGACGTCACGCTGTGGGTCCGTCCCGATCGGCGTGCTCTCCGGGAGGGTGCTCTCGTCATCGGCGGATGGCGTGGCATTGGTGATGGTGGCATTCATGACGGTGTTGTCGTGCGCAACCATGGTTCTGCTCCTTTGTGGTTGTTGCGTCCGGCACGTGTGCCCGCCCACACGGTGCGCCAAGGGTCGCGGCATCCCTCCCGGCATGACGGCTGCGGCGCGTTCCATCCGCAACGTGTGCCGCCCCCTTGGCGGTCACCTAGTCATTGTCGGATCCTTCGGGAATGCCGGAGCTCAACTCGGCTAGGATCTCTTGTTCGGTTTTCGCGCGGGCGTGCAGCTCGCGCGCGCCTTCATCAGGCTCACTCAGATAGTAGAGGGTGGCGTCGATTCTGTCCAGCGGCACGTGCTCGATGTACGACAGCAGCAGCCGATACCAGTCGAGCTGCACGAGCTTGTGTTCGATGTCCTGCGGCTTGCGTGGCTTGCGCCCGGTCTTCCAGTCGACGATGGTGTATTGCTTCGTCGGATCGTTCGCGTCCAGTCCGCCGTGGAACACCGCATCGAGTTTGCCGTTGACGATGACGTCACCGAGCTGGGGAATCGACACGACGATCTGGCGTTCCGCCCACGCCGGGCGACGCTCCGACCACGTCGATTCGGCGAGTCGACGCTGCCATACGGTGAGCTGTCGTTCCTTCGCCGTCAGTGTGTCGGATCTCGTTTCCAGTTCGGACAGATCGTGCAGCAGGGATTCGCGGGTCACCGGCTCGCGGCAGGTGCCGGCCGTACCGGTTTCGATGCTGCTGGAATCGTATGCGCCGATGCCGTCTGCATCTATTGATTGGCCATCGCCGTAGGCGTTGATGAATTGTTCCGCCCATGCGTGGAACAGGGTGCCCGCCTCAGCGGCGGGGGATGCGACGCGCGGGATGGGCCGGATCAGGCCACGCCAATAGCCGCGTTCCTCGCGCTGGGTCATATGCTCCGCCCTCGCCTGCAACGCGGTGACGTTCTGCCGTCCGCGCTCCAGCAGGTGCTCCGCCTGACGGCGGACATAGCGGTCGATCTCGCGCTCGCCTCGGCCGAAGGACCATGGCATCAGATCGGGGTCTTCAACGAGCATTCGAGCGCGTGCCAGCAGGGAGTCCGCATCGTCGGTCACAAGCCCGGAATCGCCGGACAGCCCGCCGGTGAGCTTCGACAGGGTTTCCTCGGACAACTTGGCCGGCCATGTCGGGTCGCCGGCCTGTTCGCGTTCCTCCAATGGGGCGTTCCACGCCTCTTCGACGACATCCCGCTCATATTCGGTAGCGTGGTCGCCGACGAAAAACCCCTGCGGCCTGTCCACACCCAGCTGGTCCAGCGACGGGTGCGCAGACGCACCTGATGCCGCACCGGCCACCGCCAAGTCAGGGCTACTGTCGGCAATGGCATCCGCATTCTCGGAGTATCCCGCGCTCCCGCTCTTGCACGCGGATACCAGACCGCTCTCATGGCATAGCGAGTCCTGCATCTCCGTCCAGAATACCGACGGCTTCGAGGCGCTCGGTCTTTTGCCGGGACGGTTCAGGTACTGGCTCGGGTCTCGATCCAGAATCGAATACTGGCTGTAGGTGAGCAGCGCGTCTTTCTTGGCCCGGGTCAGCGCCACATATGCGAGTCGCCGTTCGTCAGCCAGCAGACGTCGGCCATATTCCTCTTCCTGGGTGAGATACCAGCTGGACGGGTCGGCGACATCCATATCGTCTCCGATGTCCTTGCTGCGCAGGTCTCCGTAAAACTCGTCGTCGATGACTTCGACATCGTCCAGGGCACGCAGCGTTTCGACCGGGGCGTCATCCGGATTCGCGTCGTGCGGGAAACGTGGCAGGATACCGGCGTCGACGCGCACGGGCGCAGGTACCGCGGCCGGGTCGTCCGCCCATGAACGAACCGTCGCCTTGTATTCCGGGGGAATCCACGATTCGCCGGCACCGCCGCCGGGATGCTCCGCGTCCAGCTCGACATGCAAACCGCCCTGATTGCTGGGGAACACTCCTGATTGCATGGACACCACGGCGACGGCGTCCCATTCCAATCCCTTGGCCTGATGGATGGTCATCAGCACCACGTCCGCAGGAGTGTCGGGCACCGCCGCGGTATCCTCCTCTATCTGGCCAAGCGAGTCAACCCATGACATGAATCCACGCAAAGTCGGATTCACGCCTTCGACGATTTCCTGCGTATAGGTGTCGACCAGTGCGGCGACCGACTGCAGAGGCGAACGCGCCTGCGTGGGGTTCACCGGCTGGGAGGGGTTTTTGACCGCCTGGGCGACGATTGTGTCGATGTCGAGGTTCAAGGCCCGCACCGCGGCGTCAATCACTTCCTTCAGCGGGTGATTAGTCACGGCATGCACACGCTGCAGTACTTCGCCCGCCTGTATGATACGGCGTGATGTCGTCTCGTCGAATCCGCCGCGACGCGACAGCAGCGACGGCAGGTCATCCCGCATCATCATGTCGATGAGGAACACCGCATGCGGCACTCGATCCCGGTATTGCTTAACGATGGCCTTCACCTGCGGGTCGGCGAACGTCGCGATGTCGGAGCCGCCATCCGCTTCCGAAACGAGACCGGAATCAATGGACGTGGAGACTATTGCCTCATCATGACCATCATCGGCACGAGCGCCATCGGAACCTGAACCTATGATGCCGGATTCGACCAGTGCACGGTAGCGGCATTGGCTGTCGAGATCTTCGGCCATGCCGGCGAGGCGGGTAAGCGATTCGGATCCCAAACCGAATCGCGGCGTAGCCAGCAGCCTCATCAACGACGCTGAATCGGTGTGGTCGGCGGCCGCATGCAGCAATGCGATCAGATCCTGGACCTCCGGCTTCTCCAGCAGCGCGGAGTAGCCTACGACCAACGTCGTCAGGCCCGCCCGTTCGAGTTCTTGGGCGAATTGCGCCATGTGCGTCTTGCCTCGGAACAGCACCGCCACATGCGGGGTATCGGAGGCGGCCGTGGCGGCGGCGTCCTTCCGGTACCGTGCGATGGCCTGTTTGGCGAAGCGTGCCACGGCATCGGCTTCCTGGCCGAAGGTGGCAAATCCCAGCACGCCGATCGTACCTTCCGCGGCGTTGTCCATCGCGGACAGGTTCTCGACGTCCACTTCGCGCATCAGGGAGCTGCCGGCCCGCCGTGGCGGTATGCGCAGCGGCTCGGTGAGGTTGTTGGCGGCTCTGAGCACGATGCAGGTGTTGCGTCGCGTGACGCTGAGCGGGTATGGTTTCGCGTCGGCGGGCATGCCGAAGTCCTTTTGGAACATGCGGAACGCTCCGGGACTGGCACCACGCCACGCATAAATCGACTGGAACGGGTCGCCCACCGCGTTCACCGCGGATCGCGACAGCCCGACGCCATCCTTGGACCATCCTCCGGCGCTGCGCGCCGCCTGCCGCCAGCGGGAGGAAGACCTATCTGCATCGGCATCAGCCGACTGGGGGTGGAACAGGGTGGCGAGGAGCATCGCCTGCGTGGTGGAGGTGTCCTGGTATTCGTCAAGCAGCACGTGCGTGTAACGGCGACGGTACCGCTCCCCGATGGAGGGGAATCGCGCGACGAGCTGGTAGGCGGCAATGGTGAAATCGCTGAATTCCGCCATGTTCTGAACCCGCTTTTCCCGCTCGTATTCCTCGACGAGCGTCAGCAGCGTCTCCCGACGCCGGGTCACGTCGCGCAGCTGTGCACACTTGTACACGCATATGTCACGAAGTTGCGCCCGGTATTCCTCCTGTTTGGCCGCGAAGGTCTCCTCCGTGTCCTTCTTGTTTTTTGTCGGAGCCTTGGCCTTCGGCGCTTCGTCAGGAACCGGCGTATCGCCAATGGCGATATCGAGTTGCGCGAGGAATGCCTGGTCCCAAGCCCGCACACGGCCGATGGCCTCGTCCATCGTTGTTGTGCTGCCACCGATCATGGCGTTGCCTATGGCATGCGACAACCCCAGTACACCATTCACCACGGTCTTGAACGCCCCGAGATCCTGCTCGAAGAGGATGTCCATGTGACGGCCGACCACGGTGGTCGCCAGCTGTATGGCACCGGCCTGGCTGAGCGGCTGCGTGTTCTGGTCGAAGCCGACAAGCAGGCCGTATTGCCGCACGATGGTCTGGAAGAACGCATCGTACGTCGACACCTCCGGCTTGAGGAACGCCCGGTTCGCAAAGCGCTCGTCTCCCCCGTCCGCCAGCACGGCGGCGGACACACGCGACAGCAGTTCCGACGCGGCCTTGCGCGTGAATGTGAGGCCGAGGATGCGCTCGGCCGGCACGCCCTGTGCGATGAGGTTGATGATGCGGCGGGTCATCGTATAGGTCTTGCCGCTGCCCGCTCCGGCCACGACGAGCACGTCATCGCCGGTGGGCGCGTTGACGACTTTTGCCTGCTCGGGGCTGTCGGTAAATCGTGGTGCGTTCATGACTGCCTCGTTTCGAAGACGGTGTTGATTTCGCCGGCGCATGCCGGACATGCCGCTTTCATGCGGCAATACTGGAGATGATCCGGTTTCGGCCTTGCCTGTATATGGGTCGACCGACTCGCCGCGGCGGCGTAGAACACTCTCGCGATCATGGAGAGCGACCATACGGCCTGCGTGCCGCGCATGCCGAGGAACTGTCGCCATGCCGCTGCGCTTACACCGGTCGGAGGCTCTTCAATCAAATCGGGAGCATCCGAAAGCTTATCGAGGGTCTTGTAGCGGTTCCGCGGCATGAACGATGACGTGTTCAGACTGCCATCGGCGAACAGCGCCGGCTGGTACATTCCCTCCTGCGCGTTGCTGGTTCCGGACGTCGCGGGTGCATCCTTCTGTGCGACATGGAACAGACCACTTTGCGCGATGTCCGGCATGACTTGCAGCGCTTCGGCTCCGCGCGGCCCGTTTTCCGGGAATGCGAGTCCCAGTTGGTAGCAGACCAGCTGAAGATCGTTGAATATGGCCTTGGTCGAAGGCACCTTCCCGGTCTTGTAGTCGATCAGGCGAACGTGACGCTTCCCGTCGGGCATGATTCTGGTCTCCATACGGTCGATGCGCCCGGACAGACGCACGGTCAGCCGGTCGTTCATGGCTTCGGGCCACCCGCCAACCAGCGATCCCATGATGGCGGCGAGTTCATCGCGGCCGATCGGGTCGACGCCGTCCATCGCGTTATAGGCGGCAAGAATGTCGTCCAAGCCGAATACCGCGATGAACGAACGCTCGCATTGTGCGCTTTCCAATGTACCGATCTGGAAGTTCTTGACGTTGTTTACCGGGTATTCGTCGGTGTTGGACATGACGAAGTAGCTGGCGATGTGGCCCAGTACGTCATGCGCGGTATTGTCCTTGCGCGTCGCGTTGTATTGATCGGCCGGGTTGGTGTTGGCCGTCGGATCGTCGCGCAGCTCCTCATAGATGGCGATCATACGGTCCCGCACCGTGCTGACGCGTTCCGGAATCGGCAGGTCATCGCGCCAGTCCGCCGCGTCCAGGCCCTCGTTGCTGGCGGTTTCGGCGACGGCGTGGATCAGCGAGCCGAACGAGGTCGCCACACTGCCGGCGCGCGGACCAGTGAACCGGTTTTCCATCATCCAACAGACTGGACATCCCCAGATGCTGTCCACGGCGGATGGCGACAATGTTGCGATCCGCGGCGCCGATGATTGGCCTGTTCCCTCCGCGGCCTTGTCCGGTTCCGGAGCCGCCGCCCGCGATCCCACCGTGCGGGAGCCGGAAGACGCATCCTCGACCTCGTCGAGGAACGGCCAACGCGTGATGTCAGCGGCTTCGACACCATTGCTTGCCAGCAGTCGCAGCGCATCCACGGCATCTTGAGATTCCTTGGAACCTCGTGGGTATACGGCGAGCGCCACGCGGGCGGCGGCGACCAGGCCGCGAGGATCGGCGTCCAGACCTTGGAGCCGTCCGGCTTCACCGACCTGGGTATATTCCCGCCCTTCGGCCGACGCATGCCGTTCGCGGTTGAATCGTTCCGGCATGTATCCGTACAGGAAGTCAGACGGGGTCAGATCGTCGTTGTACACCGCACTTGCCGTGACCTGCTCCGATGCGCGGGTCAGCGCGACCAGCAGGCTTTTCTGCTCCGCATACAGCACGGATTCCAGTTTGTTGTCGCCATGCTCTCCGGAATCATCGGACAGCCCTCCATACAGCATGACATCAGCCAGATCCTCACCACCGAACATCGTGTTTCGGGCTGCCAGGTTCGGCCATATGCCTTGCTGGATGGCCGGAATCCACACCAACGGCCAGTGTCTCCCCGAGGAGCCCGCCGGCGTGGTCAGCGTCACGGCCTCGTCGATGGGGGCCACTTTGGCCAGGGAATCCGCTTCGATGCGCATCGCCCTCACCTGCGCGAAGAATTCGGGCAGATCCCGGCTTGCGGCCGAGCCGGATGCATAGTCGAACAGCCGCATGGCCGTATCCAGACGGTCGTTGGCGGCACGTCCGGCATCCGTGTTGTTCAGGGCCTCGCGCTGCCAACGGGAGGCGACGTCGCACGCGTTCCAAGCCACGGACAACGCATACTGTGGTTCCTTCGCCGGCAGTTGTCTCAGGCCTTGGGCCACCGTCCCCACCAGATTCCACAGGTGGGCAAACACGCGGGAATGCGGGTCTCCCCGCCCGCACACCTCCTGAACAGCGGCGAGCACGTCATCGGCGGTTATACCGGACGCACCCTTCGTGCCTGCCCCGACAGCGGAACCGGCACCGTCGACAACGTCACCTGTACCGCCTAGACCGGCGACACCGCCATGCATCGCATGCGCGTCATCCGCGAATTCCAGCAACAGGTACATGGCATCGACGCCGAACTGGAGTTCGTCGCCTTGCGGTGCTTTGACATCGATGATCGTGTCGTCGGTGATGGTCTTCCGATCGCGCCCGGAGACGGCCCATTCGCGCCATTGCTCCCATCCGTGCATGAGCCTGCCCAAGGCATGCATTCGAGCGGCGTCACCAGCAATTCCAGCGTCACCGGTCTTCCCCGCATCGTCGGCGGCACCGCCAGTCACATCGTCGGACGCATCCCCCTCGCATATGTCCTCGCACGTGACGATCTTGCCGAGTGATGCCAACGCGTTCATGGCGGCGTCCACCGGCTCCAGCCTGGCCGGGTATCCCTCATGATCCCGTCCGCCGCCGACGCTGACCAGCGGGCATCCCATCACCGCGGCAACCCGAGAGCGCACATACAGTGCGGTCTGCTGCAGATTCATGCCCAGCGCGGGCACCGTCTGGTTCCTGAGCATCGCCAATTCGAGCAGCGCGAACAATCCCTGCACGAACGGCTCATCCTTCAACGGTCGTGTGACCGATGAATACCGTACAGGCACGCCGTCATGACGCAGCCGTTCGCCGATCGTGCGCACGGTGGCGTTGTCGTGCGCGATGACAGCCATGTCGTTCCAGTTGCGTCCTTCAAGGATGTGGGCTTGCTTGATGCGCCATACGACGTCTTCCGTCTCTTCGTCGGCCGAGCGGTACAGCGCGGTTTTCAGACTGCCATCGCCCGGCAGCGGATCGGCCTGGGGCAATGCGACAATCGGCAGGCTCGCCGGCAGCTGCGCCAATTTGCCCGGCCTCTGCGGCAGAGGAACCGTCTCGTCCTGCGTGGATCGGATGGACAGGGAGATACGGGATGCGACCAGATCGCGATACGTATGACCGTCGACGTGGTCCACCGCACGCTCCTCAACTCGGCCATTTCCGGCACCGACAGCCGGCAGACGAACCATGTCGGCGCCAAGCTGACGACGAATCTGGTCGAACAGGTATTCCGGATATGACCCGCGGAAGGTCTGCACGGCCTCGTCCGGATTGCCGACCAGCAGCAGCCGCGTCCCCGCACCGCGCAGCGCCTTCAGGAACGTGAACCCGGCGAAGGTGAGGTCCTGACAGTCATCGACAACCAGCAAACGCAGCAGATCGTCATCGCCGACCATCCCGACCGCCTTGGCCCCCTCGACCAGCAGACGCGACGAGTCCAACCGGTACTCACCCGGGTACATACGACTCACCGCGGTCTCGTATTCGCGGCGCAACGCGAACGCGAGACGCCACTGCACATGCAAACGCTCGACGCGCGGCGACCAATGCCTCAACGCCGACAGGGCCGTTCCTTCACGATCCTCGGAGACGCCCAGCTCATCCATGCGGGCCAACATATCGCGCAGCTGCATGACGAAGGCGGCATTGACGCCTACGCCGGAATCCGCATCACCACCCTCGCCGTCGTTCCCGGCCACGGCATCGGCCAGCACGCCGTCCCAATCATCCCTGGCGAAGTATTCGCGCAGCAACGAGCACGTGCCGCATGGATCCCCCGCCCGCACATGAGCCACATGGACGGAGCACACCGAACGCAGCAGCGCATCCTGCTCGGCGCCGTTCAGCAACCTCGGCAGCGGCTCGCCCGACCTCGAACGCATGACGGTGATCAGCCGGAACGCGATGGCCGACAGCGTCGTGACCGGTCGCGCCTGGGAGGTCGCCCCCAGCTCGCGAATCACCTGATCGCCTATCACATCGGCGATCTGACGCCCGGATACCGTCATCATCGCTCCGGATTCGCCGAACCGTCGCAGCCCGGCCATCAAGGCATCACGGGCCAGCGTGCTCTTGCCCACGCAAGGAGCACCAACCGCCAGCAGCGCCTTGCCGGATTCCCCCTCAAGCAGTGCTTCAACCGCCTTCATGGCACCTCCATTCCCGTCGCCGGCTCCGTCGTCCGTCAGACAGTTCCTCCATCATATGTCAACAATCGAAAACCGAACCATATGTTCCGTTTTTATATCAGTCTTATTCTGGACTAACTGCGTCATCGCACGGCAGCTCCTGCCTGCGGCGAGCACTCCTCAGCGCTCCCCATCAAGGGTTGTGCGTGGGAACACCTCGGAATAGAGTAAGAAGAAGAGATGTCGTAAGGGGGATAGCCAAATGCCGGCACAGCCAACACCGCCGCGGATATCCGGCTATGATTTCATCCAGCCACTCGGCACCGGCGCCACAGCCAGCGTATACCGGTACCATCAGCGCGTCCCCAGCCGCGACGTCGCCATCAAGGTCAGCAGCGCCACCCTCGACCCCCGCGCAGCCGCCCGATTCCGCAATGAGGCGAACTACATGGCGGAGCTTTCCGCGCACCCCTACATCCTTTCCATCCACGACGCCGGCGTGACCAGCACCGGACTTGGCTACATCGTGCTGGAATACGCGCCCGGCGGCTCCTATAAGGAGCTGATCCGCAAGCGACCACTCACCGCCGACCAGATGCTCGACCTGGGCATCAAACTTTGCAGCGCCCTGTTCACCGCGCACTGCAAAGGCATCCTGCACCGCGACATCAAACCCGCGAACATCCTCATCACCCCGCAGGGACTGCCGGTGCTCGCCGATTTCGGCATCTCCACGAACGTGTATCAGGCGGGAACCCAGACCGGTTTCTCCGTGCCATGGGCCGCGCCGGAAGTGCTGACCGGACGCAGCGGCGGCACCGAAGCCGCCGACATCTACTCCTTGGCGGCGACCCTGTACGCCACACTGACCGGCCGTTCGCCGTATGAGCACGGTTATCAGGCGCATACGCAGCAGGAACTCGCGCAGGTCATCGTCAGTCGCCGCCTGCCGCCAATCGGCCGCCCTGATGTGCCCGCGGACGTCGAACGTGTACTCGTCAGGGGGCTCGACAAGAACCCGGACAACCGTTACGGCACGGCGCTGGAATTCGCCCGCGCGATGCAGCAGGTGCAACAGGCCTACTACGGCCATGCCACGCCCGTCACCGTGGAAGGCGTCCCCGAATATCCCAGCAGCATGACCGGCAAGCGCCGCGTCGCGCCCGGCCCCGCGAACGTGACGCGAATGGACGCTCCCACCGGTGCGTGGAAGAAGCCGCTGTCCATCACGGCCGTGGTCGTGGCTGCGCTGACGGCGGTCGTCCTGACGTTCGTCTTCGTCGTAATGCCGCACATGGATGACACCGCGACGCGCAACCGCACATCGGTCTCCACGCCGGGCGCCACCGGCGACTCCAACGGAACGGACGGCAATCCCGACGACATCACGGGAGCCGAAGTGGTGCCGACGCCCGAAAACCTGAACGGAACCTACGACGGCACCACCGTCACGTTCACCTGGACGAACCCGCAGCCCAAGGACGGCGACATGTACGCATGGTCGCCGGTACAGGGCAATTCTGCCACTTCCGGACCCAGTACCAGCACCAACATCGTGGCCGACCGCAAAGTCGAGCTGCATGACGTGACCGACAAACAGACCTGCATCGAAGTGAAGATCGTGCGCAGCGACAAGCAGATGTCCCAGAATCCGGCCATCGCATGCGCGGTGAGGCAATAGGAACGCACTATATGAAGGACTGCACCATGCGGCACGGCATTGCACGAGAAGCGAGCGAACGAGAGAGAAGAGGATGCCATGAGCAAGCAGCCTAACCAGCGCCAACGCGAGCGGGCGTTCCGCTCCTCCATGCGCCGCCTGGTCTCGCCTGACGCGCACCGTTGGGCGATGCCCGTCATCGCGCTCGTCATGCTGATCGGCATCATCGCCGGCGCCATCTGGGTGAGCTCCATCACCCGCCAACACGTGCATCTCGACGACGGCACCGTTTGGGTCACCTCGCTCAAGAACCGCAAGGCGGCCCGCTTCAACGTCAAGCTCAAGGAACCGGATTCGGCGGTGGCCTCGTCTGCAGCCCGTTTCGACATCGTCCAGCACGACAGCGACACGGTGCTCACCGAAGGCGCGAAGGCCACCGGCATCTCCTCCGCCACGCTGGGTACCACCGGCAGGACGGAGACCAAGGGAGACACGACCGCGGTGACCGGCGGCGGCACCATCGCCTTCCTGAACACGAAAAACGGCAACGTGTGGGTCGGTCGCAGCTCCGACCTCAATTCCGTCAACCCCGCCACCAGCGACCCGTCCATGCGGCTGGGCACCGGAGGCAAGATCGCGGTCACCCATGACGGCACCGTGTACGGATACCGGCCCTCCGACGGTACCGTGCTCACGATGCAGGATCCGACAGGCAAGGCCGTGCAGGGTAGCTCCCTCACCGAAGGGAAGACCGTATCCGCCGACGATTTCACCGTGGTGGACGGCACCGCGGTCGTCACATCCGAGGGCAGACTGTACTGGCACAAGGGCAGCGCCGACACCGGCGCCAACAGCCCGTTGACGCTGCAGTACCCCGACACGGACGGCCGTCAGGAGTCCTGGGTCGCGGCCGCCGGCAAGAACGGCCTGTACCTGGTCGAACTGGGCAAGGGAGAGAAGAAAGTCAACACGCTCACCTCCGGCGGTGCCGGAGACGCAGCCAAACCGGTCTCCACCGACGGCTGCGTGTCGGCCGCGTGGGCGCAAAGCGCGAACAATTACGTGCGTGTATGCTCGCCGAACGTCAGCAACCCGGAATTTGGCTCGCTGCAATCGGTCAGCGCCACGTCGGATTTGGTGTTCCGCACCAACCACCGCCTGACCGTACTCAACGACGTGGTCGACGGCAACGTGTGGAACCCTTCGGACTCCACCAAGGTCATCAAGATACAGTGGAACACCATCCAGACCGAGCAGACCGCCCAGCAGAAGCAGAACGACCAGTCCGCCAACAACCAGCGCAACTTCAACAAGACCTGTTCCGCGCAATCCGGGCAGATCAAGGCGCAGGACGACGAGATCGGCGCCCGCGCGGGCGGACAACAGATCCTCGACGTGCTGCGCAACGACGAGCAGACAGACTGCTCCGTGCTGCAGATCACCAAAGTCGGGGCCCCGGCGGGCGGCGATATGACCGTATCGCCGGTGTACGACGGCCGGTACCTGCAGCTGGACGCCTCGGCGGCCTCGGCCGGCACGGTGACGTTCACCTATGACATCAGCGACGGGCGCGGCCAGACCTCGACGGCCAAGGTGACGGTCACGCTGACAGGCTCGTCCGCCAATCACGCTCCCAAGCAGGCCGACACGCCGCCCGAATACGACGTGGAGCAGGGTGCCACGTACACGACGAACGCACTCGGCAGTTTCCAGGATCCTGACGGCGATCCGATGACATTGGTGTCGGCGGTCCCGCAGAACAGCGACCAGGTCGTCGTCTCCACCCGCGCAGACGGGCAGCTCGTGTTCAACACCGGTTCCGCCACCTCGGGGCGAGTGGGCGTGCAGGTCACCGTCTCCGACGGGCAGAACACCGGCACCGGACTCGTGTACTTCTCCATCCGCCCGGCAAACACGCTGCCGGCGACCATCGACGCCGTGGTCAAGCAGACCACACCGAACACCGAGACCACGGTCAACCTCAAGCCGTACGTGCATGGCACATCGGCGCAGCCCGCGCAGCTGTCCACCGTGGAACCGCCCGCGAAAACCAGCGCGACCATGAACGCGGCGGACCTGTCCTTCACATTCAAGGCCACCGCCACGGGCACGTATTACGTGCCTTACACCGTCACCCAAGGCTCCATCCCGTCCACCGGCCTCGCACGTCTTGAGGTGCAGCCGGCCGCGGGCAAATCCGCCAAGCCAGTCGCGGCCAACGATGTGGCGCTGCTCGATTCGAACAACACCGCCATCGTCGAACCGCTCGCCAACGACGTGGATCCGATGGGCGGCGTGCTGTCGGTCACGTCGGTCGATGCCGACCCGTCGCTGGGCATCAAGACCGGTCTGGTGAGCCACAAGCGCGTGTATCTGACCGCACGGCAGGTGCCGACCAAGCCCGTGGAGATCACGTACACCGTCGCCAACGCGGCCGGCTCATCCACCGGCACGATAGTGCTGCAGCCGCCGGCACTGACCGCCGGCAACTCCGCGCCCAAGGCGTCGAACGTCAACACGCAGGTGCGCACCGACGGCATCGTGTCGGTGAACGTGCTCGACCATGTCTCGCATTCCGACGGCACCACGGTGACGCTGCAGCAGAAGCTGCAGTACGACAAGGACACGTTCAAGGGACTGGTGTTCGTTTCCGGCGACACCGTGCGTTATCAGGCTTCCAAACAGACGGGCGTGTTCCCGGTGACCTACACCGTCAAGGACAATCTCGGCAACTCGGCCTCCGGCACAATCACCATCACCGTGCATCAGAAGGACGCCAAGAACAAGGCCGCCCCCACTCCGCAGGACGTCGAGGCGCAGGTGGCCGCGGGTCAGAAAGTGCGCATACCGATCACACTGACCGGCATCGACGTGGACGGCGACGACGACCAGCTGCTCGGCCTGGGCAACAAGGCCCCGCAACTGGGACGCATCACCGAGGTCGGCGCGAACTACATGATCTACGAGGCGTACGAGGACTCGTCGGGCACCGACACGTTCTCCTACGCGGTGGAGGATTGGACCGGCCAGCGCGCACAGGCACAGGTCAGGGTGGGCGTGTTCCAGGGCGCGTCCGACTCCGGCGTGTACGCGCGGGACGACGAGATCACGCTGCGCCCGCACACGGCGGCCACGGTGCCGGTGACGCTCAACGACATTTCCGGGGACAACACCGATCTGACCGTTTCGAAGAAACTGGAGTCACAGGGTATCTCCGGGGCGAGCGTGAAGGACAACATGATCTCGTTCACCACGCCCGACCAGGCGGGAACGTTCTACATCATGCACACGGTCGCCGATAAGGCCGGCCTGAGCGACACCGCGACGTTGACGGTCAACGTCGACCCGAATGCGACCATCGAGCCGCCCACCGCCTATGACTACCGCGTACCGTCCGCCGCGACCATCGACAAGCGGACCGTCGAGGTCGATGTCTCGCAGTGGATCGCCAACCCGTCCGGCACCGCGAACGAACTGAAGGTCGGCGTCGACCCGTCCGCCACCGACCACGCGAAGGTCAAGGGCGGCGAGAAGTCGACCGTCATCTCCGTGGATCTGACCGACGAGGCCCGTTCGGTGCCGTACACGGTAACGAACACGACGTACGGCATCACCTCCACCGCGTTCATCCAAGTGCCCGCATACGGCGTGTTCCCGCCGACGCTGCGTCCGAAGGCGCCGCCGCTGAAGGTGAACTCGCGCGAGACCATCACCATCAACATCGCCGACTATGTGCGTGTGGGCGCCGGCAAGACCGCTTACGTGCAGTCCCCCGAATCGGTCAGCGCCACCAAATCGGATGGCGGCGACCTCTACGTGAACGACACGACGCTGAAATTCACCGCGCCGAAGGATTACAGCGGTCCCGCCTCGATCACGTTCACCGCGGCGGACGGCAAGGGCAACGACAAGACGCAGATCATCAACTCCGCAGTGCTGACCCTGCCGATCACGGTCATCGGCCGCGAAGTGCCACCGCCGACCTTCTCGTCGTCCACGATCGACGTGGTGGCAGGTGAGGATGCGAAGATCATCGACCTGACCGCGCTGACCCACTCCCCCGCCGGCACATACGACGATGAGAAGCAGTACACATATTCCGGCGGCAGCGAATCGGGCGGCATCACCGCGCGCGTCAGCGCCTCCGGCCAGTTGACCGTAAGCGCCCCCAAGGACGCTACCGTGGGATCGCTGGCCAGCATCCCCGTGACCATCATCTATTCGGGCGGCACGGTCAAGGCCGGCATGACCGCCCGCGTGGTGCAGTCGAACCGCCCGCTTGCCCGTATCGGCGCGAAGACGGTGAAGCTCAAGGCCGGTTCGACCGAACGGGTGGACCTGTTCTCCGACGCCTACAATCCGTTCCCGGATTCGTCGCTGACCACCGTCAGCTGCAAGTCCGACGATTCGGCGAAGCTGACCGTGAACTGCTCTTCGAACGGCAACATCAGCATCACCGCCGGAACCGATATCGGCGCATCCTCGAACACCGTGCTCGTCACCGTGCAGGACGGCACCCGTTCGCGCGACCGACAGGTGACCGTCACCATCACCGTCTCCGTGGTGGACAAGCCCGGCGCGCCGCTGCTCTCCCCCGTCTCCGGGCAGCCGGCTGACGGTTCGGTGAACCTCTCGTGGACCGCAGGCACGGCCAACGGCAGCCCGATCACCGACTACGAGGTCGATTGGGACGGCGGCAGCAAGTCGTGCGGCGCGGTCACCACCTGCCAGATCACCGGGCTGACCAACGGCAAGGAATACTCGTTCACCGTCAAGGCGAAGAACGAGGTCGGCTGGTCGAAGCCGTCTACCTCGGTCAAAGCCATGCCCGACAAGGTGCCCGATCCACCGAAGAAGGTCACCACCGAGGCCGGCTACCAGCGTGTGACGGTCAAGTGGGATGTTCCGGATTATGTCGGTACGAAGCCGGACAGCTACACGGTGACGCTGACCGGTTCGGGCGGCGGTTCCGTCACCAAGGAGACCTCCGGCAATTCCCTAGTGTTCCCAATCGACAACAGCGCCACCGGCGATGGCACCTCATACACCGCCACCGTCAAAGGAAAGAACCGTGCCGGCGAAGGCCAGCCCAGTGCCGCCAGCAACGCGGCGACGCCCTGGGGCGACCCGGACGCGCCGACGGTCAGCCTATCGGTAATAAAGGGCAATACATTGAAGGCCACGTTGACGCTCGGCAACATGCACAACGCGGGATGTTCCAGCGTGGAACTGAGCGGCGCAATCTCCGTGTCGGCCCCCTGCGGCACCCACACCTTCACCGATACGATCAGCCGCGATCAGTGGTATGAGGAGCTCAGTGTCAAGGCGACCGTGAACCCGCAGCAAAGCGGCGCCAAACCAGCTTCGGCTGACTCGAACAAGGTGACGCCGCAGTACAAGATACAGCCTCCGAAAAACCTGCAGGTGACGCTCAAAGGTAACGAGTGCTCCGTGTCAGTTGGCGGTAATGGCGAGCATGACGGACTCTCCATTTTCGCCAACGGTCAGGAGTACAGAGGCAACGGCGATTCAGCCGCCGCAACTTACCGCATCAACCCGTGGGAAACCTGCGGCACTGTATCAGCTACGCAGTCGTTCAAGGGGCACTCCAGCGAAGCCATCATATTTGACGGTAAGGGCCTTGTATACAAGACCCCAGCGAAGATCGAACCGCCTACGCTGGCGTGGAGCACGACAGACCGTAACCGCATCACGGTGTCCGGCGGCAGCGTGAACCTCTACGGTCAGCCGGCAACGGTCCTTGTCGCGTTCTCCACTACCAGCGGCAAGCCGACCGGTGAAAGTGATTGGAACGTCACATGGAGCACAGCTTCGAAGCAGGGGTACATCGATATCTCATCGTTCAGGATCGACACGGAAAAGCTGTATTGGTACATCAGCGTGACCGGTGCCGACTCCGCGCTGAACACCGCCGACGACATCAGGGAAGTCCAAGGAATGCGCAAACCGGCCGAGGGATCCGGAACGGTCACGGAAGGCGTAGACCCGAGCCGCATCCGACGCCGGTCGTTCGGTTCCATGCCATCCATCAGCACACTGGCCTCAAACCGACCATGATTTATCAACCATCCATCAACCGATACGACAACACCGTCCACCACACACATCAAGGAGTATCACGATGAGCGAGAGCAACGAACTCGACGACGCCACGCAACTGTCCGACAGGACGGTGTTGTCGGACAAGACCGTCCTGTCGTCCGGCAACACGGCTCAGTCCGCCGAGGCCACGACGAATGCAGCCGCACCGAGCACAGTGAAAAACAGTGCCGGGGAAAACGCAGCCGAGAAAAACGACACCGCGGAAGGCAACGCGGAAAAGAGCACAGTAGCGCAGTCCGTCTCATCAGCGAGCGGCGATGGGACTGAGGCCTCCGATGAGACGGTGTTGTCCGACGGCACCGTGATTTCCGAGACACCGCATGCCAGGGGCGGTGCCGCGGTTGGTGAGACCGACAAGTCGAAGGGGGCACCGACCGTGGCCATTCCTACGTTGCCGAAGCGCCGCGGAGGTGCTGCTGCCGGCAAGGCAATCCGAGGCAAAAAGTCGGCACAAGCCAAGCCGTCACAAGCCAAGAGCGTACAGAACAAGTCGACGCAGTCCCCGGTGCAGAACAAGACGAACGGCGAGGCCGTCTCGCCCGTCAGTGACACCGGCGACAACACCACGAACAACGGCCCGACCAAGACCGGCGTCGATCTCGATGCGACGCAGCTGAGCTCCATACAGCACCCGACCACCGCACCCGCGGCCAAGATTCCGAACGTCGCCTTTCCCAAAGCCAGAACCGCGAATACTCCCGTGGCGGCAGCCGCGCGCCCAGTGACCGCGAACCCGGCCGTCGCGAACACCAACCCGCAGACCTCGGCCAGCGCCGACGACATCGCCTACTTCAAGCAGGCGTTCGACGCGCTGCTCGCGAACGTCTCCACCGTCGTGGTCGGCAAGGCACATCCGATCCGTCTATGCCTGACCGCCCTGCTCGTCGGTGGCCATGTCCTGCTCGAAGACAACCCAGGCACCGGCAAGACTCAGCTGGCACGAGGCATCGCGAGCTCGATCAGCGCGTCGTTCAAGCGCATCCAGTTCACGCCCGACCTGCTGCCGTCCGACGTGGTCGGCATCACCTTCTACGACCAGAAGCACGGCGAGTTCGAGTTCCGCGAGGGCCCGGTATTCGCGTCCATCGTGCTCGCCGACGAGATCAACCGAGCCTCGCCGAAGACCCAGTCCGCACTGCTGGAGGTCATGGAGGAACAGAAAGTCACCGTGGACGGCGTCACGCACGACGTGCCGCAGCCGTTCATCGTGATCGCCACGCAGAACCCGATCGAACAGCTCGGCACATACAAGCTGCCCGAAGCCCAGATGGACCGTTTCCTCATCAAGACGTCGGTCGGGTACCCCGGCCATCAGGTAAGCGTCGACCTCCTGCGGCAGGTCAACATCCGCGACCGCGCGCAGACCGTCTCCCCCGTGCTCGCCGGCGATGACATCCTCGCGCTGCGCGGCATCGGAGAGCGCATCCACATCGACGACAACATCCTCGAATACATCGTGCGCATCGTCGAGGCGACCCGTCATGACGAGAACATCGCCATCGGCTCGTCCATGCGAGGCGCGTTGGCGCTGACCCGCTGCGCGCGCATCTGGGCGGCCTCCGACGGGCGCGGATACGTGGTGCCGGACGATGTCAAGGATCTGGCGGTCGCCGTGCTGTCGCACCGCATCAAGCTCACCGCCGAAGCCACCTTCGCCGGTCTGACGACGGACGAGGCCATCAGCCGGATGCTGGAGACCGTGCCGGCGCCGTCGCTCGGCGCGTGAAAGGCGTTCCATGCGCAGGCACAACGACAGTTCATCATCCGAAGCAAGGCCGCAGAAGCCGCGGAAACCGCGCAAGCCGAAACCACGGAACGAGCGAGGCCAACAGGCATCGGGCAAGTCGGCGCGTCACAGGCGACGGCTTAGCTCGGCACGCCTGTGGCGCCGCTGCAAGCGCGCGCTCAGGCGATTCTTCACCTCGTTCATATCCCCACTGGGCTGGACCGTGGTCGTCATCGGCATCGTATGCGCGGCCGGATTCCCGTTGGTTCGCTGGCATGAGCTGCTCGCCATCGCCGCGGTGGCGCTGATGATGATCCTCTGCGCCATCGTGCTCTCGCTTGGCAATACCGGGTTCAAGGCGTCCATCGCCGTGTCGCGCCGCCGCGTCACCGTCGGCGACGACGTCCATGTGACCGTGGACATCGACAATCCCGGTCGCACCCCCACCACGACCGCACGCGGCGACCTGCCGTTGGGCGAGGCTCACGAGCGGTTCGGCATCCCCATGCTGGCGCCGGGCCAGTCCAAGCAGACCGATATCGAGTTCACCACCGTCTCCCGCGCCGTCCTGACCGTCGGACCGTTGAACATCCGCAAGGGAGACCCGTTCGGGCTGGTGCGCCACGAGAAGGCGCTGGCCGAACGCATCACCGTCTATATCCATCCGAACATCGTGCGGCTCAACACGCTCAACGCCGGCGTCGCACGGGATCTGGAAGGCCAGCCCAGCGGTCAGATCGTCGACGACGACCTCGACTTCTACGGGCTGCGTGAATACGAGCCGGGCGACGACGTGCGCAACGTGCACTGGCTCAGCTCGGCGAAGACCGGCACGCTGATGATCCGCCAGTACGAGGCGACGCGGCGGACCGACACGAGTATGACGCTCGACGTGAACCCGCAGGATTACGTCAGTCAAGAGGAATTCGAGATGGCCGTGAGCGTGCACGCCTCGCTGGGCGTGCAGTGCCTCAAACAGGATCGTCCGCTGCAGACGCATGCCGGCAGCGCGCATGACACGCCGAAATTCCCGATGGGGTTCCTGGACGATTGCAGCGCCATCACCCCGCGGACCGACGACAACCCGAATCTGGTGGAGAGCACGCTGCGACACTCGCCCGACAGCTCGTTCTACTTCTTCACCGTCGGCTCACTCAAGCAGCTCGACCATATCAAGCGCATGGTGCTCGCGCTGCCGAAATCCGCCACGTGCCTCGTGCTGCAGACCTCGCCGGGCGACGTGCGCGCAATCAAGCATTTCACGGACTTCACGCTGGCCACCGTCGGCTCGCTTGACGACCTGCCGCTCATCATGGAGGTGCTCGCATGAACGATGTGATCGACAGCTCACTCGGCTCGTTCTCCTCCACGTCGGCCGTGGACGCCCTGCCCGGCCAGGTCGGGCAGACCAGGCGTCCGTTCTCCGGTCTCGGCTCGACCGTGACCGGCACGGGCACCACCACCGGCTCATGGGCGGAATCCACCCATTCAGTGATCTGGCTGACACGCGGCGGCAACCGTCTGCCGCTCGCCCGCGTCGGACGCCGCTCCTGGGGCACGAACCTCATCAGCGTGGCCGTCATCGCGCTGACGTCGCTGATTGCCGCATCCAATCTTCTCGACGTGTACGGATCAGCCGCCATGTGGGCCGTCGCCGCTGTACCGGCCACCCTGCTCGGCGCCCTCATCGCCTATGCAGGGACCGCACCCGCGCTGCGCCTGTGGTGGCAGATCGTGTTCCTGATCGTTGCGCAGGGCGTCATCGGCCCGGTCATCGCGCTGAACGACACCGCCATCAGCCATGTGATTCCCTCTGTGGAAACGCTGTCACAGGGGTTCGTCAGCACCTTCGGCGCGTTCAAATACCTTATCGCCGTACCGCCGCCGACCGGTTCCGGCGATGGCAGCCTGATGGCGGCATGGACGATATGCCTATGGCTGTCATTCCTCGCCGGCGTGTTCGCCATCGGCGACAAACGGCAGCTCAGCGTGCTGAGCCTGCTGCCGATCGCCATCGAACTGGTGGTCTGCGCCCTGTTGGGCACGCAGACCGGTTTCCAGCCCATAGCCTCCGGCGTTCTCATCGGCCTCATCATGATCGTCTGGCTGTCATGGCGATGGCAACTTCTGGAACTGGGACGCTGGATCAGCGCCACGATCATCCTGCTGCTGGCGGCCGGCCTGGGCGTGGGCGCATGCATGGGCATCGGGCAGTCACGTCTGATCCTGCGCGACTACTACGATCCGCCGCTCAGCCCGTACGATTACGCAAGCCCGCTCAGCGGCCTGCGCTCCTACGTCAAGGACCACAAGGATGACACGCTGCTCACGGTCACGAATCTGCCCGAGGGCACGCCGGTCAGGCTCGCGGTGATGGACCAGTTCGACGGCAACGTGTGGAACCTGTCCGACTCCACCGAAGCCTCGGACTCATCCGACTACCGACGCGTCGGCACCCGCATCCCCAATACGGTAGACGGCAAGAAGTTCACCGCCACGTTCACCATCGACAAGGGTCTGAGCGACAAATGGCTGCCGCTGGCAGGAGCGGCGAGCAGCGTCGACGTCACGTCAGCGGGAAAGACCGGAGGCGCCAACGGAAACGGCGGCGGCGAATCCCGATCCTCCGCCGACCACACGCTCTTCTACTACAACGAGAGCACGCAGTCGGCCATCATCCCGGCCGGGCTGTCCACCGGCATGACCTATACGGAAAGCGGCATCATCGCCCCCACACCCACCGACAAGGAGATCGCCAAGGCCAACGCGGCGGTCACCAACCAGCCGGGCACCAAGGACGTGCCTGACTCGGTGGGCAAGTTCGCCTCGTCGGTGGCGGGCGGCGAGGACACGGCCGGCGCGCAGGCGCAGGCGCTGGTCGCGCAGCTCAAGGATTCTGGTTGGTTCTCGCACGGCCTGACCGGCGACTATCCGTCGCTGCCCGGACATGGCAGCTATCGCATCAACGCGCTGCTCGCTGGATCCGCGATGGTCGGCGACAGCGAGCAGTATGCCTCCGCCATGGCGCTGATGGCCCGCGAACTCGGCCTGCCATCCCGCGTGGTCATGGGCTTCCTGCCCAAGAACGACGACGGCGACATCAGCAACGACCGCACCGAAACGGTCAACGGCACCTCGACCGTCAAATTCACCGGCAACGACATCGAAGCATGGGTGGAGATCAATCTCGAAGGCTACGGCTGGGTCGCGTTCTATCCGACGCCTAAAGAGACGAAGATACCCGACGACAACCAGAACCTCACCCCACCCAACCCGCAGACGCTGGTCCGACAGCCTCCCGTGCCGCTCACCGACCCGCTGCGCGACGAGGAGCAGGCACACGGCAAATCGGCGCTGGCCGGCGAGGATGCCACCGATGAGCCGGCGGCATCCATCTGGAGCACCATCGGACGCATCGCGGCGAAAGTCGCCATCTACGGCAGCCCGGTATGGATACCGCTGCTGATCTGTCTGCTGATCCTCGCACTCAAGACCGTCGCCCTGGCCCGCCTGCGCCGGCACGGCGACGCGCGGCAGCGCATCACCTCCGGTTGGCAGGCCGTGCACGCGCTCGCCGGGCAGAGCGGCATACCCGTCACCGGCACGCGCCGCGACCAGGCGCAGGCCATCGCACGGCAGCTCAACATCGACGGTGCCCCACTGATTGCGCTGGGACGACAAGCCGATTACGCGGCGTTCTCCGGCCAGCCGGTCACGCCCGAACAGGCAGGCGCCTACTGGCGTTCCGTACTGACGACCCGCAAGCTCATGCTCGCCTCGCAGTCCTTCATGCGCAGGCTGCGAACCCGCCTGTCATTGCGCGGAGTTTTCCATAACGTTCGTATACTGTCAAGTATTCGTACATGGCGGCACGGAGACAAGAGGAAGCCAGACGGGCGGCAACCCGCCAAACAGCGGCCCGTCAAGCGGAAATCCTCCACGCAACAGCCCGCTGGCCAGAAGCCCGCCACGCAACAACCATCCGCACGGCAACCCTCCTCACAGAAAGGCCGACAGTCATGAACGACATGCAAATTCACGTGGCAGCGGACAGCAACATCGGCCTGAGGCGACGCGCCAATCAGGATTCGTTCATCATCGACGACGGCGTGTTCCTCGTCTGTGACGGCATGGGCGGCGGCGTCGGCGGGCAACGGGCCAGCAGCGCCGCGGTGGATCGTTTCGAGACACTGGCGTCACGTTTCAGCCGGAGCCGCACGACCATCGGGCGTACGATCGACCTCGCCCAAGCCGACGTGCTCGCCATCGGCCAGGAGCTCGGTGGCGTGTCCGGCACCACGGTGACCGGACTGATCGCGCCAGGGCGAATCGAACGGGACGCGCCCGGCGATGTGGCGCTCGAAATCAACCCCGACATGGACTGGTACGTCATCAATATCGGCGACTCGCGCACATATCACATGGATGCCGACAGCGACGGCCAGTGGGACGCCTCCACGCTGTGTCGCATCACGCGCGACCACTCCCGCCGTCAGGAGGCCATCGACTCCGGTGAGATGCTGCCGGAAGATGCCGTCATCATCCCGCGCAACATCATCACCCAGTGCATCGGCGACCCGGACGGCATCAACCCGGACTTCTTCGCGGTCCGACCGACCGGCAGGTTCATCATCTGCTCGGACGGCCTGCACGGCGAAGTCGATGACGCCGCCATCGCCGCCACTGCTGCGGCATGCGCGGACCCGCAGACCGCCGTCGACGAACTGATCCGCATCGCTCTGGAAGCGGGCGGTACAGATAATGTCACCGTAATTGTTCTGGACATAACGGGCGAGTATGCTGGGCAGAAGGTGTGGCATGCCAGTAGGCTCGCGCAGCAGGAGGATCTCGAAACGGTCAGTGACGAGACGCTTGACACCATACGCATCCAGAAACCGGCCAACCAAATCTGAACATCAAGGAAAGAGGTCACGATGGTTGATTATGACAAGGCCGTCGCAACAGTGCAGGATCCCAATGCCGATCCGGTCTTGCTGGCGAAAATCGCCTATGAAAACCCGGAATTCGGCGCCAATGTGGCAGTGAACCCGCGCTGCTATCCGGGATTGAAGCGTTGGCTGGCAACGTTCGGCGATGAGCGCGCGCGGCAGACGCTTGCGCAGATGGGCGTCACCGCCGAGGACGGCCCCGTGGCCGACGCGCAGCCGGCGCAGGATGTCGCCGCCGACTCCGCCGCTGACTCCGCCGCTGCGGACCAGTATTCCGCAGATTCGTACAGTGCGGACCAATATTCCGCAGATTCGTATGCGGCATCGGCCGCGCAGCAGCAGCCGGCACAGGACCAGTACGCGGCGGCGCAGTACGCGGCGCAGCAGGAGCCCCAAGCCACCAATCCATACGGGTACACGGCTCAGATGGCGCTGGAGACCACAGATCAGGAGCTCATCGCCAAGATCGCGCAGTACGCGCCGGAATTGCGCCCCTGCATCGCGCGTAACCCCAGCACCTACCCGGCACTGGTCGACTGGCTCGCCCAGCTGAACGACCCCGCGGTCAACGCCGCCCTCGCCACACGTCAGTGAAAGGAGCCGCTGACATGGCAACGATTCCCTATCCCCCGGCACCCGAGCTGGGCTGGTACGCAGACGATCCGGTAGACAAGCCTGCCGCAGTCTCTTCCGCAGCGGCGGAACCATCCCCCGTCTCATCCTCCACCGCCAGCCATGCGACCGAGGGCTCGTCCGACGGCGATATCGAGGACTGGGACAGCACGGTGCTGTCGTCGTCCTTCACCGCCAAGGCGCCGCGGAAGATATACATCCTGCACAACGACGCCACCGGCCAGACCATCGTCATCGACAAGAGCACGCTGCTCGGACGCAAGCCGTCCATGGACGTGCCCGAAGGCGCCAAGGCCGAGAAGGTCGAGGATCCGACGCGTACCACATCGCGCAATCATGCCGCGATCAGCATCGATCAGAACGGCACGCTGTGGATCGAGGACTACGGTTCCCTCAACGGCACCTACATCATCCGCGACGGGCAGGAAGCGCAGGTGCTCAAGGGCAAGCCGCGCGAACTCGACGCCCCCGCCACGCTGCGTATCGGAGACCAGTTCTTCCAACTCACCGAGCGCCAGTAGCGGCATTGCACTGTCCATCATGTGAAATACCATCCGGCGAAAGTCCCATCCAACGACGGAAAAACGGGACTCTGACCGGATGCAATCGATTCGACGATGCGCACCCAGAATGTTTCACGGGATGTTTCACGAAGTATTTCGCGTCTATGCATTCTCCCGTAGACATTCCCGCGCTTCGCATATGACAAAGCGGGGCTCGGAACCACCGCAATGGTTCCGAGCCCCGCTTTCACAGAGCTAGGACAGAGCTAGGACTCAGACGAGATCGTTGCCGGAGCCGGCGCCGAAGTCGTTCCCGCCCTGATCATCGATGAAATCGTCAGGATTGAAGTCGTCGCCGAGCTTCAGGTCACCGAAGTCGATGTTGGAGAAGTCCACATCGGACAGGTCGGCATCGGAGAAGTCGGTCTGCGAGCCGTCCATGTCCGCGCCCAGCCCGAAGTTCGGGTAGATCGTGTCACGGATGGCCTTGTCGGGCTCCACCACGGCGTTTTGGTAGCGGGCGAGGCCAGTACCGGCCGGGATGAGCTTACCGATGATGACGTTCTCCTTGAGGCCCTTGAGGTCATCGACCTTCTGGCTCAGGGCGGCTTCGGTGAGCACGCGCGTCGTCTCCTGGAAGGAGGCGGCGGACAGCCACGAGTCGGTTGCCAGCGAGGCCTTGGTGATGCCCATGAGCTCCGGACGAGCGGCGGCCGGCTTGCCACCGTTCTTGATGGTCTCCTTGTTGGCGGCCTTGAAGCGCGCCTGGTCGACGAGCTCGCCAGGCAGCAGCGGGGTGTCACCGGAATCGATCACGGTGACGCGGCGCAGCATCTGGTGCACGATGACCTCGATGTGCTTGTCGTGGATATCCACACCCTGGGAACGGTACACGGTGTGCACTTCGTTCACGATGTTGACCTGGGCGGCACGCGGGCCGAGGATGCGCAGGATCTTCTTCGGATCGACGGAACCTTCGACCAGCTGGTCGCCGGCGGCCACGTGATCGCCGTTCTTGACCAGCATCGGCGCGCGACGGGTGTCGGTGTAGACGATCGGTTCGACGCTCGTGTCGTCCGGCGTCAGCGTGATCTGACGGCCGTGATCGGTGTTCTCCACCTTGACCACGCCGGCAAACTCGGCGATCGGCGCCTCACCCTTCGGGGTACGGGCTTCGAAAAGCTCGGTGACACGGGGAAGACCCTGGGTGATATCGGACGCGGCGGCCACACCACCGGAGTGGAAGGAACGCAGCGTCAGCTGAGTACCAGGCTCGCCGATGGACTGAGCAGCGACGATGCCGACGGCCTCGCCGACGTCCACCAGCGTGTTGGTGGCCAGCGACCAGCCGTAGCACTTGGCGCACACGCCGCGCTTGGACTCGCAGGTCAGGACGGAACGCGCCTGCACCTCTTCGACGCCGTGCGCGACCAGGTCGTTGAGCACGTCCATCGACAGGGCGTCGTCGCGCTTGTACAGCACGGTCGTGCCGTCGGCCGGGTCGATGACGTCGGCCGCAAGCAGACGGGAGTAGGGGCCACCGTCGGCGGCCTTGACGAGCGTCAGGTTGCCGTTCTCGTCGCGGTCGGCGACGCGCATGGTCAGACCGCGCTTGGTGCCGCAGTCCTCCTCGCGCACAATCACGTCCTGCGAGACGTCCACCAGACGACGGGTCAGGTAGCCAGACTCTGCGGTACGCAGTGCGGTATCGGCCAGACCCTTACGAGCGCCGTGCTCGGAGATGAAGTACTCCAGCACGGACAGGCCGCGGCGGTAGTTCGACTCGACCGGTCGCGGAATGATCTCGCCCTTCGGGTTGTTCACCAGGCCACGCACGCCGGAAATCTGGTTGATCTGGGTCATGTTGCCTCGTGCACCGGACTCGACGATGATCGAGAGGTTGTTCTTCGGGTCGAAGTTCTTCTCGATGGCCTTGGAGACTTCCTCACCGCACTTGGTCCACACGTCGATGATCGCCTGGCGGCGGTCCTCTTCGGTATAGAAACCGAGGTCGTACTGCTCGTTGATCTTGGCGACTTCCTCCTCGGACTGGGCGACCAGCTCGTTACGCTCCGGCGGCTCGACGACGTCGGAGAACGCGAAGGTCACGCCGGACCAAGGTGCGCGGGTGAAGCCGAGATCCTTGAGCGCATCCAGCGAGGCGGCCACCTGGGCGGTGGAGTACCGGGTGGAGATGTCGTCGACGATCTTGGCCAGCTTCTTCTTCTTGGCCTGCTCGTTGACGAACGGGTAGTCGACGGGCAGCGTCTCGTTGAAGAGGATGCGGCCCATGGAGGTAGCGAACAGCACGCTGCCGTCGTGGAAGCGCTCTTCCTTGACGACGTCGGGGCTGCCCGGTTCCGGATCCACGACGGTGATCTCGCGGGGCTCCCAGCCGGTCGGCAGCACGAAGTCCTTCGGCAGGCGGATCAGCACTTCGGCCTGCATGTCGATCTCGTGCAGGTCGAGCGCCATCTGCGCCTCAGCATACGAGGAGAACACGCGGCCCTGACCCTTGGCGCCGTCCATGACGGTCGTCAGGTAGTACAGGCCGAGGATCATGTCCTGGCTAGGCATGGAAACGACGTGGCCGTCGGCGGGCTTGAGGATGTTGTCGGAAGCGAGCATCAGCGAGCGGGCCTCGGCCTGTGCCTCGGCGCTCAGCGGGAGGTGGACAGCCATCTGGTCGCCGTCGAAGTCGGCGTTGAACGCGGCGCAGGCGAGCGGCGGCAGGTGGATGGCCTTGCCTTCGACCAGGATCGGCTCGAACGCCTGGATGCCCAGACGGTGCAGCGTAGGCGCACGGTTGAGCAGCACGGGATGCTCGGATATGACCTCTTCGAGTACGCCCCACACCTCGGAGTCGCCGCGGTCGACGAGACGCTTGGCGCTCTTCATGTTCTGCGCGAAGTTCATGTCGACCAGACGCTTGATGACGAACGGCTTGAACAGCTCCAGCGCCATCGGCTTCGGCAGACCGCACTGGTGCATACGCAGCGACGGGCCGACGACGATCACGGAACGGCCGGAGTAGTCGACTCGCTTACCCAGCAGGTTCTGACGGAAGCGGCCCTGCTTGCCCTTGAGCATGTCCGAAAGGGACTTGAGCGGGCGGTTCGAGGCGCCGGTGACGGGACGGCCGCGGCGGCCGTTGTCGAACAGGGAGTCGACGGCTTCCTGCAGCATGCGCTTCTCGTTGTTCAGCATGATCTCGGGCGCGTTGAGCTCGATCAGGCGCTTCAGACGGTTGTTGCGGTTGATCACGCGACGGTAGAGGTCGTTGAGATCGGAGGTCGCGAAGCGGCCACCGTCGAGCTGCACCATCGGGCGCAGGTCCGGCGGGATGACCGGGATGACGGTCAGCACCATGGCCTCCGGCTTGTTGCCGGTGGTCAGGAAGGCGTTGACGACCTTCAGGCGCTTGAGGGCGCGGGCCTTGCGCTGGCCGGAGCCGGAGTCGATCTCCTCGCGCAGCTGCTTGGAGGCGGCCTCCAGGTCGAAGTCCTGCAGGCGCTTCTGGATGGCTTCTGCACCCATACAACCCTCGAAGTAGTCGCCGTAGCGGTCCTGCATCTCGCGCCACAGGTCCACGTCGCCTTCCAAGTCGCCCGGCTTCAGGCTCTTGAAGCGGTCGAACACAGCGTTCAGACGCTGGATCTGATCGTCGTAACGCTGGCGGATGGCGGCCATGTCGCGCTCGGCGCCATTGCGCAGCTTGGTGCGTGCGGGGCCCCTGCCCTCGCCTTCGGCCTCAAGCTGGGCGAGATCCTCCTCGACCTTGCGGGCGCGGCTCTCGATCTCGTTGTCACGGCGCTTGGCCATGTTGCCGATCTCGGTATCGAACTCGTCCTGCAGGTCGGGCAGGTCGTTGTGGCGCTGCTCCTCATCCACGCTCGTGACCATGTAGGCCGCGAAGTAGATGACCTTCTCCAGGTCCTTCGGAGCGATGTCCAGCAGGTAGCCGAGACGGCTCGGCACGCCCTTGAAGAACCAGATGTGGGTGACGGGGGCGGCCAGCTCGATGTGGCCCATGCGCTCGCGGCGCACGCGGGACTTGGTGACCTCCACACCGCACCGTTCGCAGATGATGCCCTTGAAGCGCACGCGCTTGTACTTGCCGCAGGCGCACTCCCAGTCGCGGGTGGGTCCGAAGATCTGCTCGCCGAACAGACCGTCCTTCTCGGGCTTCAGGGTACGGTAGTTAATGGTTTCCGGCTTCTTGACCTCGCCGTGGCTCCAATTGCGGATGTCGTCGGCGGTGGCCAGGCCGATCCTCAGTTTGTCAAATGCGTTGACGTCCAGCACTCTGTATTGTCCTGTCTTTGAAATTGATGTTCAATCACGTTTCGTCCGGGTCGTCCGGCCCGCCGCGCCGCGCGTTCGCTGCGCGGCCGCGGGCCGGACGACCCGTGGGGAATCACTGGTATTCGGGTTCCGGGGCCTTCTGGTCTTCCTTGGCGGCGGCGTCGGGGCGTGCGCCGATGTTGAAGCCCAGGTCAGCGCTGGAGGAGGGATCGTCGTCCTCGTCCTTCATGTCGATGGCGACGCCTTCGGCGTTGAGCACTTCGACGTTCAGGGACAGAGACTGCATTTCCTTCAGGAGCACCTTGAACGATTCGGGGATGCCTGCCGGCGGGAGGTTCTCGCCCTTGACGATGGCACCGTAGACGCGCACGCGGCCGTCCACGTCGTCGGACTTGGTGGTCATCATCTCGTGCAGCGTGTAGGCGGCGCCGTAGGCCTCAAGGGCCCACACTTCCATCTCGCCGAAGCGCTGGCCACCGAACTGAGCCTTACCGCCCAGCGGCTGCTGGGTGATCATCGAGTACGGGCCGGTGGAACGGGCGTGGATCTTGTCGTCGACCAAGTGGTGCAGCTTCAGCATGTACATGTAGCCCACGGAGATCGGCTTCGGGAACGGTTCGCCGGTGCGGCCGTCGAACAGGCGCGCCTTGCCGTCCTCGCCGACCATCTGGTCGCCGTCGCGGTTCGGCAGGGTGGACTTGAGCAGGCCCTTGATGACGTCGGGGCGCACGCCGTCGAAGACGGGCGTGGCGACCGGCGTGTTCGGAGCGCCCTTTTCGGCGCCCTTGGGCACGTACTTCTTCCACTCGGCCTCCAGATCGGGGTCGAGGCTGATGTCCCAGCCGGAGTGCGCGATCCAGCCGAGGTGCAGTTCCAGCACCTGGCCGAGGTTCATTCGCGAAGGCACGCCCAGCGGGTTGAGCATGATGTCGACCGGGGTGCCGTCCGCCAGGAACGGCATGTCCTCCTCGGGCAGGATGCGCGAGATGCAGCCCTTGTTGCCGTGGCGGCCGGACAGCTTGTCGCCCACGGTGATCTTGCGGTGTTGCGCGATGTACACGCGGATCATCTGGTTGACGCCGTTGGGCAGCTCGTCGCCGTCCTCCTCGGCGTCCTCGCGGGTGATCTCCTTGACCGCGATGACGGTACCGGTCTCGCCGTGGGGCACGCGCAGCGACGTGTCGCGCACCTCGCGGGACTTCTCTCCGAAGATGGCGCGCAGCAGGCGCTCCTCCGGGGTCAGCTCGGTCTCGCCCTTCGGAGTGACCTTGCCGACGAGGATGTCGCCGGCCTCGACCTCGGCGCCGATGCGGATGATGCCTCGCTCGTCGAGGTTGGCCACCGCGTCCTCGCCGACGTTCGGCAGATCGCGGGTGATCTCCTCGGCGCCCAGCTTGGTCTCGCGGGCATCGATCTCGTACTCCTCGATGTGGATGGAGCTCAGGGTGTCGTCCTGCACGAGGCGCTGCGAGATGATCACGGCGTCCTCGTAGTTGTAGCCGTTCCACGGCATGAACGCGATGAGCAGGTTCTTGCCGAGGGCCAGGTCACCCTTCTGGATGGCGGGGCCGTCAGCCAGCACGGTGCCGGCCTCGACGCGCTCGCCGTCCTTGATGATCGGACGCTGGTTGTAGCAGGTGGTCTGGTTGGAACGCTGGAACTTGGACAGCTTGTAGGAGCTGGTGGTGCCGTCGTCGTTCATCACGCGGATGATGTCGGCGGACACGTAGGTAACCACGCCCGGCTTGTCGGCGATGATGACGTCACCGGAATCGTAGGCAACGCGCCATTCGGAGCCGGTGCCCACCAGCGGGCGCTCGGACTCGATCAGCGGCACGGCCTGACGCTGCATGTTGGTACCCATCAGCGCTCGGTGGCCCTCGTCGTGCTCCAGGAACGGGATCAGGGAGGAGCCGATCGAGACCATCTGACGCGGCGACACGTCCATCAGGTCGACTTCGCTGACCGGGACATCGACCGCCTCTTCCTCGTCCTTACGGGCAAGGGCCTGGCTGCTGACGAACCGACCGTTCTCGTCGATCTCCTGGTTCACCTGGGCGATGACGTGGCCGACTTCCTGATCAGCGGTCATGTGCACCACTTCATCGGTGATCTGGCCGTCGACGACCTTGCGGTACGGCGTTTCGATGAAACCGAACGGGTTCACGCGGCCGAACGTCGCCAGCGAGCCGATCAGACCGATGTTCGGGCCTTCAGGGGACTCGATCGGGCACATACGGCCGAAGTGGGAGGCGTGCACGTCTCGCACTTCCATCGATGCGCGGTCGCGCGACAGGCCGCCGGGGCCCAGGGCGGACAGACGGCGCTTGTTGGTCACGCCGGCCAGCGGGTTGTTCTGGTCCATGAACTGGGACAGCTGGGAGGTTCCGAAGAACTCCTTGATGGTCGCGTTCACGGGGCGGATGTTGATCAGGGACTGCGGGGTGATGGCCTCGGCGTCCTGCGTGGTCATGCGCTCGCGCACGACGCGCTCCATACGGCTCAGGCCGGTGCGCAGCTGGTTCTGGATCAGCTCGCCGACCTGGCGGATACGACGGTTTCCGAAGTGATCGATATCGTCCACGTCCACGTGCAGGTCGACATCCTCGCCGTTGCGCTTGCCCGGGAAGGTCTTGCCGCCGTCGTGCAGGGTGACCAGGTACTTCAGGGTGGCGATGATGTCGTCGCGGCTCAGGGAGCGGTCGTTAATCTCGTGCTCCAGGCCAAGCTTGCGGTCGATCTTGTAGCGGCCGACGCGGGCCAGGTCGTAGCGCTTGGTGTTGAAGTAGAAGGAGTCGAGCAGGTTGCGTCCGGCCTCCGGGGTGGCGGTGTCGGACGGGCGGATCTTGCGGTACAGGTCGGTCAGGGCCTCGTCCTGCGTCTCGATGGTCTCCTTCTCCAGCGCGTCGAGCACGAGCGAGTAGCCTTCGAACGCATCGCGGATCTCGGGCTTGGTCATGCCGATGGCCATCAGGAAGACGATCGCGGACTGCTTGCGCTTGCGGTCGACACGCACGCCGAGCACGTCGCGCTTGTCGATCTCGAACTCCAGCCATGCGCCGCGGCTCGGGATGATCTTCGCGCCGAAGATCTCCTTGCCGGTGGCGCGGTCCCGGCTGCGGTCGAAGTAGACGCCCGGGGAGCGCACGAGCTGGGAGACGATCACTCGCTCGGTGCCGCCGATGATGAAGGTGCCGTGCGGGGTCTGCAGCGGGAAGTCGCCCATGAACACGGTCTGGGACTTGATCTCACCGGTGTCGCCGTTCTCGAATTCGGCGTTGACGTACAGCGGCGCCGAGTAGGTGTAATCCTTCTCCTTGCACTCCTGCACGGTGTGGCGGGGCTCCTCGAAGTACGGCTCGGAGAACGTCAGGCTCATGGTCTGCGCGAAGTTCTCGATAGGGGAGATCTCGTTGAAGACCTCGTCAAGGCCGGACATGTGGGGAACGGTGTCGGTGCCGTTCGCCTCGTCCTCCTCGACGCGCTTCTTCCAACGCTCGTTGCCGATCAGCCAGTCGAAGCTGTCGGTCTGCACGCCCAGCAGGTAGGGCACGGGGATGGGCTCGCGGATGGAGCCGAAATTCACACGGTCCGACGCCTTGTGCAGATCAATGTCATGCTGGTCGGCGCGTGCGATGATGGTGGTGGTATTCGTCGTAGCTTGAGTGTCAGCCAATGGACGTTCCTTATCGCTCGCTAATGTCGTTATCGATATGTTCCCGGAAACGCCGCAGATGGCCACCATATGCCGAATCGCGGGCGTTTCATCTTTGTCGACATGCCCGCTATATGACATGCACTTACGCAAATTCCAAATACTAGCACAAATCAGCCGTCGGCGCAACATACATCACATGCGCGACACGCCGCACGCTGCGGCCGGACGCGGCAACCGCCGAGCCCGCGGCGAGCGGCCCGCTCAAGGCCGTCGCCGCACCTGACCGTCACTGCACCTGGATGGTGACCGGATCGCTGACCGCCTTGGGCGCGTTCTTCAGACTCAACTGCGCGGTATATGTGCCACGGTCCACCTTCGGCAGTTTGCTCTGATCCTCCACGCACTGATCCCCCGTGCGGGAGGCGCCCCATGTCATCTTCTGCGACGTCCTGTTCATGTCGCTGGTCTTCGCCAGCAACTGACGGTTCGGGTCAGCGGGGCAGGAGTCCGAACTGTATATCGTCTGGTCGCCGGACGACACCGTCAGCACCACATCCGACAGATCCAGCAAGCAGCTCGACGTGCCTTCATAGCTGATGCTCGCCGTGAAGTCCAGGGAACCTCCCACCGGAACGCCTTGGGAAGCCGCCGTCAGCGACAGCTTCACATCGGACGCACCACAATCATTGACGCCGCTGGTCTTCTTCGGCGCCGGCACCGATTCACGCGCGATCGGTGTGGGACGCAGCAGGCTCACGCCATCCACCACGCCGCGGCCGAGACTGTACACGCAGAACACCACCAGCGAGACCGCGGCCAGCACAACGACCAGCGCGACCGCACGGCGGCGACGGTACATCGCCCGTCGTTGCGGGCTGACGACGCGCTTGCGCGGCTTTTGCCGCGAACCGGGTCGCGGCTGACGGGTGGGCTGAGTGGGCATGCCGTCCAGTCTACCTCAGGCACGCTCTCAAAACTCGCAGATAGAGGGGTTTTCGGGGATAAACCCCCTCTATCTGCGAGTTTTGAGAGCGCACTTATTGGGGTAACCGCAACGAACCATCCGGGAGCATGTCGACCAGGCCATCGTCGTCGAGGGAGGCGATGCATTTGTCGAGCTGGACGTGATCCGGCCACAGGGATTCCAGGCGTTCGCGGGCGAGGATTGGCTCAGCGCGCAGCGCGTCGAGGATGATGCCGCGCACCTGACGGTCGGTGCCTTGGAAACGCTGGCGCGGGCGGGTGCGTCGCTCTCCCAGCCCGGGGCGGCCCGCCGCGAGGAACGCGCAATGCTCACCGATCGGGCACTGGTCACACAGCGGGTTCTTGGCCGTGCACACCAGCGCGCCGAGCTCCATCACGGACTGGTTCCATATGACCGATGGGCGGGTGCTGCGCTGCGGCACCTCGCGGATTGCGGATTCGGGGGCGTTCACCGTCTCGCGGGCATTCGCGGCTTCGATGGCATCACGAACGTCCGTCTCATCATCCTGCGGAAGGACTCTGCCGGCGAGCGCCCGCTCGGCCGGACTGGCCGCTCCCCCGCGCGATTCGACTCCGAGGAATACGCGCGACAGCACCCGGCGGATGTTGGTGTCCACCACTGCGATGCGCACGCCGAAGGCGAAGCTCAGCACCGCCGAGGCGGTGTAGTCGCCGATGCCCGGCAACGCGGTCAGCTCGTCGTAGGTTTGCGGAAGCCGGCCGTGGTATTGCTCGAACACCACGCGGGCGCACTCCTGCAGCCGCAACGCCCGGCGCGGGTAGCCGAGCCGCCCCCACGCGGTGATGATCTCCGCCGTGGAGGCTCCCGCGAGCGCGGTGACGTCCGGCCACACGCGCATCCAGTCAGTCCAGTATGGCACCACCCGACTCATCTGGGTCTGCTGGCTCATCACCTCGCTCACCAGCACGCCCCAAGGCGTCGCGCGCCCGAATCGCCACGGCAGGTCGCGGGCGTTGGCCTCCCACCATGCGGACAGCAGCGCCCGCACGCGAGGCACAGCGCACTCGCCCACAGGTTCGGCCGGCGTATCGTTCCGTATCTCTGGCATCGCTCCATTGTGCACGGCGACCGCTACATCATCACGGCGCCGCGCGATTTCGCCGATTCGGCGGCACAACCTTACCTGCAACGGGTCGCTCGCTGCGGGTAAAAGCATTCGCCCGGATTCGGCAGAGTGTTTGTGGGCCCCGCAAGCGCAGGGCGAATCGGCCCTGCATCAGGGGCACGGCATGGGAACGGCTGGTCTCCAGGGAGGAAAACCAGCCGTTCAATCCTTTAGCGGGTTATGGCGAGGATGATGCCAGTTCCGGATGCGCCCGCGACGCACGAACGCAAGTCGCTCGTCGATGGCGCGAACATCGACGAGCGACTTGCGGATCGACCATCCGGCGCTGCCGGCGCTTGTCGAGACGTCTTGTCGGCGAGCGTCTGATAATACGCCGTCAGATGCACGTCACACACGCTCGGCACCTTGTACGTCAGCGACTGCTCACCGGTGGCATCGGCCACGCACATCAGGCGGCTGGTCTCATACCGCGGCTGTCCGCCGTAGTAGAAGTTGTTCTTGTTCTGCCAGGCGGCGTCGCCGTTGCTCACTGCGGTCAGCCCCTCGGTCCGTGAGGCGGGGGCGATCCGGTACGCGCCGCTCTCGGCGCCGTCCAGGTCGTCGAAACACGTCACCGGCTGTCCCTCGGATTGGTACACGCGCACCCAGTCGACGAGGAAATTGCTGTCCTGCTTCGTGTCCTGCTTCGTGTAGTCGACGTCCTTGCCGGCCGACGCGGGCGTCGACGACACGCCTATGCGGACCAGCGGATAGGTGCCCGGCTTGAGCTTGAGCACGACCTCGTGGATGCGGTAGCGGTTCTTGTATTCGAACTGCAGCCGCCGCTCGCCGGTGCTGTTGTGCACGGCGTAGTTGTCGTCCTGCTTGCCGTCGCTGATCGCCGCGATGTTGGTCGGGGCGAGGCCGTACACATACGGCAGCTTGCCGAGTGCGATGTTGCGCGTCTCCTGCGCGTCCGGCAGGGTCTCGCCGTCGCTGAGCTTGGCGATGACCTCGATTTCGCGCAAGCCCACGCCGTTGCTGTATCCCTTCCATGAGGAGTTCGTGTTCTGGATGCAATGGCCCTTCTGCCAGATGCGCACGTACCGAGCGGTGACGGGCGTGGTCAGGTTGATGGAGTGTATCTCTCTCGGCTCGCCGAAATCATATTGCAGGTATACGTCGTCCCAGCTGGCGTATCCGTTGTTTTCCGCGCTGCCGTTCTCTTCTCCGGCGATGATTTTGGTGATGTTGCTGTCGGTCGGGCCGAATCCGGTGTCGCCGTCGCCGATCAGATGCGTGCTGTTGGTCGTGGGCAGTTTGCCGGTAAGTATGTCGCCTGTGGTGGGTTCGGCGGCCACCGCGACTGCGGCTGCAGCCGAAACGGCCAACGCGCATGTGGCGGATATGGTCGTGATACGGCGGAATAATTGTCTCATGGTCTCTCCTTCGAGCAGCTGTTACGGGTATGGGCTGTTTTAAGCTCGAAGGTCGAAGACAACCGGCAGAGACAAGGCGGGATGATGAGCGAAACCAAGGGTGCGGAAGAGGCCGAGGCGAAGGTCGAGAAGATGTTCGAGTACGGCTACCGCAAGTCGAATTATGGTCCCGACGAGCTGGTGACCGACGCGCACGGCAATCCGATCAGCGTTGTGGACGCGATGCTGTCGGCCGAGAAGGCTGCCGCGACGGAGACGGTCACGCCGCATCTGTGCTATTACAGTCCGCGCATCCCCGGCAATACCGGGTCGGCGATTCGCCTGTGTGCGGTGACCGGCACCATCCTGCATCTGGTGGAGCCGCTGGGGTTCAATCTTCGCGATACCAAGCTGCGTCGTGCCGGGCTTGACTATCATGACATGGCTCATGTGGTGTTGCATCCGAACTTCGACAATCTGGTCGAGTCGATGCCGAATTCGCGCATCATCGCGTTCACCGCGCATGCGACGAAACTGTATACCGAGGTCGAGTACAAGCCGACCGACATTCTGCTGTTCGGGCCGGAGCCGGGCGACATTCCCGACCCGATGGACATCATGGCCGGCCCGCACGTGGCCGAGCAGGTGCGGCTGCCGATGCGCCCGAGCCTGCGCAGCCTGAACCTCACCAACTGCGCCTCCATCGCCATCTACGAAGCCTGGCGCCAACTAGGGTTCAAGGGCGGAGCGTAGGGAGGAAGCCCAGTGGGCTTCCGAGTAGCGACGCCGAGCAAGTCCCGACAGGGACGAGCGAGGAAACCATGAGCCTCGCGAGGCAAAATCACAATTGCCGGCAGTGCGCGAGCACGAAGTGCGTCACTGTGCGTGGAAGTCGTCACTGTGCGTGGACGCACACTCAGTGACGATTCCTGAAAAACATTGCAATATCAAGGGTTTGCCGGTACGTCACTGTGCGTGGGCACACGCACAGTGACGCTGCCCACGCACAGTGACGCGTTGTTAGCGTATGTGTAGCCCCTTATACCTCGCAATCCATGACGATTTCCACGTCACGATGCATTTCCCGGTCGGCATGAAGCCCTCGGAGGCGTGGTTTAAACAGCGCAACCATTCCACTCACCGCTTGAATCAATATCCGATATATCTTGTCTCGATCCATGAGACAAGTCGCGGATTGCGTGCCATACCAGGGCAAAAACACCCATTTTTGCCTTGGTATGGCACAGGCGATTTCGGCATCAATTATCTACGGCATACGGTTTCGGCCATTTTCCAACAATATCGCGAAACAGCCAACTGCCACGACATGGATTCTAAGCGCTTACATCTCATTCTGTGGCACAAATTGTGCCACACTAGGCTCAAAACACCCATTTTCGCCCTGGTGTGGCACACAATCGAGGACGAGACCGCTCCATAAATCACGCCCGGCCATCTGCGAACCCCAGCCGAGCCCACGACCATGTCAGAGCCGCGCCTGGTACAGGGCAAAGTCAGCAAGGCGGCGTGACGACAACATCTACCGATGCACGTCGAAGACCCACACGGCCCACGTCTTGGTCATACGGCCGCACGAACACACGATGTTCGCGCAGGCTCTTGCGGGCCGGAAAGGCCTCTCATGAATCCACCCAATTTGACCTCGCCATTGCCCGGTCTGGCCTCTCCCGCAGGGCCGGCCGGCAACGAGCGAATCACAACGACTTGCCTGGTATCAGACTGCACGGCCATATCCCAGCTGTGGCAGACGCGAACCCGGTCCAGATACGCCGGCAAAGCCCGCTGATCCCACCATGCGTCTTCAGTCCACAACGCGTAGCGCAGCGGAATATCCCGGCGCCCGGATGCGGCGAGCACGCCAAGTATGCGGGGACTGTCTGAGACGATGACGGCATTGCGGTGCACGTTCCCGCCGACGGCCTTCACGATATAGTCGGCAGGCATATCGTTCGCCGGATCATAGATGTTCCGCGCACCCTCGCCCATCAGCGGATAATCGATCAGCCGGATCAACGTCATTGGGAACTCGAAATGAATCCAATACCCCGACGACACACTGCGCACCTGCGACAGCATCTGCGCGATCCACGGCGCGTGCGCATACGACGGCGAGCACGATCGCATTGATGATGGTCACGACGAGCACCGCATAGTAATGCAGGTACGCGCCGGCGAGGGAGAACAGCGCGAATCCGATCCACTCGTTCACGCGCACGGGCCCACTGCCGCGCGCCTTGATGCAGATGCGCATCGCGAACAGGAAGCACATCGCGACGGCCAGCACCGCCCATGAGTACATGCGAATCTGGAACGCCATGCGCATGAACGGCGGGGCGAAGCACGCCAACGCCGCGAACAGCCGTGCGGCGCGCGCTCCCCAGTCCCGGCGCATCATCGCGTATCCGGCGACGACCAGCGCACATGATGCCGCCGCCGACATCAGACGGTACGCCACCACATGTTCGCCGAACACGAGCCGCACCAGATTGAGCAGCATGTAGTAGCCGATCGGATGCACGTCAAGCGAGCCCAGATTCCATATGCCGCTCCACCCGTGCGAGGTGAGCGCCACCGAATAGATCCGTCATACCAAATCGCGTGGCCGAACGCAGGAATCAGTAGGTACGCACAACCGACGGCCAGCAACGGAACCGCACTACCCGTCAGCAGACGGCGCAGGCGACACGGAGGCACGGACGGCACGGCAGCGGAGAACGGGACGGATGCCCTATGCCGGATGAGGCCAAATCGGATGATGCTTGTGTCTGATGCACGTCATGCGCCTTCTGCCGACATCATAAATTCAACGTCGTTTTTCTCTATTCCCCTACGCTGCAAGTGTATGCACAGTAACCTGATGCCCAGCAAATTCCCCGCCGATATTCATCAGTACTCCACTGCTGGAATCGGTGACGGGGAGGGGAAGAAAACGTCAGGCGGCTTGGATGGGGATAATAATGAAAGCGGCCGTTCCCGCGCACATGCGGAAACGGCCGCTTGAGATATCGGCACTATCAGCTCAGCGATATCGCTGCGACACCGGCGCACCGAACCGCCGCGCAGCCCGTCAGTTCTTGAAGCTGTGGATCGGGGCCGGGATACGGCCGCCGCGGGTCACGAACGCCTCGCAGCTCGTCTGGTTCACCGGCATGATCGGAGCGTAACCCATCAGACCGCCGAAGTTGGCCATCTCGCCAACGCCCTTGCCCGCCACGGGGATCACGCGCACGGCGGTGGTCTTCTGGTTTACCATGCCGATGGCGGCCTCGTCGGCGATCATGCCGGAGATCGTGGCGGCGCTGGTGTCGCCGGGGATGGCGATCATGTCAAGGCCGACCGAGCACACGCAGGTCATGGCCTCCAGCTTCTCCAGCGTCAGGCAGCCGGATGCCGCCGCGTCGATCATGTTCTTGTCCTCGGAGACGGGGATGAACGCGCCGGACAGACCGCCGACGTAGCTCGACGCCATGATGCCGCCCTTCTTGACCTGGTCGTTGAGCATTGCCAACGCCGCCGTGGTGCCGGGAGCGCCGACCTGCTCCAGGCCGATCTTCTCCAGCACTTCGCCGACCGAATCGCCGACCGCGGGCGTCGGAGCCAGCGACAGGTCGATGATGCCGAACGGGATGCCGAGGCGGCGCGAGGCCTCCTGCGCCACGAGCTGGCCGACGCGCGTGATCTTGAACGCGGTGCGCTTGATTGTCTCGCACAGGAACTCGAAATCACGGCCGACCGCCGCGTCGAGCGCGCGAGACACCACGCCGGGGCCAGACACGCCGACGTTGATGACCGCATCGCCTTCGGTCACGCCGTGGAAACCGCCCGCCATGAACGGGTTGTCGTCGGGCACGTTGCAGAAGGCGACGAACTTGACGCATCCGTAGGAGTCGTTGTCGGCGGTGCGCGCGGCGATGTCCTTGATGATGTGGCCGAGCAGTTCGACGGCGTTCATGTCGATGCCGGTCTTGGTGGAGCCGACGTTGACGGACGAGCAGACGATGTCGGTCTCGCTCAGCGCCTTGGGCAGCGAGCGGATCAGCAGCTCCTCGGCGGGGGTCATGGACTTCGACACCAGTGCGGAATAGCCGCCGATCAGGTCGACGCCGACTTTCTTGGCGGCACGATCGAGCGCGTGCGCGATCTTGACGAAATCGTCCTCGCTCTTGCATGAGCTCGCGCCGACCAGCGAGATCGGGGTGACGGTGATGCGCTTGTTGACGATCGGGATGCCGTAGTCCCGCTCGATCGCCTCGCCGGTGGCGACCAGGTCCTTGGCGTAGGTAGTGATCTTGTCGTAGATGTTGTCGCACACCTTGTCGACGCTGTCCGCCGCGCAGTCAAGCAGCGAGATGCCCATCGTGATGGTGCGCACGTCAAGCTTCTCCTGCTCGATCATCTGGTTGGTCTCACGGACCTCCATGATATTCAGCATGATTCGTTCCTTTCGAGACTCAGACGCGGTGCATCTTCGTGAAGATCTCCTCGCGCTGGCAGCGGATGCGCACGCCGATCTGCTCGCCGAGCTTGTCCAGGTCCTCGACGATCACGCCGAACTCGTTGTCCGCGCCGGAGTAGTCGACGATCATCATCATGTTGAAGAAGCCGTCGATGATGGTCTGTGAGATATCCAGCACGTTGACCTTGTGATCGGACAGGTACGTGCACACGCGCGCGATGATGCCGACCGTGTCCTGGCCGACGACGGTGATGATTGCCTTGTTCATGGGACTCCCCCGCTCGAAACCGATTACTGCAAGTAGTGTCAAGTATATGGAGCGGGCGTGAAATACTGCCGAACCGTCCATTTGGGCGTGTCCGCAGGCCATCGGCCGAATCCGACGTCGGCATTGTTCACGCGGGGATCATCCAGGCGCAAACGGACAATCGTCCACAATGTGAGCAGTATTACCATCGCTTTCATAAGTCGACTACACCTTTACATCAAGCACAGCGGTGTGTGAGCGCATCGCTGGGGCCACAAGCTCGGGCGACGACGCCCACGCACCCCGCTACCCGCGAGCATATCGACCACGCACCGCACAATCGGTCGCGGCGTCGGCTCGTATCAGAGATTGAATGAATTAGAGGGGTTAGACTTTCATGTCTGCTACTGCTACCGCGGCCGTGTCCAAGGCCGGCGCGGTGAAGAAGGACTCGGTTCCCGAGATCATCGCCGCCTCCATGGTCGGCACCGCCATCGAGTTCTACGACAACTACTGCTATTCCATCGCAGCCGCCAGCTATTTCGGCACTATTTTCTTCCCGGCCGCATCGAAGGCCAATCCGGCGCTGGGCACGATGTACGCGTTCCTGACGTTCGCCGTCTCGTTCCTCGCCCGCCCGTTCGGCTCCATGCTGTTCGGCCACTTCGGCGACAAGATCGGCCGCAAGACCACGCTGGTCGTCGCCCTGATGACGATGGGTATCTCCACGTTCGTCGTCGGCCTGCTGCCAGGCTATGAGCAGCTGGGCGCCTTGTCCATCGTCATCCTGTGCATCTGCCGCGCCTGCCAGGGCGTGGGCCTCGCCGGTGAATGGTCCGGTGCCGCGCTGGTCGCTACCGAGAACGCCCCAGCCAACAAGCGCGCCCTGTATGGCTCCTTCCCGAACCTCGGCGCCCCGATCGGCTTCTTCTGCGCCTACGGCCTGAACCTGCTGCTCGACTCCACGCTCGGCTCCACGGCCATGCAGGCCTGGGGCTGGCGTATCCCGTTCCTGTGCTCCGCAGTGCTCGTCATCATCGGCCTGTACGTGCGTCTGCGCATGACCGAGACCCCGATCTTCCGCAAGGCAGTCGAGCAGGACCGCGTGGTGAAGCACCCGCTGCGCTCGCTGCTGCCGTACTGGAAGGAAGTGCTTCTCGGCACCTTCGCCATGGGCATCACATACTCGCTGTTCTACGTGCTGGGCACGTGGTCGCTGAGCTACGCCGTCAAGGTCATGAAGCCGCCCTTCAGCCAGAACGAATACCTGGCCATGCAGATGGTTTCCGTGGTGTTCTTCGCGATCTTCATCTTCGTGACCTGCATCTACTCCGACAAGCTCGGCCGCAAGACCGTGCTGATCTCCACCACGCTCGCGACGCTGGTGTTCAGTCTGTTCGCCATGCAGTCCCTGCAGCACAACGTCCTGACCGTGATGCTGTTCCTGTGCGTCGGCTTCGCGCTGATGGGCGGCCTGTTCGGCCCCTGCGGCGCCTATCTGCCCGAGCTGTTCCCGACTCACGTGCGTTACTCCGGCGCCGGCCTGAGCTACAACCTCGCCGCCATCCTCGGCGGCGCGTTCGCCCCGGCCATCTCCACCGCACTGGTCAAGTCGACCGGCGCCGTCGAGTCCGTCGGCTGGTACCTCGCCTTGATGTCCGCGCTCGCCCTGATCGCCCTGTTCCTGATCAAGGAAAGCAAGGACGAGGATTACGAGAAGTGATCTGAGATAGATAAAAAAGGGAGCGGCAAAATCCGCTCCCTTTTTTGGTTGTCGCAGCGAACGGTTCTCAATAAGAAAGGTGCGAGCCTCATCGCGCGCGAAACGAACAAAACAATCGGCGGAAGTCCGGAATTCCGGGCTTCCGCCGATTGTTCATATGTGCGCTTTTGTGAGGAATCCTCGCACGTTTCTTATTGAGAACCGTTCGCTGCGATAATCAGGCCTCGCGACTGGCGCTGGGCGCGGCAACCGCCGGCAGGGCGCGCGGCACATGGAAGCCACGAACCTCGAACTCGTCGGCGATCTTCTGCGCGACTTCCTGGCTGCGACCCTTGTCGACGAGCGCGATGATGGAGCCGCCGAAGCCGCCGCCGGTCATGCGCGCACCGTAGGCGCCGTTCTTGCGGGCCACATCCACCGCGACATCCAGCTCGGGCACGGTGACCTCGTAATCCGCGGCGAGCGAATCATGAGAGGCGTTGAACAGACGGCCGGCGGCCTCGATGTCACCCTGGGCGAACGCACGCACGAAGGAGCGCACGCGCTCGATCTCGGTGACGACGTGGCGCACGCGCTTCTTCATCGTCACGTCGGGCAGGGCATCCAGCGTCTCCTTGAGCGCCTGGAACTGGTCGTCGGCCTTGGAGATGCCATCGGCGGCGACGCGCAGATTGGCGACGCCGAGAATGCGGGCGGCCTCCTCGCAGGTGGCGCGACGCTGGGCGTACTGGCCGTCGTTGAGCTGGTGCGGCGCCTGGGTGTCGACCACCAGCAGCTCCAGACCGTACTTGTCGAGGTCGAAGGCCTGCTGGGAGACGTTCTCCAGCGGGGTGAGCTCCGGACGGCAGTCGAGCAGCAGCGCGTGGCCTTCGGTGCAGCGCATCGAGGCGTTCTGGTCGAGACCGCCGGTGGAGGCGCCGGCCATGTCGTTCTCGGACTTGATCGCGGCGTTGATCAGCGTCACGCGGCCCGCGTCGGAGGAGCCGTAGCCGAGACCATACACGTCGTCCAGGGCCAGCGCGGTCGAGCAGGTCATGGCGGCGGACGAGCTCAGGCCCGATCCCAGCGGCACGCAGGACACGAACGCGGCGTCGAAGCCCTTGACCTGCGAGAAACCGGCCTCGCGAAGGGCCCAGGCCACGCCGGTCGGGTAGGCGGACCAGCCGTCCACGCCACGGGCTTTGAGGCCGTCGAGGTCGGCCTCGGCAACCTTGTCGGGCACCACGTCGGAGACGACGCGGACCTTGGTGTCCTCGCGCGGCTTGAGCGCGATGAACGTGCGGTGCGGCAGCGCGATCGGCAGGCACAGGCCCGCGTTGTAGTCGGTGTGCTCGCCGATCAGGTTCACGCGGCCGGGAGCGGCCCACACGCCCTCGGGCGCGGTGGCATACATATCGACGAACAGCTTCGTCGCCCGTGAGACACCATCCTCGCGGGACAACGGCTCAATGAATTCAACAGCAGTCATTGGTGTTCTTTCTTCTTCTGTGATGGCTATATATGCAGTGGATATTGCTAGGGGGAGCCCGGTTCGGCCAGACTCCCCCATAGAACGTTGTCAGTCGGAGATGTCGATCTGTCCAAGCTCATGGAAGCGCTTGGCGATGAGCTCCGGGGTGGTGTCGGAGATCCAGGCGGCCATGCCGGACTCGGAGCCGGCGAGGTACTTGATCTTGTTGGCGGCGCGGCGGAACGAGAAGAACTGCAGGTTCAGGCGGTAGTTCTCGCGACGCGCGTCGTGGATCGGGGCCTGGTGCCAGGCGGCGATGTACGGCAGGTCCATGCCCTTGCCGTCGCCCTTGTCGAAGAACGCGTTGCCGCGCTTCAGAAGGTGCGAGTACATCGAGGCGAGGTCCCAGCGCTCCTGGTCGTTGAGCTGGTCGAGGGTGAGCACGTCGCGCACCGGAGCCACATGAACCTCAAGGGGCCAGCGGGCGGCGGCCGGCACGTAGGCGACCCAGCTGTGGTTGCGCATCACGACGCGCTCCTCGGCTTCGAGCTCGGCGTTCATGATGTCCTTGAGCAGGTTGCCGCCGGTCTTCTCGTGGTAGGCCTCGGTGTGCTGGAGTTCCTTCT
>ERZ836760.613-NODE-613-length-51752-cov-5.715960_pt1 | contig 51752 bp, 44 predicted proteins | sample MGYA00519941_ERZ836760 | MGnify/ENA primary metagenome ERZ836760 (study PRJEB31850, sample SAMEA3708807) | human gut metagenome | biome: human gut; feature: human-associated habitat; material: faeces | place: China | collected 2014 ... | reverse complement strand
AAAATACCGACCTCCAATCGTTAGATTTCAGTCTAACTTTTGGGGGTCAGTACAATTTCCTGTTTTCAGAGTGCCGTAATCCATAGCAGATTTGTCCTCGTTCTGCATACCCAGGAACATCTCATAAACCGGCTTCAGGAATGCGTAGTCTCCGTCTGCCATGCTGTGCTCTTCGCTCAGACCCCAGCGATATAAGGAACCCGGCCATGTATGGCAGTAGCCGCCGTAAATCTTGTCATTTCCCTCTCCGCTGGTCATCTTTTTAGCCAATTCTCTATACTCATCCCATGTCATATCATGCTTTGGATATTCGACACCAGCTTTGTCAAACAGGGTTTTGTTATAATACAGAACATAGTAGTCATTTCTGAACGGAAGACCGTACAGCTGATCTCCGATTCTGATTCCTTCATCAGAACCCTGATACGGAGCCATATCAATTCCGCTTTCTTTTACCATATCGTCCAGAGGCATCAGCTGGTTCTTTTCCACCAGGCTGGTATAAATATTCATACTCTTAATGGTAATTACATCAGAGGTATCACCAGAAGAGAGCAATACCGGAATTTTCGTATCGTAATCGGTTGCTCCGATATCCATTACTTTTACCTTGATGTCCGGATTTTCTGCTTCAAACGCCTCTACCAGCTTTTTCCAATAGTCTGTTGTCTCATAATCCCATACAGTAAAAGTAATTTCAGTCTGTCCTTCAGCTGCGCCGCTCTCCCCCTGAGCTTCGCTCTGTGCTGCAGAATTTTCTGCCGGCTTCTGAGCAGATTCCTTAGAACCACAGCCTGCCAGGGTTGTCGCCGCACATGCTGCTGCACAAGTCAGAGCCATTGCTTTTTTCCATAATCTTGTTTTTTTCATGATATCCTCCTTATTTTGTTTCGTTGTTTTTATGGCTTAATTATAGTTAATAATGTGTTTTTTCTGAATGGAATATCTGTCATTTTATCGTTTTTATATAAACTCCCTCCTCTTTTTTGTGCATTTAACCAGTAAAATTATATACTATCCTGTATTTTTTTGCACTGTCCAGCATTTCTCTGTATAAAATGTTACGTGATACAAGATTTTTCTCCATTTCCTTTATGTATTTTATCTTATATAATTTAACTGAAAATCAAATCGCCAATTGGAGGAGGTCTTTTTTATGATTATGAAAGAATCAGAAATCAACAACATCTATGAAAACCTGGAAAAAAAGATAGAAGCTGAATGTAAGCGAATGGAAAACAAAATTCCTTACTGGACCGAAGACGGAATCTATCAGCAGGATTACGCAGAAAAAGATATCTACTGGTGGACAAATGGTTTCTGGAGCGGAATTCTCTGGCAGCTCTATCACGCAACACAAAAGGAGCTGTATCTGAATACAGCCAGAAAAAATGAGGAGCTGTTAGACAAGGCACTTCACGGCTTTACCGGACTTCACCATGACACAGGCTTTATGTGGCTCCACAGCGCTGTGGCTGACTACCGCCTTACTGGTTCACAGGAAGCTCTGGTGCGCGGACTCACTGCTGCCAGCGTTCTCGCAGGAAGATATAATCCTGTTGGAAAATTTATTCGTGCCTGGAATCCTGACTGCGTCGAAGAGGGGGAAGATTGCACCGGCTGGATTATCGTAGATTCTATGATGAATATCCCGCTTTTATACTGGGCCAGCCAGATAACCGGAGATCCCAGATTCAGTCAGATTGCAGTCAACCACGCTGACACCGTAGCTTCCTGTCTGGTACGTGACGATGGTTCCTGCGGACACATTGCCTGCATCAATCCAGAAACAGGAGAGCTTGAGCAAATTCTTGCCGGCCAGGGATATTCCGAAACCTCTTCCTGGTCTCGCGGCCAGTCCTGGATCCTTTATGGATTTGCGCTTTCCTATCGCTATACAAAAAACAATGCTTACCTGGACATCGCTAAAAAAACTGCCCATTACTTTATTGCAAATATTGGATTAACCGGATATGTTCCGCTCTGCGATTTCCGCCAACCCGCTTCCTCTTCCTATCTTGATGCTTCTGCCGGACTGTGTGCAGCCTGCGGACTTCTGGAAATTGCTGAACATGTAGACGAACCTGATAAAAACCTGTACCGCTCCTATGCCGAACTGATTATTCAAAATACTGCAGAAACCTGCTGCAACTGGGATCCGGAAACAGACAGCATTGTGCAGAACTGCAAGGTTGCCTTCCACAATGACAGAAGAGAACAGACTGATTTGATCTATGCAGATTATTTCCTTACGGAAGCCATTCTCCGGCTGAAAGGAAAGGATTTTCTCATCTGGTAAATCCAGAAGATAGGAGACTGATATTATGAGAGAACATGCTAAAGAACTTCTCGTAAAGCTTTTAAAACCTACAATTCCTCATTTTTCTCCAAACCAGGCACGCTTCTGCCCCGGAAGTTCTGCTGCTGTCTATGATCAGGCAGCAGCAGGGGTCGAAGGGTTTTCCCGGCCTTTGTGGGCATTGGTTCCATTTTGGGCGGGAGGCGGAAACTGGCCAGAAATGGAGAATCTCTACCTGAATGGACTTACCGCCGGAACAAATCCAGAAAATCCGGAATATTGGGGTGGATTCCAGGATATCGATCAGCGATTTGTAGAAATGGCCGCCATTGCCTATGGAATTTTGATGGTTCCAGAAAAGCTCTGGCATCCCCTTTCTCCTGAAGCCAAAAAAAATCTGACAGTATGGCTTGATGGAATTAACCACTATGCCTGCCCGCCCTGTAATTGGATGTTTTTCGGAATTCTGGTAAATATCGCCTTGAAATCTATCGGCGCCCCATACTCTTCCGACATTTTATCCCAGTATCTGGATTATATCGAAAGCTGCTATGAGGGAGACGGCTGGTATCTTGACGGACAGAATGGAGAAAAGGATTATTATATCTCCTTTGCCTTTCATTACTATAGCCTGATTTACTGTCGCTTTATGAAAACAGAGGATCCTAAACGCTGTATCAACTATGAAAACAGAGCCAGACTTTTTGCAAAAGATTTTATCAGCTGGTTTGCCGAAGACGGCTCCTCTCTGGCTTATGGACGTTCCCTGACCTACCGTTTTGCCCAGGTTTCCTTCTTTTCCATGTGTGTGGCCTGCGAACTGGAGGTCGTTCCTTACGCTGTTATGAAGGGGCTGATTGCACGTCATCTGGATTTCTGGATGAAGTATCCGATTTTTGATACCAGCGGACTTTTAACAATCGGCTATGGATATTCCAACCTTCTGATGTCAGAGCAGTACAATGCTCCCGGCTCTCCTTACTGGGCTATGAAAGCATTTGCCTTCCTCTCTCTTCCAAAGGATCATCCCTTCTGGCAGGAGGAACCTGCTCCTCTTCCTGCATTGCCTAGTCTAAGCTCTCAAAAATATGGCGGACTTCTGATTCAGCGAATTCACGGAGATGTTACCGCCTACTGCGGAGGACGGACACTGCCTCACCATCATGTTCACACCGAGGAAAAATATTCCAAATTCGCTTATTCAAGCCGATTTGCTTTCAGCGTTCCCCGGTCTATGAGAAGCCTTGCAGAGGCCGCCCCTGACAGTATGCTGGCATTTGAAATCAATCACCTGTTCTTTGTCCGCGGAATGGCAGATAGCAAAGAGCTTTCTGAAGATAGGATTTCTTCTAAATGGTCACCCTATGAAGGAATTCAGGTAAAAACCACTCTTATTCCTGATTCTAACGGACACCGGCGGATTCATACCATTCACAGCAATCGAAGCTGTACTGTCTATGACTGTGGCTTTGCATTCCCTGACACATTCACAGCTTCTATAGAATCCGAGTGTATCCGTATTCAGGCGCCTGACGGAAGAACCTATTTTGCATCTGCTTCCGGAGATTTTGAACAGGCAAAAAAAGGAAAGGCCATGTATATTCAGGCCTCTCCCAATACAAATTTATTACATCCTAAAACAGGAATTCCCTGCATCTGCTATCCAATCCACGAGGGAACCCAGGTAATCGAAACAAGATTCTGGGAAGAGTAGCTAAGCTTACTATATCTATGCCAGATTCGTGTATCCCATCAGATGACAGTCAATCTGTCTGGCAGCCTCACGGCCTTCGCGGATCGCCCATACCACCAGGGACTGCCCCCGGTGCATGTCACCTGCAGTAAAAATATTCTCTGCCGTTGTAGCATAGCTTCCCGTTTCCGTTTCCACATTGGTGCGGGCATTTAAGTCCACACCAAAGGCTTCTGCCACATAGTTCTGGGCTCCCAGAAATCCGGCGGCAATCAGTACCAGATCAGCGGCGACCTCTCTTTCGCTGCCCTCAACCGGCACCATAGAGGTCCGCCCTGTCTCCGGATCCTTCTGAGATGCAAGAGAAATCAGGACTGCACGACAGATCTTTCCGCTCTCATCCTTGATAAATTCTTTTACTGTAGTCTCATATACCCGCGGATCCTTTCCAAAAACTGCCGCAGCCTCCTCCTGACCGTAATCGGTTTTGCATACTCTGGGCCACTCTGGCCAGGTGTTGTTTTCTGCCCGTTTATCCGGCAGCTTCGGCATCATTTCCAACTGAATCACTGACGCACAGCCATGGCGGACAGCTGTTCCCACACAGTCATTTCCCGTGTCTCCGCCACCGATTACAAGGACATTTTTATCCTTTGCCGAAATATAATTACCATCCTCCAGACCAGAATTCAGGAGGCTTTTTGTCGTAGCTTTTAAAAAGTCCACAGCAAAATAAATTCCCTGCGCATCCCTTCCCGGAACCTGAATATCCCTCGGGTTAGATGCTCCGCAGGCCAGAACCACACAGTCAAAATCCTTCTTCAGGCGGCTGGCCTTATAGCCATTCCCTACATCTGCTCCAGTTACAAAGAAGATCCCCTCCTCCCTCATCACCTGGATTTTCCGGTCAATAATATGCTTTTCCAGCTTCATATTGGGAATTCCATACATGAGAAGACCGCCGATGCGATCCTCCCGCTCAAATACTGTTACATTGTGTCCTCTCTTATTCAGCTGATCTGCTGCCGCCAGTCCGGCCGGACCAGAGCCTACTACGGCAATCTTTTTTCCAGTTCGGATTCTCGGCGGACGGGGGCCTGCCTTTCCTGTTTCATAAGCCTTCTCAATGATAGCCCTCTCATTCTCCTTAATGGCAACCGGATCCCCATTCAGGCCGCAGGTGCAGGCAGCCTCACAGGGTGCAGGACACACACGGCTGGTAAATTCCGGAAAGCTGTTTGTCTTTTTCAGGCGGTTATAGGCCTGAGACCAGTTTCCTGTATATACCAGATCATTCCATTCTGGAATCAGATTGTTCAAAGGACATCCCGAAACCATTCCTCCAATCATCATGCCGGACTGGCAGAAGGGAACGCCGCACTCCATACAGCGTGCTCCCTGCTTTTTCTGCTGTTCCTCTGTTAAAGGAGTATGAAACTCATTAAAATGACCGATTCGGCTCAGAGGCTCCTGCGCTTTGCCAGTCTTTCTTTCATATTCTAAAAATCCCGTTGGCTTTCCCATGGCTTCCTCCTCACCCTTTCTTATTAGCATAAAATGCTTCAATCTGTGCCTGCTCGCTGCTGAGTCCCTTTTCCTCCATCTGTACAATGGTGTTCATCATACGCCGGTAATCATGGGGCATAATCTTTTTAAACTTGGGCAGATACTCTCCAAAATGCTCCAGAATCTCTTTTCCGCGGGCAGAATTGGTGTATGCCACATGCTCCTGAATCATCTCCTTGAGCTCCTGCACATCGTATTTTCCCGTTACCTCTTCCAAAGAGACAAGAGCCTTATTGACACGCTTGTACAGATCCCGCTTTTCATCCAGAACATAGGCAATTCCGCCGCTCATTCCCGCTGCAAAATTCTTTCCTGTAGGGCCAAGCACCGCTACGCGGCCGCCAGTCATATATTCACAGCCATGATCTCCCACGCCTTCTACCACTGCCATAGCTCCGGAGTTGCGGACGCAGAACCGTTCTCCTGCTACGCCATTAATAAATGCCTTTCCCGAGGTTGCCCCATACAGAGCTACGTTTCCAATAATAATATTATCCTCTGCTTTGAATCTGGCAGACTTTGGCGGATATACAACAAGCTTTCCACCTGACAAACCTTTTCCAAAATAATCGTTGCTGTCACCTATAAGCTCCAGTGTCAAGCCTCTGGGAATAAAAGCACCAAAGCTCTGTCCACCACTTCCGCTGCACTGAATGGTAAAGGTATCCTCTGAGAGTCCCTCCGGATACTGGCGTGTAATCTCAGATCCCAGGATCGTTCCCAGTGCCCGATCCACATTGGATACATCAATCTGCAGGCTCTTCTTCTGTCCGTTTGCCAAGGCCGATTTCAGCTTCTTTAACAGTACACGTTCATCCTGTGTCTCCTCCAGTTTAAAGTCATATTCCTGCTTATTTTCATATCCCCGGAAGTGCTCTCCTGCATATTGGTTTTCCAAAATATTGGATAAATCAACCTTTCTGGCTCTGGGATTTTCAATATCATCCTTCTTTTTCAAAAGGTCTGTTCTTCCCACCAGCTCATCTACAGTACGGATTCCCAGCTTTGCCATATACTCCCGCAGTTCCTGGGCAACAAAATACATAAAATTCACTACATATTCTGGTTTTCCTTTAAAGCGCTTCCTCAGCTGAGGATTCTGAGTTGCAATTCCCACCGGGCAGGTATCCAGATTGCAGACACGCATCATAACACATCCCATAGTTACCAGCGGCGCGGTTGCAAAACCAAACTCCTCTGCCCCCAGCATACAGGCAATCGCCACATCACGACCGGTCATCAGCTTTCCATCTGTCTCCAGAATTACCTTATCTCTAAGTCCGTTCATAATCAAGGTCTGATGAGCTTCGGCTACTCCCAGCTCCCAGGGAAGTCCTGCATTATAAATAGAATTCCGGGGCGCTGCTCCTGTACCTCCGTCAAAAGAAGAGACCAAAATCACCTGAGCACCGGCTTTTGCCACACCTGCAGCTACTGTTCCTACCCCTGCCTCAGATACCAGCTTGACAGAAATCCGCGCCCTGGTATTGGAATTTTTCAAATCGTAAATCAGCTGAGCCAGATCCTCAATGGAATAAATATCATGATGAGGAGGCGGAGAAATGAGTCCTACCCCTGTGGTAGAATGACGCGTCTTTGCCACCCACGGATACACCTTTCCTCCCGGCAGCTGACCGCCTTCTCCCGGTTTTGCCCCCTGAGCCATTTTGATCTGAATTTCCTGGGCACTGACAAGATATCTGGATGTAACGCCGAATCTTCCTGATGCCACCTGCTTAATTGCAGAACAGCGATTGTTGTTTTTCGGCCCCGGAGTCAAACGATCCAGGCTCTCGCCTCCCTCACCTGTATTGGACTTACCGCCCAGACGGTTCATCGCAATCGCCAGTGTCTCGTGCGCTTCCTGAGAAATAGAACCATAGGACATGGCGCCCGTCTTAAACCGCTTTACAATAGACTCTGCACTTTCCACCTCTTCAATGGGAATGCCTCCATTTTCATCATACTTAAAATCCATAAGGCTGCGGAGATTTACGGTCTGCCCCTCTTCATTCAAAGCATGACTGTACTCTTTGAAAACATTGTAGTCTCCTGTTCTCGATGCCTCCTGAAGCAGATGAATGGTGCGGGGATTGTACAGATGCTCCTCCTGCCCTGCCCGTTCCTTATGGCTTCCTACACTTTCCAGAGTCAGATCCACATCCAGTCCCAGGGGATCAAAAGCAGAGGAATGAAGTGCGTCCACATCACTGGCAATATCCTCCAGCGTAATACCTCCTACCCGGCTGACCGTATTAGTAAAATACTGGTCAATCACCTCTTTTGAAACACCGATTGCCTCAAAAATCTGCGCGCCCTGATAAGACTGAATCGTAGAAATTCCCATTTTTGACGCAATTTTTACAATTCCATGGAGAACTGCTGAATTATAGTCATTCACAGCCGCATAGTAATCCTTATCCAGCATTCCCGAATCAATCAAATAGCGAATGGATTCCTGTGCCAGATAGGGATTGATGGCGCATGCGCCGTAACCAAGGAGAGCTGCAAAGTGGTGTACCTCTCTGGGCTCTCCGCTTTCCAGAATCAGCGCCATAGCGGTCCGCTTCTTTGTCTTTACCAGATGCTGCTGCAGCGCAGAAACAGCAAGGAGAGACGGAATCGGCACATGATTTTCATCAATATCTCTGTCAGACAGAATGATAATATTCGCACCCTCTCTGTGAGCCCGGTCAACCTCAAGAAAAAGACGATCAATTGCCTTTTCCAGAGAAGTATTCTTATAATAAGTAATCGGAACAACCTCTACACGAAAACCAGGCTTTTTCATGTGTTTGATCTTCAGCAGGTCTGTACAGGTAAGAATCGGATTATCCACCTTAAGAATCTTACAGTTGTCTGGATGTTCCTCCAGAACATTTCCCTCCTCGCCTACATAAACCGTAGTAGACGTTACAATTTCTTCCCGAATAGAATCAATCGGAGGATTTGTTACCTGAGCAAAAAGCTGTTTAAAATAATTAAACAGTGGCTGATGCTTCTTCGACAGAACTGCCAGCGGACTGTCTGCTCCCATAGCAGAAACCGGTTCAATTCCATTTAAGGCCATAGGCAGAATCATGGTTTTATACTGCTCATACGTATAACCGTAGGTTTTCTGCAGCCTTGCCCGCTCAGCCTTTGTTATAGACAGAACCCCTTTATTCGGAATCGGAAGCTTGTCCAGCTCTACCAGGTTGGAATCCAGCCACTCTCCATAAGGACGACGGGAGGCGTAACGCATTTTCAAAGCCTCATCGCTGACCAGTTCCCCTTTTACCGTATCAATCAAAAGCATCCGTCCCGGACGGAGACGTTCCTTTTTCACAACATGGGAAGGATCCACCTCAATCGCACCTACCTCGGACGACAAAATCACCTGATCATCATCTGTAATGTAATAACGGGAGGGGCGAAGTCCGTTTCTGTCCAACACTGCCCCCATCACATCACCGTCACTGAATACGATCGAGGCAGGGCCATCCCATGGCTCCATCATAGTTGCATAATACTGGTAAAAATCCTTTACCTCCTGAGGCATAGACTTGTCATGAGCCCAGGGAGCCGGAATGGTAATCATCACTGCTAACGGAAGCTCCATACCGCTCATCATCATAAACTCCAGAGCATTATCCAGCATGGCAGAATCCGAGCCCTCCTGATTAATAATCGGAAGAACCTTGTGCATCTCTGACTTGAAAAACTCCGATTCCATCGTTTCCTCACGGGCCATCATCTTATCGACATTTCCACGGATGGTATTGATCTCTCCATTGTGAACAATCAGGCGGTTTGGATGCGCTCTCATCCAGCTCGGATTCGTATTGGTGCTGAATCGGGAGTGAACTACAGCAATCGCAGATTCATAATCCGGATCCTGCAAATCCTCAAAAAACTTTCTCAGTTCTTTTACCAGAAACATTCCTTTGTATACAATAGTTCTGCTGCTCAGCGACACCACATACGTATTGTCATTGCTCTGTTCAAACACACGACGAGCCACATACAGTCTGCGATCAAACTCCAGCCCCTTTTCCACTCCTGACGGCTTGCCGATAAAGCCCTGAACAATATGAGGCATCTTTTCTACTGCCCTGTCTCCAATCTGCTCCGGATGGATGGGCAGATCTCTCCATCCCAGGAACTCAAGCCCTTCCTTTTTTACAATAATCTCAAACATCTTTTTGGCTTGATTTCTTGCAAGCTCATCCTGAGGAAAGAAAAACATACCAACACCATAGGTTCTCTCCTCTCCCAGCTCGATACCAAGAAGCTGTGTCACCTTCTTAAAAAAACGGTGAGAAATCTGAAGCATAATTCCTACGCCGTCTCCTGTCTTGCCCTCTGCATCCTTTCCTGCCCGGTGCTCCAGATTCTCTACAATGTGCAAAGCCTGGTCCACGGTTTTATGACTTTTTATGCCTTTAATATTAGCAACCGCACCAATTCCGCAGTTATCATGCTCAAATCTGGGATCGTACAGTCCGAAACGTTCATCATTTCTTTCAGCCTGCTGGGCAGCAGCGGCCCCTGTAATTCTCTGAACATCTTCCATATCTGTTTCCTTTCCAAAATACTGTTTTGGGGTTTCCCTTTCCATCATTTGTTCCTTGGTTGCTTTCGCACAGCAATTCATTAAAGTTAAGTGTTTAAAAAGAAATTGCGCGCAGAGCGCCTTGCTCTGCATCACGCAATTCCTATCCATAACTTTTTGATTAGCTGTCTGCCAGTAACATGATAATGATAATACTACATTTTACCCAGTTTGTAAACAGGTTTTTTGAGGAAATTTTCAGATTATTTGTTATTATGTTGTTTTCATCATTATTGTCAGACTATTTTTATTTTATTAAATTTTTTCAAATTTTCTGGTAATTATAATTCTACTGGACCATTAATTCTGGATGATTCATATATTCCCTGCACAATCTCCAGTGTTTTTTTTGCATCTTCTGCTGCCCATGGCATCTTCTTTCCCTCTCTCAATGCCTGATAGCATTTTTCTATCTGATAAAAGTGATAACTTCCCCAATAGCTTTCCCCCTTACTATTCGGACAAGCTGATGGTAAGATCTCTTCTTTTTCTCCAGATGCAAATGTGATTTCCATTTTATTATAAGTTAAAAGTGCCGTCGCTTTCTCACAGCTTATTTCTACTCGTATCGGACTATTTGTTGTATAATAGTTGCACGCATAAAAGGAATAGACTGCTCCGTTCTCCAGCCAAATCGCTGCATCTGCTTCATCCTCTACTTCAATCCCCGTCAAAACGCGCCTTGCCGTATGCCCCAAAATCCTTTTTGCTTCCAGCCCCGTCATATAACGTACTAAGTCAATGGAATGAATTGCCTGATCAATGATTACACCGCCGCCCTCTGTATCCCAATGCCCTTTCCAGTCACATTTATAATAACTTTCCGGACGATACCAGTTCAGTGTAGAAAAGGCTCCTTTCACTTTGCCAAACTCTCCAGACGCAATTCTTCTTTTAACTTCCTGAACACCTTCAATAAAACGATTTTGATAAATTACCCCAAGCTGCATTCCTGTTCGCTCTCGCACTTCAATCAGCTGATCTGCCTCTGCAAGGCTTATGGTAACTGGTTTTTCTGTAAGAACATGAACACCACATTCCATGGATACAACCGAATATCTGCCATGCAGGTGATGCGGAAGCAAAATATGAACTAAATCGGGCTTCACCTGCAATAAAATCTGACGAAACGAATCAAACTCTACTTGATCAGATGCATAGCATCCCGGAAATTTCTCTGCAAATTTCTCTGCCCGCTCAAGTACTTTATCCATAGCCAGAACAATCTCTGCTTCTTCCTTTAACTTATAAAATGCCTCTTCATATACCGATGCAATTCTTCCACAGCCAAGCACCGCAATTCGCAGTTTTTTCATTTTAATCTCCATTCTGCCATCTTTCTGCTAATAACACAAACTTTTTCTTGTCTTCAGACTAACGTCCTCTGTGCATCATATCATTCAGTCCTCGCAGATAGCTAAGAGCACTGGCATAACTAGTCTCATCAAAATTTCCAATTTCGTACTCTACGATCGCCCATCCATTCTTACCCAATACTCGATCTAAAATTGGAAAAAGATTCACATAATTCATGTCTCCGGTTCCAAGATTTACATAACCGGAGTGTACTTCAGAGAATTTCTTCTTCTGCCCCTCTTCCGATTTTTTATAATCCCTTAAATGAACATAATCAATTCGTTCTGCACAAGTTTCTAAAAGGTTTACCGGTTCAAATCCAGATACCGCAGCCCACCCTATATCTAATGCAAACTTAAGATCTGGAGCCTCACGAACCAGTGTATTCCAAATCAACCCGTTATCTGCAAATTCCCAGCTGTGATTATGATAATGCACCTGAACTCCAAGTTCATTTTTTATTTTTTTTACCATTTCATTTAGCCTGACAGCTGCCATTTTTACTAATTCCGGATCGTGAAGTTCTAGTTCTATCGCTCCTGCTCCAACCGGAAGATCCTGTATCTCTTCAAATGCAGCTCCACCTGTAGCAATTACATTTTTATTTTTCATGGGTGCCACAAATCTCGCTGTGCTGTATAATGCCGCCTCTGCTTTCTCCGGTTCCCGAATTAAATCGATCAACTTTAATCCACCACAATGCATTCCACTCATTTCTACATGATTGTTTTCCAATGCAGTCAAAAGTCCATCTCTGTTTTCTGTTCCAAAAAAACGTTGTCCTATCTCACATCCTTCTGCACCGGCTCTTGCTAATCTTCCAAGAACTCCATCAGGATTTGATGCGATTTCTGTTCCATATAATACACAATGTGCTCCAAATCTCATTCTCTGTATTCTCCTCTATTATTCCTATATTCACATAGTCTTTAAAATAATTTTACTGTCATACCGGTTTCTGCAGATTCCTGTGCTGCCTGAATCAATTCCTGAAGATATAATCCACGTTCAAACGTCAAAAGACTTTCTTTTCCTTCCCGAATCGCATCAAGGAACTGACGTATCTCGTAATAAAAATTAATCTCAAATGGAATTCTCGGAGCACGTTCATCCGTACCGTAGCAACTTTCTGGTACCGAAACTACTTCTGGAGCCTTTGTATAACCACCATCTTTATCCTTAAGCTGAAGTGTAAGTTCAAACGGCTTTGAGCCATTAAATATCATCTTCCCCCCAGCGCCTACAATTTCCAATACAAAGGTAGCTCCTACACGGCTTGCTGTAAAGCTATAAAGCGTTCCATTTTCCGTACGGCAATTCCAGCATGCCACATCATCATTGGTAACTGTACCAAAAACACCCGGCCTATGAATCAGTTCACGCTTCTTGATCCCTGTGTGCTCCATGCAGTGAATCTCCTGAATTTTTCCACATGTATCACGCAATAAATAATCACATATATCCATCATATGACTTCCAAAATCAGCCAGTGCCCCTGGTCCAGACAAATCTTTCTGCATTCTCCATTCTAGTTTTACATTTGGATTCGCAATCCGATCTCCTCCCTGCTCCTCTCTTACAAAATATACATCACCAATAACTCCTTCATCCAGAAGCTGTTTCATATAAGCAAAGCCTGGAATATCTCGATAACACAGCCCTATCATTGCAACTTTATGTGTCAATTTTGCGTATTTAATCGCTTCTGCACAATCTTCCGGCTTAGGCGCAAACGGTTTTTCGCATAACACATGACATCCTGCCTTAAGCGCAGAAACTGCCAATTCGACGTGAGTAGCATTTGGAGTACAGATACTAACTGCATCGCAGGATTCTAACAATTCATCCAAACATTTGCAGGCTTTTGCCTCTTTCAATCCATATTTTTCAATATAATCTTCTGCACGGCCTTCAAGCAAATCATACACCGCTGTAATTTGTGCATCAGAGCAGCACTGGTAAGCTTTAATGTGATTTCCTGCAATACCAATTGTATATCCTGTTCCTATAATACCAATTCGAATCATTCTCTTATCCTCCATATTCTATTTAAGATGCTGTTCAAGAAATGTACGACTCTTTAAAATTCCTTCTGATACTGCTTCCAAACTACCTTCATACTCCTGATCTTCATGCTCAATACTAATCGTACCATCATAACCAATCTTCTTTAGTTCGCCAAGCATTCGCCCCCAGTCTATTTCTCCTCTTCCTGGAATTCGATATGTCCACCAGCTAAAATCTGTCAGAATTCCCGTGCGGGAAAGCTGCTCTCGATCGATTTTTGTATCCTTCGCATGAAAATGAAAAATTTTATCTTTAAATTCTGATATCGGTGCATAGGGATCCATCATTTCCCAGACCAAATGACTCGGATCATAGGCAAGTCCAAGGCACTCACTTTCTAACCGCTCAAAAATCTTGTGCCACATAACTGGTGAAATTGCGATATTCCCCATTAAAGGACAATTTTCAAAGCATAGGCGTACATGATTTTTTTCTGCTAATTCTACTAATGGTCCAAAAGTATCCACAAAAGCATCAAGACTGCGAACCGGAATTCTGCGAATCATGTTTCCTCTATCCTTCACCTCTGGATCTCGATCATAAATTCCCTCTTCTATTGATTTATTAATTCCAGTGGATGTTATAACCTTCTGTATCCCAAGCCGGCCAGCAAATTCAATTCTCTTCTTCAATTGAATAATGTGCTCTCTCGCCTCATCCGCATCGGTACTGAGATAATTTCGACAATAAATCAATGCCGTAATATGAATCCGTCCTTCTCCCAAAACCCTTTCATATTCTTCCAAAGAAAGCGGCAATGACGGCCCACACTCCAAATCTGTAAATCCATGATCTGCCGCCCAGTCAGCTACTTGTCTCAATGACTGAAACTCGCTGCTCTTTTGCCTTTTTGCTTCTTCTACCAAGCTATTAGTTAAAAACCCAATCTTCACAAGCTCCTCCTTTCCTAGTCAATGCTCTCGCGCTATTATATTAATTAATTTATTTAATTATATATTATCATTTTGTATATTTAATGTCAATAAGTTTCTTATTTTATTGTTATTAATGCTGTAATTTTAAAAAAATAGTGCTGAAACTATACTTCAGCACTACTCTCTGCTAATATTTTTAATTACAAATTTTTCTATTGCCATTGCGCAGGCACCTCTTGCCCCTGTATATCGATTTGCCTGAATAAATTCAATTTTCAAATCTAATTCTTCCTGAAACAAATTATTCTCAAGAACAATTTCGCTCAGATATTTTCTCAAAACATGACTGTTCATCAGTGCACAGTCAACTACAACTAATTCTGAATTTAATAAATTCACTATGTTAGCAATGGAAATTCCCATATATCTAACTGCCGGAAACACAATATCCTTCAGTTCTTCATCACCACAATCAATTGCCATCGCTACTTCAACAATTTTCGGTTTCTTCGGATCCTCACAAAGTTTATGAAGCGTTTCTGCCTTTCCCATTTCCAAAAGATTTCGAATCTGCCGAAGCAGAGGATCCTCACCTATAAAAGCTTGAAGACATCCCTTTTTTCCACAATCGCAAACAGGCCCATCCCATTCCATAATGGTATGACCAATATCACCGGTTCCAAACCGTCCTTTTCCAAACGGCTCTCCATCTGCCATCACACAACAGGAAATTCCCATTTGAGCAAAATAATACAAATAAACATCTGGCCGTTCTTTTCTTTCAAACATATCCTGGCCTATAGCTCGCGCTCGCACATGGTTTTCAATACATACTGGCATTTCTAAAAGCGATGATAAATTTTTCTGAATTGGTTCATCATGCCAAGATACATAATTTACAGAACTGCATACCAAGATTCCATTTTCTGATTCTACCATTCCTGGCGTTGCCCATCCTGCTCCTATAATTTTTTCATGGTCAACCCCCGTCTCTTTAATAAGTTCATCTACGCAATGCTTTGTGCGCAAAAGCATTTCTCTATAAGATATGTTTTTAATATCAAATGCTATCTTTTTCTTACCTGCAATCTTTCCTCGTAAATTCGTTATGCAACATATAATCCCCACTGGACTCCATTCGATCCCTACTGCATACCCGGAATCTTCTGCAAAATCCACTAATGATGCCTTTCTTCCTAAGGAGGGAAAGTTTTCTCGAAGAGGTTCTTCCTGCAAAATTCCATCTTCTAAAAGCTGCTTAATTGTAGTTGTTACTGTTGGAAGTGTAATTCCCAGCTGGTTTGCAATCTCATTCCTCATAATTGGTCCCTGCTGATAAATTGTCCCAAGGATTGAAGCATAATTATTTTTTCTTACCTTAGATAAATTCGAACCAGATTTAATTTTCATATTGTATTTTCACCCTTACACCTATGTTATTACTCTATTATACTAGAATAATGAAAAAGTTTAAAGGCTATCATTCGAAAGTTTCCCTTTCCCACTAATCAAAAAATGCTTAATTGCCAGGGCCGCAGCCCCTCTTGCACCTGTAAATGGACTATATGGAACAAACTCAATTTTTATCTCTTCTTCATATAAACCAAAAATATGCTTCCGCGTCTGAGACAAAAGATATTCCTGATTTTTTTTATTCTGCATAATGAATGCATCTACCAAAACCAACGGAGGATATACTAAATTAATAATATTCGCCAGCATAACTCCTAAATACGTAATAGCTCTTTTTATCACCTGATCTGCCAGCTCATCTCCCTCCATCTGTGCCTGTAATATTTCCTGCATTGTAATCTGTTCTATATCTTTGCAAAGTTCAGTAATCAAAGTACTGCTCCCGCTTTTTATATAATCTTTAACATATTTTATAATAGCTCTTTCACTCGCAATTTCTTCTAAACATCCATAATTACCACAGGTTTCACATTTGGGGCCATCAAGAACCGCTACCATATGCCCTGCCTCCCCAGCTCCCCTTCGATTTCCTTCCATAATCTGATTTCCAACGTAAAGGGGGCATGCAATTCCATAAGAAATTAAATAATAAGCAAAAGTGTCCGGGCGCACTTCGCGCCCGAACAATTCTTCTCCTACAGTTCGCACTCTAGTATTGTTTTCAATCAAAACCGGCAATCCTGTTTGTTCGGAAATATCTTTTGCGATTGGTTTTCCATTCCAGCACCGCAGAGTGCTTTGTCTTACAATACCTCTTTTTGTTTCCACAAATCCAGGGATTCCAATTCCAATTCCAAGAATCTTCGCCCTCTCCACACGACCTTTTTGAATTACCGTTTTAATTATTTCTGACAAACATTCCACTTCATCAGAATAACTCTTTCGTTCTGACTGATAACAATATTCTGCTATCCTTACACCCCGCAAATTCAAAAGTACCACAACAGTCTTATAAGGGCCAATCTCTACTCCAATTACATAAAATGCATTCGGAACAATATCCAGCTTCACTGGACGTCTTCCAATTCCATGTACTTCATCAGACTCATCATTGGTTCGCTCCTTGATTAACCCCTTTTCTATCAACTCGGTAATATTGGTTGTGATTGTTGGTGGTGTAAGTGAAAGCATGTCTGCAATTTCGCTACGGGATATAGGTGCATATTTATATACAACTTCTTTAATCAATATTTCATTATGCTTTTTCACATTTGTCAAGTTGTTTCCGTGCAGTCTTCCCATAGCAATTCCTCCTGCATTTTTTATTTCAAAGCCTTATAGTCTTCCTCTGTATAATCCTTTGTTACATCCCAGTTAGGGAATTCAAACGTAGACACATCAAGTCCGATTGCCTCTGATGCCCGTTTCCACTCCTCTGTTGAAGCATCTGATAACTTCTTTAACTCGCCTGCATAATCTGTAATACTCTGTGCTAAAACACCCTGTACAATTGAACCCAGACTCGGCTGTACATCCTTAACCTCTGCATAGAAGTCATATGCCTTTTCATCACGTGTTGTTGCATACGGAATCACTCTCGCTGTCTCAGAAGCAATTTCATAATACTGTTTCATAACCTCATTATTCAGATGTTTCTCATTTACAGCCGGAACGATAGATACATAGTTTCCATCTTCTACACAGTCGGCCTGATAATTGTAATCTTCGCTAAATAACGCCATCAAATACTCAGCTGCTTCCTTTGGATGTTTTGACTGCTTATAAATTCCCATCCAGGGTGCAGATTCTACCTGTTGTACACCGCCCATTGCAGTTCCATCTGGAGTAGGAACTGCCATAACACCATAATTCAAATCCGGATAAGTCTGATCCCACGGCGGAATACACCACATACCCTGGCAAAGGAATCCAGCCTGCCCCTGTGCAAACATTTCTCTTGCTTCCGGTGCTGCAATATTTACGGTATCCGGATGAATACTTCCATCTTTTACTAATGTATCCAGCAATTCCATAACACCAATCATTGCCTCGCTGTCATATGGTGCTCTTCCATCTACAGTCAGAACCTTCGCATTCTGAGCAATCTTTCCACCCGCAGCACCTGCCATACCTCGAACCATAATATCCAAACGATTCAGCTGCTTTCCACCTTCAATAAGACCATATACCTGTCCATTGCCGGACTCTGTAATTTTCTTACATGCATCAATAAATTCTGCATAACTCTTTGGAATTTCTGTCACACCTGCTGCATCTAAAACATCCTTATTATAATAAAACAGGCTGTTTACAATCGGCATATTCTCTGGAATTGTATACCAATCCTCCCCTTGATGAGTAACACCTTCCTGAAGAATCGACGGATCAAGGGTTGCCTTAAATTCCTCAGTCACATAAGGATTCAAAGGCTGATACCATTCCTCATTCAATGCAGTACTCAGACTCATTCCTGTTGGAATTGGGAAAAGATCCGGACCTTCACCAGACTTGATCATTGTAACAATTGTATTTTTAAACTGATCAATTGTAAGCATCGTATACTCAATCTTGATATTTGGATGATCCTTCATGTACTGTTCATTAAACTCTTCTCTTCGTTTCATAGAGCTATCACTCCAGTCTACAATTCGAAGCGTAATCTGCTCTTCTCCCGATGCCTGTGTAGTTTCCCCTGATGCCTCACTCTTTGACTCTGCTGGAGTCTCCTTTGGTTCATCAGAAGTACTCGGCATTGCACAACCTGCGAGAGATCCTACTGCCATCGCTATGGCCAATGACAAAGCTCCTGTTTTTTTCAATTTCATAAAATATCCTCCTTTATTAACTTCAGGGGACTCACTCCTCCTGTTTTTTACTTTCCATGAAATTTCTCTATCAGCTCTTCACCGCTCCTGCAATTCCTTCTACAAAATACTTCTGCAAAGCAATGAACAAAATAATGATAGGAATTACGGCGATGGTACCTCCTGCTGCAATTCCAGTCCAATCCACAGTGTTTTCTCCCTTAAACGCATACAATCCAACTGCAAGGGTACGGGATGCCGGATTATTCAGTGTCAGCACCAATGGAAGCATAAATGCATTCCATGCCCAAATCGTTTCCATAATCACAACTGTTGTTGCAATTGGTTTGGATAATGGCATCATTATATTGAAAAAAGTTCTGAAAAAATTACATCCATCTACTCTTGCTGCATCTTCCAATTCACCTGGAACAGATTGGAAAAAACTAGAAAATAACAGAAGAAAAATAACATGGGCACCGCCCGCTTGAGCAAGGATAAGACCTAGTTTTGTTCCTACCAGGTTCATACTTTTTACGACTTCATACGTGGGAATAATCGTACTTACAAGTGGAATGGCGATACTACTCAAAAAAACACCCATAATTAGCTTTTTCCCCATAAAATTATAACGCCCCAATGCATATCCCGCCAGCATTGTCATTACCAACACCAGAAATACTGCAAAAAATGTTACAATCACTGTGTTTACAAAATAAGTGCTAAAATGAGCCTTTTCCCATATACGATATACATTATCCAACGTTGGGTTCTGAGGAATCAGACCTAAGCGATTTTTAAAAAATTCTCCCTGATCTTTGAAAGATGCAGAAATCATCCATAAAAACGGATAAATCCAGAGCATACCGATAACAATCAAAAAGAAATGGCTACAGCATACTTTTATTTTTCTTCTTGCTTTATCCTTGTTCATATCTCACTCCTCCTAACATCATCCAACACGTTTGCGGTTCAAATTTGCTTTTACAATATTCAACACCGCACCGATTACAATAACAGTTACTCCAAACAACAGCGCCGCTGCACTAGCATATCCAAGTCTTGGCATTCCGATCTCACTAGAGAACGCAGAACGATATACATAAGTTGCAATTACATCTGTTGCATAGAAGGGTCCACCCTCTGTCATAGTTTTTACGATATCAAATACCTTCAAAGAGTTAATAGCACATAAAATAGCAATAATTCCGCCAACCGGTGCAATCAGTGGAAGAACAATATGAAAAAAAGTCTGTGCCCTAGTCGCTCCATCAACCGTTGCTGCCTCATAAACATCCTTAGAAACTCCCTGCAAACCAGCTAACCAATAAATCATATAGGTTCCACAATCTTTCCATAAAGAAATCAGTACCAATGTCGGCATTGCATACTTTGCATTACCCAAAAAATTAATCGGGCTTTTCACAAGATGAAATGCCATCAGCAAATGGTTGAGTGGCCCCTGTACACCAAGCAAAAAAATCATAATAATACCAACCACAGATGCAGTTGTTACAACTGGAATAAAAAACATGGTACGATAGATGCTTCTTCCCTTTAATAATTCATTGTTCAACATATAAGCAAGAAAAAGTGAAACAGCAAGCTCCAAAGGAACAATCATTGCCGTATACTTAAAGCTATTGAAAAAGGCATTCCAGAATAATTCATCATGTATTAATTCTACATAATTCTGAATACCAACAAAGGTTGCATTAGAGGTCAATCCCGACCAATCCAGTAAGGAGTACTGAATACTGCAAATAATCGGATACCCTTGAAACAATATATAAAATATAACCGACATGGAAAGGAACAGCCAGCACCAACCATTCAGAATCCACTTTTCCCGACGCTTGTTCCTTTTCGTGACAGCAATTGCAGAAGACTCTCTCTGTTTCACGTCCATGTTACTTCCTCCTTTTTATTTGGTTTTTAATTTATTATTCATTTTAATTAATTATATTTATATCATATTATCCTATATATGTCAATAATATCATTTGTATTTCAATCTTTTGCACAACTATTGCAGCCTTTATTTTTTTATTCATTTTTATTTTTTACTATTTTTTGTCATTTTTGTCTATTCGTTTTTTCTTTCTTCTGGTATAATTTTTATAGCAATCTATTAATTCTTCATGGAGGTATCTTATGAATATTTATCTGAATCACACAGCTTCATCCGACCAAACGCTTTTATTTTCTTCACAAGAATTATCATCCTATTTAAAAAAAATGTTGCCCCAATCTCATATACAGGCCTCCTCTACCCCTGTTCCCTGTAACCCCCCTGATATTTGTATCTCTTTACTCACCTATGACGAAAGCTTAGACACTATCACAAACGACTCTTTCCAAATCAATATCACCCAAGATGGTGGATATATTAAGGGTTCAAATAGCCGAAGTGTCCTAATTGGCGTTTACCACTACCTATATCTGTTAGGATGCCGTTTTCTAGGACCAACACCAGATTGTGAAATCATTCCCATCTTAAGAGATCCACATTTACTTTTTCAGCAAGTATCCCATACTGCCAGTTTTAAACACCGTGGAATTTGTCTGGAAGGCGCCAATTCTTTGGAAAATATTATAGACACCATTAACTGGCTTCCCAAACTTGGATACAACAGCTTTTTCCTTCAATTTCAAATTCCCTATACATTTCTTGCACGCTGGTACCAGCATGAAGGAAACCCATACAAGCAAGCTGTTCCCTTTTCCCATAAAGATGCTGCTGTAATAACAAAAGAAATCGTCTCGGAAATAAAAAAACGTGGGCTCATTCTGCACCAGGTTGGACATGGATGGACTGGTGCCTGCCTCGGTGTGCCTTCTTCCGACTGGAAAGAGGCTGATCTTCCTTTGTCAGATTCTCAGCGTTCCATGTTAGCCGAATTAAACGGGAAACGTCAATTATTTCATGGTATACCCATGAACAGCAACCTGTGCTATTCCAGTCCAAAGGTCATTGACTCTTTTGCAAAAGAAGTAGTTAAATACGCATATACACATCCTGAAATTGATTATCTTCATGTCTGGCTTGCCGATGAATATAATAACCTCTGCGAATGTCACAACTGTCAAGAAAAGCTGCTCTCCGATCAATATATTGATATTTTAAATGAAATAGACAGACTTTTAACTCAGAAGGGACTTCAAACGAAACTGGTATTTCTTCTTTATCAGGAACTTTTATGGCCACCAAAAACATCTCGATTCCATAATCCAGATCGTTTTGTCTTGATGTTTGCCCCCATCAGCAGGACATTCGAAGCTTCCTACCAAATCGGAGATGTCCTGCCACAAATACCGGAATTTCACAGAAACTATATTACGCTTCCTGTAAATTTAAATGAGAATCTTACATTTTTGCGTGCATGGCAAGAGCTTTTCTCTGGTGACAGCTTTGTATATGATTATCCTCTCGGACGCGCTCATTATGGAGATTTTGGCTATCAGCACATTTCCAAAATTATTTTTGACGATATCGAACAATTAAATAATCTCAAGCTCAACGGATACATAAGCTGCCAGGAACTTCGCAGCGGTTTACCTAACTTCCTTCCAAACTATGTGATGGGACGAAAGCTTTGGGACATCTCTCTGTCCTTTGAAACTCTGCAGAAAGAATACATGGAAGCTGCCTACGGAATCCGTGCACAGGACGTCATTAATTATCTGGTGCAATTATCTGACTTATGCAACTGTGATTACTTTAATGGAAAAGGAGAACGAATTCATTCAGAAACAGCTCTTCGGATGGCAAAAGCTGCCCATCTTACCCGAAGCTTCACTTCTACTCACTTTGATAATACGGAAGATGACTCCAAATCTCCTGTGTTCCAAAAATTACTTGCCTATCATTGCCGGACTTATCCACTTTTGGAAGATGCACTTTATCTGCTTGCCAAAGGCGACAAAAAAAACGCCTTCCAAAAATGGAACGAGTTTCGTGAGGAAATTTGTAAAGGTGAAGATGAGTTTCAGCCCTATCTAGATGTATATCGAATTACAGAAGTATCCCAAAAATACACAGGCTTTTCATTTCCAGAAAACGTTTAAATTATTATTTCCAATACACAAGAACAGCCAGACTTCTAAAGTCTGGCTATCTGCATAAATATCAGTATAAATCAACATATGTTTTTCACAAAAGTTATTTATCTTTACCAAGTGCAGCAAACATACTGCGTTTATATTCTTCCACCCCTTCCTGGTCAAAGGGATTTACGCCCATTAAGGTTCCTGATACAGCACAGGCCATCATAAAATAGTAATACAACTCTCCAAAGCTTTCTTCCGTTATCTCGTCTGCCTGAAATCGGATACAGGGAACTCCTCCCCTGGCATGAGCATCCCAGGTTGCCTTCTCTGCCGCTTTATTAATCTGGTCAAAATCCATTCCATCCAGGTAGTCAAACCTGTCACCAAACTCCGGATCCGGTTCAATCACAACCGTTGCCTTTGGATTTTGCACTGACACAAAGGTTTCTATCAGATTTCTTCTTCCATCCTGCATGTACTGTCCGATCGAATGAAGATCCTCTGAATAAATCGCCGCTGCAGGGAAGATTCCTTTCTTTTCCTTCCCTTCACTTTCTCCAAATAGCTGAACCCACCATTTTGTAAAATATTCATATTGTGGTTCAAACGATACCAGCATTTCAATATCATAGCCTTTTTCATAAAGTAAATGACGTGCTGCTCCATACCTCACTGCCGGGTTGTTTTCTGGATTCTTACGGCAATCATCCATGGCCAACTGAACGCCCTTCAAAAATCCATCTGCATCCAGCCCCGCTGCCAAAGCAGGAAATAACCCTACCGGTGTAAATGCTGAATACCTTCCTCCAACTGATTCTGGAAAAGAAAGAAATAGGAATCCATTCTCTTTAGCAATCTCCTCTAATCTGGATCCATATGTTCCTGTCACGATGACCCTCTTTGCCATCTCTTCTTTTGTATAATGCTTCCTCATCCACTGACGCAATATGCGGAAATGGCTTCCTGGCTCTAGCGTTTCAAAATTTTTTGCAATTACGTCAATATAAATACTTTTTCCTTCTATCTGTTCCAGAACATGTCTGATATAATAAGGAGACAGCGTATTGCCAAGATAAAGAACTTCTGGCCCTTTCCGATCCTTCAGAGCTTCTATCATTGCCCGTGCCGCCTGATTCGACCCGCCCACACCTACAATAACAAATACATCCGCATTTTCTCGAATTTCCCGAGCCTTTTCTCTCATGACATCCAGCTGAACCGCTGATTGCTCCAAAGTTCTCCACCCAAGCACATTCTCAGTATCTTCTTTCTCCAGAATCTCCCTGCAAATTTCTCCTGCTATCTTTTGATGCAGCTGCAGCTCCTCTTCATTTAAAAATAAATTTAATTTGCTTAAATCAAGACTGACACTCATAACTTCTTCCTCCTTATTCATTTTTTAATTAAGTATTACAAATCTCATCTGTTTTCCTTTGTTCTTTAATTAATTTTTTATTTTAATTATCTATATTGCTATTATTGCATATTTAATAAAATATGTCTAGTTTTTTGTATATAAGATCCAAAATACTTCAAACAAAAAAATGCCGGAGTGCACGATCATTCAATCATACACTCCGGCATATATAATAGAGCCAAAATAAAATTACATCTCGCCCAGTCCGCTTTCAATTGCCTTGCTGATGGTCTCCATAGCTGCTGCCTCGTCCTCTCCATCGCAGATCAGAGTAATCTGGGTACCGGACTTGATGCCCGCTGCCATTACATTCAGAACACTCTTAGCAACGATTCTCTTCTCACCGCACTCGATCAGAACATCACATTTAAACTTCATAGCGGTCTGAGACAGAACTCCTGCGGGTCTTAAATGTAATCCAGACGGATTTACTACTGTTAAGGTTTTACTAAGCATATCTCATTCTCCTTTTTTTAAATTATAATTCCCCAAATCCGTGTCCCATTCACACGAATCATTCATTAAAATTTTATTACAAATTAAGATATGTGTCAAGTTAAAGTCTCAAATTCCCGTCATTATTCACATTTTTATTCTGTGTTTTTTCGTGAGTTTTCACAAGCGGCTTCCCGTTCCCGCTTCGAAAAAATACAGCCGCAGTAATCCTGACGGTATAATCCATACTCTGCTGAAAGCTCCACGGAACGCTTATAACCGTTTTTCTTCTTAAAATCGGAGGGTAGATGCTTGATTGCATAGATTTCTTCCAATTCCTCTCCAATTTCATTCAGCTTCTCTGCATTTTTCAAAGGGCTGATCGTAAGAGTTGTGGTAAAATAATCATACTCGCCCCTTTGCGCTATTCTGGCAGCTTCCTCCAGGCGGAGCCGGTAACAGGAAAAGCAGCGCTCTCCGCCTTCCGGATCCTGCTCGTGCCCCCGGCTTGCCTGATAAAAGCGTTCTGGCTCATAAGGGCCTGCCTCCAGACGAATCGGATGAACAGACGGCAGCGCCTCAATCAGACGCCTTTGCTCCTCCACCCGCTTTTCATATTCTTCTTTGGGAGAAATATTAGGATTATAATAAAATACCGTTATTTCAAAATACTGAGACAGATATTCCAGCACATAACTGCTGCAGGGAGCGCAGCAGCTATGCAGCAAGAGCCGGGGTACCCGGCTCTCATCTGTCTGTCGCTCTATGATTTTTTCCAGTTCCTTCTGGTAATTTCTGCGATTCATATAAAATCCTTCCTTTACAGGAAATCACGAATTCTCTTACTGCGGACCGGATTGCGAAGCTTTCTCAGAGCCTTGGCCTCAATCTGGCGGATACGCTCTCTGGTAACATTAAACTCCTTGCCAACCTCTTCCAGAGTTCTGGGATGACCATCCTCCAAACCAAAACGAAGCACAATAACCTGACGCTCCCTCTCCTTCAGATCTCCTAAAAGTGCATCAATATGCTCTCTCAACATTACAGATTCCACATTGCCCTCAGGGGTCAATACGTTATTGTCTGCCACGAAATCACCCAGGTTGGAATCATCCTCCTCACCAATTGGTGTTTCCAGGGAAGCGGGCTCTCTGGCAATCTGCATAATCTCCATAACCTTGTCCTCTGACATCTCCAGTGCCTCAGCTAACTCCGTCACAGACGGCTCATAGCCCAGCTCCAAAGTCAGCTTACGCTGCATCTTGGACATCTTATTAATCGTCTCAACCATATGCACCGGTACACGAATCGTCCGCGCCTGATCCGCCAGCGCTCTGGTTACAGACTGTCTGATCCACCAAGTAGCATATGTACTCAGCTTATATCCTTTTGTATAGTCAAACTTTTCTACACCTTTAATCAGGCCCAGATTTCCCTCCTGAACCAGATCCAGAAAGCTCATTCCCCGGCCTGTATAACGCTTTGCAATGCTGACAACCAGCCTTAAGTTAGCCTCAATCAGTCTTTCCTTGGCGGACTCATCGCCTTCTGCTTTGCGCTTGGCCAGAACCAGCTCCTCATCTGCACTTAAAAGCGGTACCGTTCCAATCTCCTTTAAGTACATACGCACCGGATCCTCAGTTCCGATACCTTCAAGAAGATCTACAGCGTCCAGCTCGATATCTTCCGCATCCTTCAAAAAACTGTCATCTACATCCAGATCATCATCATCCAGAAGCAGGGGGTCCTCTGCCAGAATGTTGTCATCAATAACGGGAACCACATCAATATGCTTTTCTTCCAGGAAATTATATATCTGCTCCATCTGATCCGGACCCAGATTATCTCCTATGAAAAAGTCATTGATCTCCGTTACATCCAATGCATTATGCTTTGACTTGGCAACTTCTAACAGCTTATTCAGCTTTACTAAAAAATTGTCTTTTTCCACAGTAACGTCCTTTCAACCAAAGGTATCTAAAAATACTTACACATCTATTCATTATATAACAGCAAGCGCTATATTTCAACACATTTCTTCTAAAGTTTTATTTATTTCTTTTGATTTCCAGGCATTTGTTCAGATTCTCTACAAAAACCTCTGTTTTCGTTCCGCCAAATTCTCCATCCAGCACCCAGTCCACCGGCTCTGAAGAACGGAAGCGAATGGATCTTGTTTTAAATTTGTACACCTGATCGTTTTCCTTTTCTTCCTTCTGTAGAAGACCTGCGACAAGATTGCTGATATCCGCCGGATTCTTGGGCTTACGAATCAGCAGTACCTCAAAATAACCGTCATTCAGCTCCACATCCTGTCCCACCAGCCCCTTAAAGCCACCAACACTGATGGTATTTGTCACCACTCCAAAAACAAATTCCCCTTCCAGGAAATTGCCGTCCCATTCCACCTCCATAAAATAAGATCTCAGAGAAGCCAGGCTTCGAACACTCTCCAGCATATACGCCTGATGTCCCAGAATGTTTTTCTTATCCTGAGGAGTCAGGTAGGAAACCTCTGTAAAAGCACCAAAGCCTGCCACATAGACAAAATACCTCTCCTGACAGAACAGCCCCACATCCACTGCATAAGGTTCCCCCAAAGCTGCCGCCCGGGCTGCTGCCAGCATCTGCCTGGGGATTTTCAGGCTGGCAGCAAAATCATTGGTAGATCCGGCCGGAATATATCCCAGAGTAACCTTTTTGGGAAGCTCCAAAACTCCGCATATGGTTTCATTTAAGGTTCCGTCTCCGCCGGTACAGACAATCAGATCCTTTCTGCCTCCGCAGCGAAGAACCGCCTCCTTTGCATCCATTGCCTTCTGAGTTACGTGAACCTGCACCCGATACCCTGCCTTTATAAAAATATCCAGTATATCCAGCAGCTTTGTCCTGATCTGCCCTTTGCCGGATCTAGGATTAATAATCAGAAGCATTTGTTTCTTCTTTGCCATATATCAGCACCTGCCTCACTTTCATTATCCTCATTTTATCAGCTTTGTATACCTTCCAAATGCACCAGGTAGCGCATAGACGGATTTCAGTTCTTCTTTTCCAGCTGAAATATAGGACTCCGGTATCCCGCCCGACAGACGTATCCGATATCCCTTCATATGCCATTCCACATGGGAAAAAATATGCTTTGCCTGCGGAAGCGGCTCAATCTGTACCATCAGCTCCGGCATAATTCCAAAGGCCTCTCCAAGTTCCTCCTCAGAAAGAAACCCCTCTGCATTGGGAAGCTCATAAAGAGATGCCAAAAGCCCCTCATCCTCCCTTTTTTTCAGCGCCACCTGATGTCCGCACTCTAAAATACAGACAGTTTTCTCTTCTATTCTGCGCTTTTTCGGAGGTGTTTTTACAGGAATTTCCTGCCAAAGCTCCTGCCGTCTGGAAAGGCACACCGATGCAAGGGGACACTGACCGCATTTAGGCTGACCGTTGGGGACACAGACAATGGCTCCAATTTCAATCAAACCCTGATTAAAATCACTGGCTTCTGACTGAGGCATAGTTTCCCTCAGCCTGTCCTCCATCCACTTTTTAGTTGAAGCCTTTAAAATATCCCGGCGGCTGGCTGTTACCCTTGAAATCACACGAAGCACATTTCCATCTACTGCCGGAAACGGTTTTCCAAATGCAATCGAGGCAATCGCACCTGCTGTATAGCTTCCTATCCCCGGAAGCTTTAACAGCTCCTGATACTCTGACGGCATCCTGCCTTCATACTCATGAACAATCACCTGCGCCGCCTTCTTTAAATTTCTGGCTCTGTTATAATATCCCAGCCCTTCCCACAGCTTCATCAGGCGGTCGTCCTCCACTGCCGCCAAAGCCGAAATATCGGGCAGCGCTTCCAAAAACCGTTCAAAATACGGCTTTACTGCCTCAACCCGTGTCTGCTGCAGCATAATCTCTGAAATCCACACATGGTAGGGCTTTGGATCTTCTCGCCAGGGAAGAATCCTGGCATGATTTCGGTACCAGTCAAGAAGCGGTCTGTTTATGGCTCTCAGACGCGCTTCCAGACTTAATTCACCTGGTTTTTCCTCTGCTACCTGCAGACTGTCATAGGCATGACGAATCTCATACATAGCCATAAACCCCTCTCACAGAAACTTCTCCTGATACAACCGGCTCAATGCTTCCGTCCGGTTTTTCTACAAGGAGCTGTCCCTCCCGGTCAATTCCAAGAGACACGCCTGTCCACACCCCCTGGGGCGCAAGGATCTGTACCTGACGGCCATTGTTAACCAGGCAGGCATTATACTCCTTCTTCAGATTCTGAAAATCCAGGGTTTTTAAAAACTCTGTATAATATTCTTCCCAGGCTCTCAGCACCTGATCCACCAGGACTGCCCTCCTGACCGGATGTCCTGATTCCAAAAGCAGAGAGGTTGCCGTGCTGCTGATCTCCTCCGGAAACTCTCTGATATTCACATTGATTCCAATTCCTACTACTACGTAGCGGATCTGATTGTCCTCCGTGCTCATCTCTGTGAGAATCCCGCAGAGCTTTTTTCCGTTTATTACAATATCATTGGGCCATTTAATCTGGCAATCCAGTCCTGTCGTCCTTCGAACGCCCTGAGCTACAGCCATAGCGGCTGTCAGCGTCAGCATCGATGCATGAGACGGCTCAAATTCCGGACGAAGCAGAAAACTCATCCAGATTCCTGTTCCCCGGGGAGACTCCCAATTTCGCCCCCGGCGCCCTTTTCCCGCAGTCTGACGGGCAGCCAGAATCACGGTTCCCTCCAAAGCGCCTTTTTCTGCCATTCGCCTGGCCTCATTATTGGTGGAATCTACCTCGTCAAATACCACCAGGTTCTTTCCCAGCCATCTGGTGGAAAGGAGCCTGCCCAGCTCCTGTTCAGACAGCACATCTCCGGAATCTGCCAGACGATAACCTCTGTTTCTGACTGCTTCAATCACATATCCCTCGTCCTCCAGCTGTCGGATACACTTCCATACAGCCGTCCGGGAAACCCCCAGGCTTTCACATAATTCCTGACCGGAAATATACCCATCCGTCTCCCTGAGACGCTTTAAAATCTCTGCTTTCAATGTTCTACCTCCAGATACTGACGGCGCTGAGAAGGCCAATTACAAATAGCAATGCAGCTGCTACCCACAAAACGGCTGCACCGGCTTTTTTCCGTTTGTCTCTTCCTCCGTTTTGAAAACGGCTCCAGCCGTTCACCCCGTTTAGCAGGGCTGCAAGCCAGAAAATCACCGGAAAAAGAAAACTGTTTCTTTCCGGATTAACAAATGCCAGTACCGTACAGGCCACTACAAGAACCCCCACCACGATGTGGAGCATATCCAGCATCATGGCAGTATTGCGGGGATTCTTTTTTTTCTCCTGACTGTGCATTCCCTATTCTCCTAACGTAGCCACCATAACTGCCTTAATGGTATGCATCCGGTTCTCTGCCTCATCAAATACCTTAGAGCATGGCGCCTCAAATACTTCGTCTGTTACTTCCATATCAGTAATTCCAAAACGTTCTCCCATTTCCTTGCCAATCTTGGTCTTCAGGTCATGGAAGGATGGCAGACAGTGAAGGAAAATGGCCCCATTTCCTGCATTTCTCATAACATCCATCGTTACCTTATAGGGAGTCAGATCATGAATTCTCTCCTCCCATACTTCATCGGGCTCACCCATAGAAACCCACACATCCGTGCAGATAACGTCAGCCCCCTTTGTTCCAGCTTTCACATCTTCTGTAAGAGTAATATCTCCGCCAGACTCCTTTGCATACTCCCGGCACTGTTCAACCAGCTCCTGATTGGGGAAATATTTCTTAGGGGCGCAGGCCACAAAATGAAGCCCCAGCTTTGCACAGACAATCATCAGAGAATTGCCCATGTTATAGCGGGCATCTCCCATGTAAACCAGCTTTACCCCTTTCAGACGGCCCAGGTGTTCCCGGACTGTCAGCATATCTGCCAGCATCTGTGTAGGATGGTACTCATTGGTCAGACCATTCCAGACAGGAACTCCTGCATGCTTTGCCAGCTCCTCCACAATCTCCTGACCAAAGCCCCGGTACTCAATTCCGTCGTAAATTCTTCCCAGCACCCGCGCCGTATCGGCAATACTCTCTTTCTTTCCAATCTGAGAGCTGGAAGGCTCCAGATATGTGGTTCCCATTCCCATATCATGGGCAGCCACTTCAAAGGAGCATCTTGTTCTGGTACTGGTTTTCTCAAAAATCAGAGCCACATTTTTGCCTCTGTAATGATCCACCGGAATTCCTTCTTTTTTCTTTCTCTTTAACTCTGCCGCCAAATCCAGAAGATAGAGAATTTCCTCTGGTGTATAATCCTTTAATGTAAGAAAACTTCTGCCTTTTAAATTCATAATTGTCTCTCCTCCTCTTCCGTCAAAACGGATTTTTATTATCTATAACTTACTATAAGGCGAATTTCATGTCAAGTTTCTTATGCAGGAAAGAGAGCGATCGCTCGCTCTCTCTACATCTCTGTAATCTTTTGTATATCCTCTCTTCTTTTAACAGCAGTTCCACTTAGCTGTCCTTGGCCACTTCCGTAATCGACTTAACCAGTCCTGCCATATTCTGAATATCAGACGGAATAATAATCTTGGTAGCCTTTCCGTCTGCCGCTGCCATAAAGGCTTCCAGACTTTTCAGCTGAAGAACTGCCGCATCTGCACCGGCCTCCTTCAGGAAACGAATACCGTCTGCGTTAGCCTGCTGCACCTTCAGAATCGCTGCAGCTTCACCCTCCGCCTCCTTAATCCGCTTCTCCTTCTCTGCCTCTGCATGGAGAATCGCTGCCTGCTTATCTGCCTCTGCATCAAGAATTGCAGATTCCTTCTTTCCTTCTGCCACAAGAATCGTAGACTTTTTCTCACCCTCTGCCCGGAGAATAGCCTCACGGCGTTCCCGTTCTGCCTTCATCTGCTTCTCCATGGCATCCTGAATCGCTGCCGGAGGGATAATATTCTTCAGTTCCACCCGGTTGACCTTAATGCCCCAGGGATCCGTTGCTATATCCAGGGAGGCTCGCATTTTCGTGTTGATCGTTTCTCTGGAGGTCAGAGTCTGATCCAGCTCCAGATCACCGATAATATTACGAAGCGTGGTTGCCGTCAGGTTTTCAATCGCCATAATGGGATTCTCCACACCGTATGCAAACAGCTTGGGATCCGTAATCTGGAAGAAAACCACAGTATCAATCCGCATGGTTACGTTATCTTTTGTAATCACCGGCTGGGGCGCAAAATCCACAACCTGCTCTTTTAAAATCACCCGCTTAGCTACCCGATCCACAAAAGGAACCAGGAAATGAACGCCTACAGACCAGGTACCCAGATAGGCTCCCAGACGCTCTACCACCAGAGCCTGAGCCTGGGGAACAATCTTCACACAGGATACCAGCATCAGCGCAATCACAATCAGAAACAGAAGAAAAATAATAATTCCTGTTAAACCGGCAAATGTATTCATTCTTCGCCCTCCTTACATGTACCTACAATTAGTTTCACTCCCTGAATATCCAGAATCCGGACTACCGTACCGGCAGGATAAATCTCATGGCTGTCCCTGGCTCTGGCCGTCCACTCCTGTCCGCCTACCACTGCTGAGCCTGTTCCCTGTTCATTGTCAATCTCTGAAGTAACCCGCGCCTCCCGGCCAATAAGCCCCTCTGCATTGGTCTTTACCGTACCGCTGTTGATGAATCTGGAAGCAAACGGTCTGGTAAAAAACAGCAGGAGAAAGGATACTGCCACAAAAGCTATCAGTTGAACCTCCACAGACAGTCCAAACAGGGAAAGCAGAAATGCCACAAGAGCACCGCCTGCAAACCATATGGTAGTCAGCGCCATAGTTGCCACCTCGATACCAACTAAAATCACAAATGCAATCAGCCAATAGATGGAACTCATCTGCAACCTCCTTTTTTCTTAGATACATCATACTATATTTTCAGATATTTCACAAGAAAAAACGCATATTGTGCCACTTAAGTTTTTCTGAATATCTTGTAAAAAAAGCGTAAACTTTTACTGGCGCCGCTGTCTCGCTGCCTCAAACATCAGCACCGAAGCCGCTACTGCCGCATTCAGGGATTCTACACGTCCGGCCATAGGAATCCGGATATAAGTATCCGCCAAAGAAGCCGCTTCATCGCTGAGTCCATTGGCCTCATTTCCAATCAAAAATCCTGTACTCTGGCAGTAATTTTCCTGTTCATAGGAATTCTTTCCCTTCAAATGAGCTGCAAACAGACGAACATCCTGCTTTTTCAGCCACTGAAGTGTCCCGCACAGATCTTCTGTATATACAAAGGGAACCCGCAGCACAGAGCCCATAGTAGATCGGATCACTTTGGGGTTGTAAATATCTGCTGTTGAAGCGTCCATAATCACCCCTGTCACTCCTGCTCCCTCTCCAGCCCTGATAATCGTTCCCAGATTTCCCGGATCCTGAAGATGCTCCAGAATCATCAAAAGCGCCGGTTTGCCGTCCTTTGTTCCTGCTGCCTGCTCTAAAGTGTAATGATACTGTCTGACCAGAGCCAGTACCCCCTGAGGAGTCTGAGTATCTGATAAAGCCTTAAAAACCTCGTCTGCCACCACCTCAACACGACGGACTCGCTCCGACAGAATACGGCCCTCCTTCTGCTTGAGAAAGCTCTCCGAAACATAAAGCGTATGGATCCGCTCCTCTGGAATCTCCTGACAGATGCGAAGCCCCTCTGCCACAAACAGATCCTCCTCCCGGCGTGCCTTTGGCTTTTTAATCAGGCTGCTGACGTATTTTACCTGTTTATTGGTTGTACTCGTTATCACAGTTTTTTCCTCTCATTATCACTATTTCTGAAGCTGCTCCAAATCCTCCATCCAGATCTGTCTGGACGCATCGCTGGGCATTCTCAAATCTCCGCGGGGAGATACTGCAACGCTTCCTACCTTGGGACCGTCCGGCAGACAGGAGCGCTTAAACTGCTGAGCAAAAAAGCGGCGGTAAAAGACATTCAGCCATTTCCAGATGGTTTCCCCGTCATATTCTCCCTGGAAAGCCCGAAGAGCCAGCCGGTAAATCTTAGATGGCATAAAGCCAAATCGAAGCACATAATACAGGAAGAAATCGTGAAGCTCATAGGGGCCTACCAGATCCTCTGTCTTCTGGGAAATCACTCCGTCCTCCGGCGGCAAAAGTTCCGGGCTCACCGGCGTATCCAGCACATCAAGAAGAACTTCTGCAAGGCTTTCCTCTCCGCAGGTATCCGCATAATACTGAACCAGATGACGCACCAGAGTCTTGGGAACCGATGCATTTACCCCATACATAGACATATGATCTCCATTATAAGTCGCCCACCCAAGAGCCAGCTCTGACATATCTCCAGTGCCCACTACCAGACCGCCTGTCTGATTTGCAATATCCATGAGAACCTGGGTTCTCTCTCTGGCCTGACCGTTTTCGTAGGTCACATCGTGGCAGCCCATATCCTGTCCAATGTCCTCAAAATGCTGGGTCACAGACTTTTTGATATCTACCTCCTGCAAAGAAGCCCCCAGCTTCTCTGTCATCCGACAGGCATTCTGATAAGTTCTGTCTGTGGTTCCAAAGCAGGGCATGGTCACCGCATGAATCTGCTCCCTTGGTATTTTCAGCATATCAAAGGCCCGCGCCGTCACCAGCAAAGCCAGCGTAGAATCAAGACCTCCGGAAATTCCCAAAACCACATGATGCACGCCCGTATGCTCCAGACGCTTTTTCAGTCCCATCGCCTGAATCGTAAAAATTTCCTCGCACCGTCTGTTTCTCTCCCGGTCATCTCCCGGAACAAAGGGACGGCTGTCAATTCGCCGCAGAAGCCTCTCCTCCTGCTTTTTCTCCATAGCGTCTGTATTCAGAGAAAACTCCACAGTCCGGTAACCCTCCCGACACGCTGCAGGATGAGTCGTTGTCCTGCGCCGCTCTGCAGCCAGACGCTCCAGATCCAGATCTGCATAAATGACCTCCGGAGCAAATCTCCGGGACTCTGCCAGCAGGGTTCCGTTTTCCCCAATCAGATTATGTCCGCCAAATACCAGATCCTGAGTAGACTCTCCCTCTCCGGCATTGGCATACACATATCCGCAGATAAGACGGGCTGACTGTCCGCCAATCAGGGATCTCCGATAGGAATCCTTTCCAACCACCTCATCGCTGGCAGAACAGTTTGCAATCACCGTAGCGCCTGCCAGCACATGACCAATACTGGGAGGGCAGGGAACCCACAAGTCCTCACAGATTTCCGCAGCAATGACCAGAGAGGGAATCTCTCTGCAGGCAAACAAAAGCCTGGTTCCCATAGGAATCTTCTCTCCCTCCCAGGAAACCTCCACCGGCTCTTCCATTCCTACAGCGAAATACCGCTGTTCATAAAACTCTCCGTAGTTTGGCAGATTGAGCTTGGGAACAAGACCCAGAAGTCTTCCGCCACAGACAAAAGCCGCTACATTAAAAATCCGTCCGCCATACTCCCAGGGAAGACCTACCACAGCCACCATCTGCTTTTCCTCTGTAAAATCCACAATCTCCTTCAGGCCTGCTCTCGCCTGACGAAGCAGCGCTTCCTGCAAAAACAGATCATTGCAGGTATATGAAGTAATGCAGAGCTCCGGAAATACCATAAGCCCTGCGCCTTCCCGCTCTCCTTCTTCTATTATTCTGCAGATTTCCCGGCAGTTATACCTGGTATCTGCAACACGCCCTTTCAGGGTTGCTGCTGCTGTACGGAAAAAACCATCCTTCATTCCTTCCTGTCCTCCTTGCCTCTATCACATTAAATAAGAAGTATTGCCAATAACAATTACAACAGTTCAGCCTTGCATCTTCTTGCCCGCTTACAGCGTACAAGAAGCTTTAGGCGTCCGCCTTATGTGGATTCGGTCAGAAAAATCCTTATGAAAGCAAGCTTTCAACGAGTTTTTCTGACCGAATCCCCGCAAGGCTGAACTGTTACTCAAAATTATACCTGTTCCCCTGTCATAAGTCAATTCAGGATATCACTTTACATTTTCTGTTTCATTTTGTACAATAACTGTAAATCCTATTATTTTACTAAGGTATAAGGAGGAGCTTTATGAAAATTTCTACAAAAGGACGATATGCCCTGCGTATGATGATAGAATTCGGGATGAACCCGGATACATGTACAAAAATCAGTCAGGTAGCCGCCAACCAGGGCATCTCCGACAAATATCTGGAACAGATTGTTACTCTGCTTCACAGAGCCGGATATGTCCGCAGCATCCGCGGCGCTCAGGGCGGCTATATGCTGACTATGCCGCCCGAAAACTATACGGTCGGCATGATTCTGCGGCAGACAGAGGGCAGCCTGTCACCGGTTTCCTGTCTGGATAAGGATGCCCCGCCCTGTGAACGGGCCGGACAGTGTGTAACCTTAAGCGTCTGGCAAAAAATCAAGGACGCGGTAGATCAGGTAGTCGATCATGTGACTCTGGCTGATCTGATTGAGGAGCAGCGGTGCCATCCCAATGACAACCTGCTGTAGAGAGGAGCGATTCATGAACGAATTTTCCAGAACCGGCCTTCTGATTGGTGAAGAAGGCCAAAACCAGCTGTCCGTCTCTACCATAGCCGTCTTTGGCGTTGGGGGCGTTGGCTCCCATTGTATTGAAGCTCTGGCCAGATGCGGCGTAGGAAGACTGATCCTGATTGATAATGACACCGTTTCTTTAACCAACATAAACCGCCAGAGCATTGCCTACCACAGCACTGTTGGACAATACAAAACACAGGTTATGAAGAAACGGATCCTGGACATCAATCCCCAGGCTCAGATTCTCACCTATGAAACCTTTGTGCTCCCGGATAATCTGTCTCCCCTTTTAGACTCCATTCCCTGTCTTCCTGGGGCAGACAGGCCTATTGATTATATCATAGATGCCATTGATACTGTCACAGCCAAGCTGGCCATCGTCCAGTATGCAAAAGACCACGAGATTCCTCTGATCTCCTCCATGGGCACTGGAAACAAGCTGCACGGAGAACTGTTTGAAATCACAGATATTACAAAAACCTCTGTCTGCCCCCTGTGCCGGGTTATGCGCAGAGAGCTGAAAAAAAGAGGCATTGCTCATCTAAAGGTACTCTATTCTAAGGAGGAACCCCTTACTCCGGTTATGGAATCAGAAGAAGCCGGAAACAGACGCTCTGTTCCCGGCAGTATTTCCTTCGTTCCACCTGTAGCTGGACTGTTGATTGCCGGAGAAGCCATCCGGGAGCTTCTGAAGGATCATCTCTATTCATAGCGCAAAGCATCAATGGGATCCTTTTTTGCTGCCTTGGAGGCAGGATAAATTCCAAAAAATACGCCTACCAGGGCAGAAAAGCCCACTGCCATCACCACTACAGACGGACGGATCACCGCTGTTACGCCGAGAGCCATTCCTCCTGCCGATACAAGTCCCACGCCCAGAAGAATTCCAATAATTCCGCCGCAGGCTGACAATATAGCAGATTCGGTAAGGAACTGAATCAGAATATCCCGGGTTCTGGCTCCCAGACTTTTTCGGATTCCGATTTCCCTCGTCCGCTCTGTTACAGAAACCAGCATAATATTCATAATTCCAATTCCTCCTACCAGCAGGGAAATGGCCGCAATGCCTCCCACAGCTGCAGAAAGACCTCCCATCATGCTGTCCATCATTCCCATTTCCTCCACCGCCGTCTGCATATAATAATCCTCCGGATTTCTTCCCTTCAGCCGTCCAATATAAGACTTCAGCTGTCCGAAAAACACATCCAGATTTACATCATCCTTTGCAAACACACGAATGGAATAAAAATAGTCATTGGGCCAGGCCAGAAGCGTGTAGGGAATCAAGGCCGTCCCTCCCTCACTGGTTCCCATCATCATGGCCTGAAATGGACTGATTTCCTTCCGGTATACACCTGCCACCGTATATTCATCCGTTGTTCCGTAAATTGTTGTGCGAAAGGTCTTTCCCACAGCATTTTCCACGCCAAAGAGAAGCATGGCGCTGTCTGTATCCATTACCACATTTTTTTTGCGGCCCTTTACGTCTGCTTCATTCAAATACCTTCCGTATACAATATTCACCGGCTGTACGTCCTGATAATTCCAGTCAATCCCCTCATAATTAAACTTTACCTGGGTTCTCCCGTTCTGGGCATTGGCAGAAACGCCGGAGGAGCAGTCCATATAGGCAATTTCCTCCCCAAAAACGTCCCGAATCCGCTCCATATCGTCCAATGTAAAATAATCACTCTGACGAACCTCCTCCAGCCAATATCCAATGGATATATAAGCCTGGGTCAGCCCGACCTCCTTATACAGATCCGCAAACATACTCCGCATGGTATCTCCAATAGATACAATAGAAATCACCGAACCGATTCCGATGATGATTCCCAGCATGGTCAGAAAAGAGCGCATCTTGTTTATCCGAATGGCAGAAAATGCCATTTTCATATTTTCAATCAGCATGGAAACTCCTTTCCGCCGGAAACCTCCTCCGGTTCAAAATCCGTATTCCGCTCTACATGGCGGCTAAACTCCGGCTCATGGGGTATATTCGTCTCATCACTGATGATTTCCCCGTCCCGAAACCGGATAATCCGCTCTGTAAAGGCTGCGATTTCTTCCTCATGAGTAACCAGCACCACCGTGGTTCCCTCCTTGTGGAGACGGCTGAACAGCTCCATAATCTCTACAGAAGCCGCCGTATCCAGATTTCCCGTAGGCTCATCAGCTAAAAGCAGAGGCGGGTTGTTGGCAAGCGCCCGGGCAATCGCCACCCGCTGTCTCTGACCGCCAGAGAGCTCATTGGGCTGGTGATGCATTCGTTTTCCCAGGCCCACCCGCTTTAAAAGCTCCTCTGCCCGCTCTGTCCGCTGCCGCTTTCCCAGGTGGGCATAGATCATGGGAAGCTCCACATTTTTCAGCGCCGACATCCGGGAAATCAGATTAAAGGACTGAAAAACAAAACCGATTTTTTTATTGCGAATAGACGAAAGCTCATCCGAGGTCATTCCTGCCACATCTGCTCCGTCCAGATAATAATGTCCCAGAGAAGGCCGATCCAGACAGCCCAGAATATTCATCAATGTTGATTTTCCTGAACCAGACTGTCCCATAATCGCCACAAACTCTCCCTGGCGAATAGTCAGATTGATCCGTTTCAGTCCCAGAACCTTTAAAGCTCCTGTATCATACACCTTAGCCATATTCTCAATCCGAATCAGCTCCTCGCCGTATTCCTTCATTTCCAGCCCCCCTTATTCCTGGGAAACCGCAGTCACTGCAGTCCCATCCTGTAAGGCCGGATCCGGAGCAACCAGATAGTTCAGCCCCTCTGAAAGACCATCACCGGAAATCTCTGCAGACACATCGCCTTCTACGCCTTTCTCCACAGGAATCAATCTTGCCTTTCCTGCCTCCGCAGCCGCCAGCCATGTACCGTCCTCTCTCTCTATAATCGCAGATACAGGAACAACCCAGACATTCGCTGCCCGGTTTAGGACAATTCTGGCCCGGGCCGTAATTCCTGCAATCAGGGCCGTATCTGTATTCTGAATCCGGATTGTTGTTGGAATTACCCGCTCTGTAGAGCCTCCGCCTTTTTCCTCTCCTGTGGGAGAAATGGCCGTAATTACTCCCCGTTCCGTCTGTCCATTTAAAATATCTGCGGTAATCTCTGCCTCCTGGCCCAGCTTCACCTTACCAATGGAATATTCGCTGACACTGATTTTCATTTCCAGATTATCCAGGTTATCTATAGCAAAAAGCGGCTTGTCATCATCCACCATATCAGCAAAACGGCCAACCCGGGAATTCACTCGAACCACAGTTCCGTCAATAGGGCTTGTGACCTCTGTCTCCTCCAGGCGCTCCTTCTTCTGCTCCAGCTCAAATTCTGCATTTTTCACCTGCAGGCGGAAAGAGGGCTCTGCCGCCGGCTCTCCGTTTTCCATATAGAAAGAGGCTGTTTTTCGTTTCGCGCTGTTTAAAGAATCCGCAGCTGCCTCCATCTCTGCCTGAGAAATATCTCCTCCTGCAAACAGCACTGCCTTTCTGTCATAATCCCTTTGTGCAGCCTGCTGCTCCTGCAGTGCCTCTGCATAGCCCTTTTTCGCCTCTCTCTGAGCCTCATCCAGATTGGCTGATGCCAGATCATAGGCATTCTGAGCGATTTCCACCTCCTTTTGAACATCATCGGGATCCAGTCTGGCCAACACCTGACCAGCCTTCACCCGGTCGCCTTCCTTCACCAGAATTTCCAGAATCTCTGCATGAAGGCTGGACACCACCTCTGCACTGTCCGTTCCGGATACAGGCCCGCTGACCGATAATATCTCCTCTACAGTTCCCCGTGTAAGAGCCTGTGTCATCACCGGGACTCCCGTCTGTCCTCCAGAGCCGGATATTTTGAAACATACAAGCAAAGCGACGGCTGCTGCCACCGCCACCGCCCCGGTTATCAGTTTACGCCTCCTGCTCCAGGAACCAATAGCCTTAAATGCTCTGCGAATTCTTCCTTTCTTATGCTTTTTCTCATCAGACGGAGCAGAATTCATCAGCTCCGCCAGCTCCTTCTCATATTCCTGATCTGTCATAGAACCCTTTCCCTCTTCTATGTTTTCCTGTACTGCCAAATTCTTTCCGCAATACAGAATTACCTTCTATGCGTCAAAAAATGTCTTTTATCCTGTTGCTGTACCTGATTTTCTCAGGGAAGCGGCTGCATCCTCTCCAGTACAAAGTCCGGAATCTGATCCTTTGGAAATACTGCATAATGACTATATTGCTCACCGTTCCTGTCATAGAAAACAACATCCAGATCCGACTGGAGATACATACTGTTATAATACTGTACCCCCGGCACTGATATCACCTTCTTCAACCTTTCAATCTCCTCCGGCTTATCAAATACTGCCTGCTCCTGAACCTGTTTCTTGTCATTCCACCGGCTTACGGTCACTGCATAGAGATCCAGGCTGTCGTAATACTCTCCTGGCATAATTCCGTACTTTCTCAGAAGCGCACAGGTTTCTTTGAAGGAAAGATAGACCGGATAATAATCCTTTTCTGCAAAATTATAGGAATGATAGGAATAGTAATCCTCTGAATCCCTTACTTTCTGAAAATGCTCCCAGCTCAGAGCAGCTACATCCTGCTCTGAGGTAAAGCGAATCAGACCTGCAGGAAGCTCATATTTCATCTGCTCAATGGTCATTTCAGAAAATTCCTTCTGATAGGTTTCCAGAAGCTCCTTTTTTTCTGCTTTTCCCAGGGTGTCAAGCCGCACCTCCGATGATTCGCCGCCGCAGCGCCAGCGGATATCCGCCACCTCGTCTGCCGTCTTTTTCATTAGAGGAAAACTGGCTTTCTGGTATGCCTCACTAGCGTACAGCTTTTCAAACAGAGGCAGATTTCTGTCCATATCCATGTAATAGCTTCTGTATACCTTCCGTCCACTGTTCATAGTGTAACAGATTTTTACCCGGCTGAAAGTGCCCTCCTCCTCACGTACAAAGGTATCCTGCGTTCTCTCCCCAAGCTGCTCCACTCCGGCTGCCGCAATATTACAGATCGTTTCCACATCCTCTGATTCCATCATATCCAGAAGCCAGTCATCCTCCAGATATTTCCACTGGTAGGAGCCGTCCTCCTTTTTCAGCACATATCCCCGGGAAACCCAGGAATCCAGCCGATCTACGGAAACAGCTGCACATTTCACTTTCCCTGCATCCGGAATATAGGTATCATAGCCAAACCAGTCATAGCGGAAGGCAAACAGCACTGCCACTGATACCAGGATGCAGCCCACCAGCTGAACCGGATGGGCAAACAGCTTTTTAAAATCAAAATGATAAATGATTTCAATGGTGCAGTGACAAATCACAGCGCCGCAGATAAGTCCAAACACCGCCCAGCCGGTAGAGGAACGCAGTCCCCAGAAAAAGACGCCCAGACCAAAAGCTGACAAAAGCACCAGAATAATCCGTATCACCGGCATGGTTACAGGAAACGCCATAGCCTTTCCTGCCGCCTCCGAGGGACGCTTCTTATACAGAAAGCAGCCCACCACAGTAAAGAGAACAGATGCTGCAAGGGCAATCATCACATAAGAAGCCATGCTTTCTCCGTTCATATAGGCATCATAGCTGCTGATGTACTCACAAACTGGAGAAAAACGGATTCCCGTTTCCATAAAATTCTGCCAGCTCTCCCACATTCCAGTGCGGAAAAACACCATAAAATATCCCTGAATCAAACTGACTGCCAGAGGAACTGCAGAAGAAAATACCACGCAGCCCAGAAAGGCCACAACCATGTTGCCAGTCAGCATCACTGCCACAACCACCATGGTATACATCAAAATAAAGTAAGTCAGGTGCAGTCCGCAGGCCGCAAAAACCACCGGCCACAGCTTCGTGCCGTCCACTCCGTAGCCCACTGCAATACAGGCAGCCGCAATCATAGAAATCACATACGGAACTGCCATAATCAGAATTCCATTGACAAAATCAACGGCAAAAAGCACCTCTCTGCGTACAGGAATACTATGATAAAAATCTACCTTGCTTTTTGCATTCAGCCACGCAAAGCCGCTGATTCCGCATACCAGAGCAGCTGCCATCATCACAAATGCTGTCATGCCATTTTCAAAGGACAGCCATTCCATAATCTGATCACTGTAACGGAGCAGCCCCAGCTTCAGATCCTCATAACGCTCGATCTCTCCTGCACTCACCGCCGCCGTCACAGGGTAGGCAAAAAAGCAGCCCATTCCTATCAGCGCCACGGCCCAGAGTCTCTGCCCCAAATCCTTTCTCATCAGCTTAAAAAATAAGTTTTTTGATGTCATAGCCGACTACCTCCGTTTCACTGATAAAGATTTCCTCCAGAGAAAGAGGAATCGTCTCGTAAAAGACCGGATCCGCTTTCTGCATTACAAACTCTACCCGGCTCAGATCCCCGCGAACCGTCAGAGTCATCAGTTTTCCTCTCCTCTCGATTTTCAGGATTTCCAGGCCCTCCAGACTCTCCGGCTCCACTCCGGGCTTCAATACACACTGAACCTTGTGAATCTTCATTTTCATCTCATCCAGATCCCGGCTTAGAAGAATCCCGCCCTTATGCAGAAGTCCCACATGATCGCAGATATCCTCCAGCTCTCTTAAATTGTGAGAAGCAATAATCGGAGTCAGCTGCCGCTGGGCCATATCGCTGGCAAAAATACTCTTTACAGCCTGACGCATCACCGGATCCAGTCCGTCAAAGGTCTCGTCACAGAACAGGTACTCTGTACCAGAACAGATTCCGCAAATAACAGAAAGCTGCTTTTTCATACCCTTGGAAAATGTATTGATCTTGCGCTTCTCATCCAATCCAAAATTCTTCATCAGACTATGGAACCGGCTTTCATCATATCCAGGATAAACAATCCGGTAATATTCCATCATCTCTACAGGAGTGGCATTGCTGAAAAAATACTGCTCATCAGAAATATAGAAAAATTTCCTTTTTGCCTCCTCATTTTCAAAAACCGCCATTCCGTCTACCGTAACCGTTCCCTCATCCGGCTTGAGAACACCTGCCGCCATCCTCAAAAAGGTACTCTTTCCCGCTCCATTCGTTCCAATCAGGCCAAACACACTTCCTGTGCGGATCGTTGCGCTGATATGATCCACAGCAAGAATGCTGTCAAACCTCTTTGTCAAATTTACTGCCTCTATCATACCGACTGCTCCTCCCTGCTCTCTTCCGCCGTCCGGCCATACTCCTCTCTGGCCAGGTTTACAAATGTCTCACAGTCCATATCAAGACTTACGGCCTCCCTGGCCAGCTCTCTCATGCTTCCTGCCAGCTTTTGTCTTCTGGCCTCTTTGAGACGCCTGATGCTTCCCACAAAGCTTCCCCGTCCCTTTACCATATAAATGTATCCCTGACGTTCCAGCTCTCCGTAGGCACGCTGTATCGTATTGGGATTGATAGAAAGCTCCATAGCCAGACTCCGCACAGAGGGCATCTGGTCATCCTCTTCCAGAACCCCCAGAAGCATCAGCTCCTGCAGCTTTTCCACTACCTGCTCATATATAGGGCGGCTGTCTTTATAATCCAGCAGAATCATCGATCGTCTGTCTCCTTTCCCCTACGTACCCTGTGTGTACTAGGACTATTAATACACTTATATCATAAAAATCCCAGCAGCACAACTGGAAAAATCTTACATTTTTCTGAATTCAGCAGGTGGATTTTGTCCTCCTGTCTACAAACATTTCACCGCCATGAATCCGGTAAGTAAATTCCAGACACTCAAGGGCCTCTGTTCCTTCCGGCCTACTCATGAAGCTCCAGCGGAAGTCCATCCGGATCTGCAAAAAAGGTCATCCGCTTTCCGGTAAATTCATCCACACGGACCGGTTCCACCTCAATTCCCATTTCTGTCAGCTCTGCAATCATTCCGTCCAGATCCTCTGCATAAAAAGCCAGGTGGCGAAGCCCTGCCGCCTCCGGTCCAGTCACACGCTTCGGCGGGTTCTTTACCCCAAAGATCTCCAGTTCCGTTGTTTCATTGATTCTAAGATCCAGCTTCCAGTCATCTCTGACTGGACGGTAATTTTCCCGAATCACAGAAAATCCAAGCTTATTCACATAAAAATCTCTGGATTTCTCATAATCCGAAACAATAATTGCAATATGATGAATGGTATTCAGTTTCATAACTTACTTTCCTCCTGATCAAATAAATGTAAAAACCCCGAAAAAGCCTATGCAGTTTCACATACTCTGCGTCCATCTGCAGTCTGTGTCCACGCTTCTTCCGGGGTTTTCTTAATCAACTCTATTCTGCTGTCTCTTCTATTCCCTTTGCTTCCTGTACAGAATCATTCATTATTCTACAGTCACCGACTTGGCCAGATTTCTCGGCTTATCCACATCCAGTCCTCTGGCTACGCTCACATAATACCCCAGAAGCTGCAGAGGAATCACCGCAAGACTGGCTGCAAAATGCTCATCTATTCTCGGTACATAGACTGCAAAATTCACAGCATCCTCAATATCATACCTTCCATAAGAAGTCAGCCCCATCAGATAAGCGCCGCGGCTTCTGCATTCCGCCATATTGGAAAGCGTCTTTTCATACAGCTGCTCCTGAGTCAAAACGCCAATCACAAGAGTGCCGTTTTCAATCAGACTAATCGTTCCGTGCTTCAGTTCACCGGCTGCATAAGCCTCTGAGTGAATATAGGAAATCTCCTTCAGCTTCAGGCTTCCCTCCAGAGAAACGGCATAGTCAACGCCTCTTCCAATAAAGAACACATCCTTTGCCATGGAATTCTTTGCAGCAAACCACTGGATTCGCTCCTTATCCTCCAGAATCTTCCCAATCTTTTCCGGAATGGTCTGAAGCTCCTCCAACAGAGTGGAATACCGCTTGTCATCCATCTTTCCTCTTACCAGCGCAAACTGCAGCGCCAGACAGTACACTGCAATCAGCTGAGTGCTGTAGGCCTTCGTTGTTGCCACTGCAATCTCAGGACCTGCCATAGTATAAAAGACATTGTCTGCCTCTCTGGCAATAGAAGAACCAACCACATTGACAATAGCCAATGTCTTCACTCCGCACTGCTTTGCCTCCCGAAGGGCTGCCAGACTGTCTGCCGTCTCTCCGGACTGGCTGATCACAATCACCAGGCTTTTGGGATCTAACAGAGGCTTTCTGTAACGAAACTCCGAAGCCACATCAATCCGAACCGGAATCTCTGCCAGATCCTCCATCACATACTGAGCTACAGCCCCCACATGATAAGCAGATCCGCAGGCCACAATATGAATCTGGGAAATGCCCTGAATCTCCTCCTCTGTCAACCCTACGCCAGACAAATCCAGTCTGCCGTCCCGGATCACAGAAGAAAGGGTATCCGCCACAGCCTTGGGCTGCTCGTGGATTTCCTTCATCATAAAATGCTCAAAGCCGCCCTTCTCTGCCGCCTCAGCATCCCACTCAATCTCAGTCAGTTCCCTGGAAATCTCATCCCCATCCAGGTTGTAAAACGTAACTGCTCCATCTGCCAGACGGGCCATCTCCATATTTCCAATATAATATACCTGACGGGTATATTTCAAAATAGCAGGAACATCAGAAGCCACATAGCATTCGCCGTCAGTCACTCCCAAAATCATGGGGCTGTCCTTTCTTGCCACATAAATCTCCCCGGGATAATCACGGAACATCACTGCCAGAGCATAGGAGCCACGGATACGCACCATGGCATGATTGATAGCATCTACCGGAGTTCCTTCATATTTTTTGTAATAATAATCAATCAGCTTAATTGCCGCTTCTGTATCTGTGGAAGAATAAAAGATATAGCCCTTTCTCACCAGCTTATCCTTCAGTTCCTGATAATTCTCAATAATGCCATTATGAACGCCCACAACATTTCCATCATCCGAGCAATGAGGATGCGCATTCGTTTCTGATGGTTCTCCGTGAGTAGCCCATCTAGTGTGACCAATGCCGCAGGTTCCCTTTAAGGTTTCTCCGTTGTTTGTCTTCTCCGCAAGCGCCTTCAACCGTCCCTTTGCCTTCACAATCTGAACCGGGGCATCACCGTCCCGGACAGCCAGTCCCGCCGAGTCATATCCTCGGTACTCCAGCTTTGACAGCCCGTCTAAAAGAATCGGCGCTGCCTGATGACTTCCAATAAATCCGACAATTCCGCACATATTGTAATCTCCCTATTAATTTGTAGTGTAAGCTCTCCCCCATACACACAAACTACCTCATTATTAAAGCACAATTCCTGAATTTCTGCAAATAAAAAAAATCGGATTTTCGTAAAAGAAGCTCGCTCCTCTTTCCTATCTCTGAGTTTTCATACCTGCCATCATTCTCCAGACACTTTCTCCATTGTTTTCTGAATCTGCTTCACTCGATCCACTCCGCAGCTGCAAATTTGGGCAATCTGCTCTACTGGAAGATTCAATGCCAAAGCAGATTGTATTACTGAGCGGGTTGCCTCAACCCTTCCAAGCTCTTTGCCTTCAGCCCTTCCAATTTCTTTGCCTTCGGCTCTTCCTCGCTCCAAAAATTCATCCTCATACATCTGAAATCCTGTTTTCATATTGAATCTCTCTCCTTCCCTTACAGCCTCTTTCCACTTTGACAGCTCCCTGAGCCCTACATAGGATGATACAAAATCAAAGGCATCCTCATCCAGACTGCCATAAGCCGGCTCCTGCTCAATCAAATCTCTCAGCCTTTCCCGATTCCCGGAAAAACGAATCAAATCAAATACCTGACGCAGATCAGTCCGAAACAAATCCGTTCGTTCCATCCTCCGCACATCAATCACATGAATCCGATAATTCTGCACATACTGGCGAATCTGCTCCGGAATATCCTGGAAATCAAGAATCCCATGCAAATCTCTGGATCCGTTCCACTCCTCTTCCCCATAATACAAGATAATCGTAATCACAGGGTGAAGGCGGTCACTTTTGCGAAAGCCGTACAAATATTCTCCAGAACTCAGCTCTGTATCGGAATTTCTCCCACTTCGCCGAATCTCTCTGTAAATTTCCGCTGCCTGATGCTCATACTCTCCGGCTTCATATCCCAGAACACGAAGCGGAAGACGATAATCCAGTTTTTCCTGATTTTCCAGTCCCAGAACAGCAAAATTCACACCGAATACTGCCTTCCGCACCAGATCCCGGCGTTTTCCCTGGCTGGTTTCTGTGTCCATCTCTGACAAGTCCTCCTGCTTCACAATCGGAATGCCGTTACAGACAATGCCATTGATCAAATCCGCAAAACGCCTGTTATCCGAATAATAGCGTTTGGCCAAAAGATCCTGTTTCATCCAAATCCCTCCCGTCACATAATGGCAGAAGGTCTTTTTCCGATCTTCTGCTTTTGCTAAATAATGAATTTCAAGCATAGACCGTTTCACTGATTCCAAGAAAGAACCGATGGGCAAATGCCCCAAGAAAAATAGAAATAAGGTATGCTTACAAAAAGTCTAGCACAAAGCAGATGGAAGGACAAGAAAAAGAATATGAAATTTTATAAAAAATCTATTATTCCTTCAGCTGTACCCATACGCATCTCCTCCTAAAATTGGGTATAAAAATACCCTGCCAGTCTTCACCAGCAGGGTTTCTATTGGATTGTTTACTTGTAAAGGTCTTCAAGCGTTATCAGCCGTACTTCTCCACACTCCTGTGCCTGAAGAAGTCCATCCGTGAATCCGCCTTTCGAGAAGATATAATAGTGATAGTGATTGCCTTTTCCGAAGACCGATGCATAATCCCGAATCAAATCGAGCTCATCCACACCTATTTTCTCATTTCTATACTTACATGAACCAATGATATAGTCCTTACCTTCAACGATTCCGTAAGCATATCCGCAATAGTATAGTCTTTTATACGGCTAATCCCACCATGTGTACTTTCTTCCTGATAACGCCGTTGAAAATCCTGCACCAAAAAGGTATACAATATCATTCTCTTTTAGTGCTTTTATAAAATCGGGATATAACTGGATGTCACTTTTCATATTCTCTCCACATAAAGTTTCTGTCTTTCGACTTATATTCAGTCATTTTTATTTACGCCAACATATACAGTTCTTTTATTTCCTGAAGAATCTGTTCTTTCGTTCTGATATTGTCAATATTAGTTGACACATTCTTCTCAAAGATATCACTGACTATGTTGCTAACTCCAAAGCCTCATAATACTGTCTTCGTTTTATCATAGGAGGAAGGCCTCCATTAGCTGAGCAGATCCTCCGGTTATTCCAGTAGCTGAGGAAGTATCTCCAGATGAGCTCCTTTAATTCTTCTACCGTCATCGGTTCTGTATCGTAGCGGTCATAGAGAAGCTCGGTTTTCATCTGGGCCCACATGCTCTCGCATCGTGCGTTATCATGGCAGCGGCCACCGGCACTGTTCATGCTTTGACGGATATGATAGTCTCGGATCGCCTTTCGGTAGACCTCGCTGGTATACTGCGTTCCACGGTCACTATGGATAATGGCACCTTCCAAAGACGGATAAGCAGTCAGAGCGTTCTCCAATGTATGGACACACAGATCCGCTTTCATGTTTGTCTCCATTGCCAGGCCGAGGACGCCAAGGTCAAAGCAGTCGAAAATCGCAGATACATACAGTTTCCCATCGGATGCCTTAATCTCCGTGATATCTGTGACGCACTTTTCCAACGGGGCATCCGAATGGAATTCCCGCTTTAACAGATCATCAGATCTCATGGCTTCCCGGTCAGCTTTTGTAATCCCGTTTGGTTTTCTCTTTGGCCGGTGGCTGAGACCGATTTGATCCATGACCCGGTACACGGTACGCTCACTAGGGATAGGGACTCCCTCCGGCTGCTTCAGCAGCAGAGCCTGGTACATCCGGATACGTCCATAAGTATCATTACATTCATCCTCTCTGACGATTTCTTTCATGGCATCTGCCAGAGCCTGGTACTTCCATGGACGATCTTTGTTTGCGAGATATTTATAGAAGCCTTGTCGGCTGACACCAAGCATACGGCAATAAAATGCGATTTTGCCTTTGCTCCTGCCGTCCTCTGTCTTGAGCGCTAGAAAGCTCATCCTCTGGTTTTTGCTGACTTCCGACGGCTGGCGGCGAAAAAAGCACTGGCTTCCTCCAGAAACTCGTTTTCTTCCTTTAGTCGGCGGATTTCCTTATCCTGCTCCTTGACACGCTTGCGTAGCATGGTAATTTCTTCTGACAGGCTCATTGCGCTGGCAGGGGTATGAGAGCCTTCCCCGATATCCAGTTTACCAGCTCTCACTGCTTTCAGCCATGTGTGGATGGTTCCTTCGGGAATTCCTAATTCTTTAGCAGCCTTAGCGCCGCCGATTTCTTTCGCCAGTTTTACTGCCTGTACTTTGTATTCATGGTCATATTTACGTGCCACTTTGAGTACCTCCTTATTCTCTTGATTTTATTATGAAATCATTGAGAATAAGCTGTCAACTTTTTTTATACCACACCATCCTTCTTCTTGCCAGTCTGGATGTACAGCTTGCCTTCAAAAATATGTGCCGTGCCAAACGGACGCACTCTCGGCTGGTCTCCCTCGACCGTTGCCAAATAATATGTTTCAGCCTCTTTTAAGAACTTTACGATTTCTTCCATTTAATTCTTTCCTTTCCCACACGGTCGTGTGTGTTTTGTATTTTTATGGTTTTATTTCAGTTTTTCGAGGATCTCATCTGCGCTCATGCCACTGGCTAATAATTTCTTCAGCACTGCTTCGGCTTCAGCCTTCTTAGCTTCTTCAGCGGCCTTAGCATCTGCCTTTGCTTTCTTCGCTTCTAGGGATGCCACTTCTTTTTCGGTCTTCTTCAGAACAGTTTTCTTCTCTTTCAGTGTATTCTTCTGCTCCTCAATCGCTTTCTGGATGGATGCGATCTCAGTATTCAGAGACGCAATAGTCTCCTGCTTCTCCGCGATCTGAGATGCGTAGTCTTTGGTGGTATTGATTTTGGAACGGTTTTTGCTGCCTTTCGTTCTGGGCATAGGTGATGACCTCTTTCCTTTTTTTGTGTTGGAGTGTTGGCAGTATATTATACTGCGCCATTGTAATGATACTGAGTTATGCTTCCAATAATAGGAACTGCATCGTGAATATCAAAAAGAACCACATTTTTTCCTTTTATTCTATTAGTTCTCGTACACGGATAGATAATGCCCGTGATTCCTTTTTCCTCAAGATATTTAGCCAAAATTTGAAAAGATTTATAGGCTTTTTCTTTACCATCAGCATCATCTTCATCAACTTTTTTGTAGATACAACTACAAATGAGTTTTAGAATTTGCTTCACACTATTCTTTTCAATAAGAGATCTATCTAATGGATGTGCTTCCATTGTTTGCTCAATCCGCCGTCTAACATAGCCTTGATCATCTCTGTGTCTAATCAAATCTGCGTCTGACAAAAGAAGATCAAGCATAGAACTGACATAATTGTTGGCTTGATTCTCTAAATCACGCCGTATTGAATACAGTTCTATATCATTATAGGATAAATCCAAAATTCGACCACTCTTTACTGGTTTAAATCTACAAAAGCATGTATCAGCTTCATTCTTCAATTTGCATTCAAGCAAACATATATACTGCCCTACTTTGAGTTCTGTATTATAGTCTATATCTTCTGTTCCATAAGAGAGATATAGATATGTTTTTCCAGGAGGATTCCATCTATTCTGTACTTTGTTTGGCCACGGTATAAATCTATCTTCATTACATATCGTCTCCGTAACCATTCTGTAAAGAACATCTGTATCAACAAGTGAATGGATAAATTCCGCTTCGTATTTTTCTATTGCATTTGTAAATATATCATCAAAAAGTTCTATAAAAGTTCTGCTTCCATCATCAGCTTTCAGAACCTCACTCCACTTTTCATCAATTATACTTTTTGCACCTGCAATTTGGATAAAATCTATTATTCTGCCATAGATTTCTTCATCTGTAACTCCAATAAATAATCCTTTACTGTACAGATGCTTCACATAATCAATTATCGTATCCTGATTCCAATATCCTTCTGGAGAAAAGATTTCCTCCAAAACCTTCGTCAAGATATTCAACTTGGCAATCAATTCCCACAATTTTTCTGTATTGTTTTTCCACAAATAGCGTCGAATACAATAACTGAGACATTTTAATTCGTCTTTACAATTCGGCGAAAATTTTTCAATCTGTTCTAATTCATCTAGCATAAGTGCATTATAATCTATCGGTGCTACTCTCACAGCGTCTCCCTGATGCACTTTTTGCCAGCACATTGAATCAAGTAGTCGAGAAACTTCTCCACCCCCCATACTTTTCACCTTCAATCTTTCATTGTTATTCATTCACATCTCAGCCGATCATCGAATTCCTGATTCTTAGATCGTTGCCTGCTGCTCACTACGGAGAGGTGTGTGATTATTAGAGCAGCGTAGGGAGCTACCACTCCCAGTATATCACAATTTCCTCAAGTTTTACAGACGCTTTCTTGCCTTCATCACTGCACAATACATCAATCCGCCAATCATTCCACCTACTGTATTATAGAAGATGTCCGATAGTTGAAATGTGCCAAGCAGTAGCAGTAGCTGTAGCATCT
>ERZ836760.609-NODE-609-length-51951-cov-15.817154_pt1 | contig 51951 bp, 49 predicted proteins | sample MGYA00519941_ERZ836760 | MGnify/ENA primary metagenome ERZ836760 (study PRJEB31850, sample SAMEA3708807) | human gut metagenome | biome: human gut; feature: human-associated habitat; material: faeces | place: China | collected 2014 ... | reverse complement strand
ATTGTATTCCTAATCCCATGTAAAATCAATAGAAAAAGTGCAAAAAGTGAGACAACCCTGCCAACACTATTTGCAGGAGGGATTAGAAATATGCCGAAACCGAAAACATCCACCGGGGAGAAAAACCTGATCAGCCAAAGGCTCATTGAGCTCCGCCGTCAGCATAATATGTCACAGAGGCTCTTAGCCTACCAGCTTCAGCTGAATGGGTATGATATGGATAAAAATGTAATCACCAGAATTGAGACTAATAAGCGCTACGTCACAGATGTAGAATTAAAAGCGCTTACTGAAATTTTTAATGTTTCCTATGAGTATCTCATCGAGGGAAAAGAAAAGTCATAGCACTCTTTGACCAGAGACTATGACTCTTCTTTATACTAACTCATTAATTGTACAATAACCAACTCTCAAATTTTTAATCTATATTCAATGAAAATCCTTGATCATATCCTTACTCAAGAAATTTAACAAATAATGTTCTTTTTATCACACTATATTTGAGAATCAATTTTATTTAGCGAAAAATCTCCACTCTTTTTACAGATTATCCTTAATTTATGCGGCAATTTTATTTTATGAGAACTTAACTTATAAGACCAAATCATCATATTAAGTAATTCCTGTTGAGAAATTGATGCCCCCGATCCGCCATCAAAACGAGTTAATCCTGATCCTAAAATAGGTATACATACATCTGTCTGCCCATAATATGTATCTATTTCCTCCCACAATATCGTCAGACATTCCAAATATTCATCACGTGTTAATCTCCCCAATCCCTTTTTATCTAATTTAGCAAATGCCAATAATAAGTCATCTCCATTTGGCACTATTCTGCCTGACTCATACCTTTCCTTATTTTGATACTTCGATCTGCTCTTGATAGGATTTAGTTGCGAACCAGATATTAATGATTGAATATTTAAATTGGGGTTGCTCTTTAAATATTGTCCACAAATAGACGTTGGTTTTATATCAGCAGGCGCATCTCCTACCTTTGTTGAAAAACATTCATCAAAGGTAATTACCTTCTTACATTTTTTTATTTTAAGCAAATCACCGTATTCAACTGTAATCTGATAATTATCCCCCTTCATGCTAACTTTTTTTCGTAAACATAGATAGATTCCATATATAACTGCTACAATCCCCCATACAAGCGCAAAAGCCAACATACGATTTATGATAATATTAATTTCTGAAATATTTATATAAATCCACGCAAATTGTTCAAAAGATTCTTTTGGAATCAACGTAATCTTTTGAAAGACAGCTTCTGGAACAAAGGTAAAAACTGCTGAAATAATTGCAAAAGCATATGCTGCACTCTTTTTAAATAAATTACTCAAAAACCAAGCACCTCTTTTATATACGAGTAATCACCTACCTTGTCCCCTAAAATATTTTTAGTCCAAAAAGGTCTCGCTTCTTTTTCATACGCTTTCATATAAGAAGGAAGCCAGGTCGATTCTTTCCTTGATGAATTATAAACTATAATAATTTTTTTATTTCGTTTTTCAGCTTGTTTAAATTCATGTTTCAAATATGAGTATGAATTAATGCATCCTACATCATCATTTTCACCTGGAGTAGATGTAAAAGCTACTTTACAAGGCTTCGTTCCATTTGTATTCTGCTTATAAGGTGTACAACTACACAAACTTTGACTATTGTTTACCCTTCTACAAGAACTCCCCGCTGTACGTAATGCTGTTTTATCCCCAACCACAAATATAACTGCTGATGAAGCATTAATTTGAGCATTAAACTCTTTTTTCAAATCACATATTCGACAATCAGAATCTTTTGATACACTTCCAGATGCCACTTGAGACATATCAATAAAATCAACTTTATGAAGATTATCCTGTCCCCATTTATTTAATTCTTTCACAACTTCACGATCTCCATCATTTTCAGAATAGTCTGCACTTATGTATACTTGTTTACTCATATATGTGTCCTCCCAGTCTTCATCGTTATTAGCACTCAACCAGGACGAGTGCTAATGATATTGTACCACTAATTAACTGTTATTACAAGTAACTATTTGCTAAAAATTCTTGACCTTTCTAACCAATATCCTCATTCAAAATATACCTTAAACTTCATTAAATCATAAGTACTTAATAACTTCTGAAATCCGAGATAACATATCCAAAATTAAAAATCATAAACAAGAACTTTAATTTAAAAAACCTGCTACAAGGATGTCTTTCCTCATACCAGATATCAATACTTTCTTCCTACTCCATACACATTTTTTCTCATTACTTGTGTATCATGTACCTATATTGTCATGTAATTCTACTGTGTACACGCTATGTACAGTAAGCACATGGGGTTCAGTTTACATCAGCCAAAATAACGGGTGCTTCTGAAGCCAATGCCCTTGCAATCGCTACACGTTGTTGTTGACCGCCGGAAAGTTGTAACACATTCCGTTTCATTTCCTCTTTCGTCAATCCCATTTTTTCTAAAACCGGTTCCGGTGGTAATTTACTTGTCAATTTTACGTTTTCTAATGGTGTCATATAATCAATGAGATTATATGCTTGAAAAATAAAGGAAACATGGTTCCGGCGATGATTTGCGAATCCTTTTTCAGTAATATCTTCTCCATTAAATAATATCTTGCCTTTGGTAGGACTATCTAATCCACCCAACAAAGAAAGTAATGTTGTTTTGCCACAACCAGACGGTCCTAAAATCGCATATATTTTTCCCAGTTCCATTTCTGCGCTGATATTACTAAATATGTTCTTTTTCTTGTCATAGCTATAACTTAAATTTGAAAACGATAATATACTCATAATCACATTTCTCCTATTCCATTTTAGTTAAAATATCTTTCGGTTGTAAACGGATGACCGTATAGGAAGCAACAATAACCGCAAGACAAATCAGAATAACACCAATGCCAAATACTTTAAGCATATCTGATGTGGCAATCTGAACGGTCAATTTGGATATATTTTCTCCCGATCTGCTGATAATGAATGAATCGATTTGATTTGCAAGCTCAAAAGATAATGCCGTTGACGCAAACATGGATAGTATTGCAATCAATATATTTTCTGTCAGGAACTGTCCGACAATTTCTGCCTTGCCTCGACCAACTGCAAGTAAAACAGCAATTTCTTTCTTACGGTTTCTCGTCCATAAAACAAGGAACAATACAATAACAAGCATGCCAATTGCAGTAATTGTTAATACAGCCGTATCAACCATACTTCCAAAAGAAGACAATGGGGTGGATACTAAGTCAAAATCTTCTGTGTTGACATCGAAAGTAAATGTTTTGCCTTTTACTTCTGGAAGGTTTTTGATGGTTTCCATAAGCTCTTTGGCTTCCTCTGGAGAGTGCGTATAAATATCAAGATTGTCATATCCCTCCAATTTTTCATTTACTCCGTCATAAAACTTTTTCAGACCATCCATATCAATATAACCACTGTTTGCAGGAATCCCATCCGGTGTGATCGCTTGTTTTGTCGTACCCTCTGTACCACTATAAATTCCTACAATGGTAAAGGTACTTTCCGTTTTTCCTGTTTCAAACTCTTGAAAAGTAATTTTATCTCCTACAGAAAGATTGTTTTTGTCTGCCAATTCTTTTGAAATCAAAACTGTGCAAGAGTCATCAGGATTAATATGTCGTCCTTCTTCCAGTTTATATGTTCCATTTAAAAATTTTATATCTAAAGAAGAATCCAATACTGCAGTATAAGGGATTGACAAACCTGGTGCATTCACCATGCCCGGAATCGGCTCGAAATTTTCCGGAATCCCCCAATAGCCACCATCTATTTTAGCGTTATAGCTCACAACATTGGGAAGTTTTGAAATTGCACTTATTATTTTTTCTGTAATACGGTCGCCATTATAGGTATATCCAGAAGCCCCATTTCCGAAATCCTCAGCCGGGCCAAAATTATTCTGATTGTTCATGTCAATTTCCATACGAAGGGAAGCACCTACAGTTTCCTTTATCTGCTTTGTTCCTTGCAAAACAGCTTCCTCGCTGGAAACTGCAATCAAAACGGTTGTAGACAGCAGAGTAAATGTCAAAAACAGCAACAGCGTACGTAATCTCTGTCTGACACAGTATTTTAAAGCTCGCTTAAAAAAGTTCATATAAATCCTCCTAACTCATTTTGGTTAAAATCTCTTTCGGTTTTAATGACAGGATCGCTCCACTGCACACAAGAACTGTCAGAAGAACACCCAGATTTTCTAAAATGAACAATATGACAAAATGCAGGAAATCTGGCTGTAAGTAATTCTTATGAATCGTTGATTGTGTTATGGAATCAAACAGGAATGAATTTAATGTATCTGCAAGCGGAAGAAAGATAATGATTGCTACTAGAAAGCCGATCCACAGCAGAATCATTGCCTCTATCAGAAATTGCCCGATAATCCGCTGTTTCGGTTTTCCTACGGCAAGTAAAATGCCGGCTTCCTGCATTCTTCCACGAATCCTGAATGTCAGTATCAGCATAAATACCAGAAATCCCAATACTGCAGCAACCGCAATCAGTGCGACAACGATCTTTTGCATACTTTGAAGCTGTTCTGCAATCTTAGAATACTTGAAGTCATTCGTATTGATGACATGGTTGTTCCAGGCAATCGAATCAATCCCTTTTATTTCTGATACCATCTTGTCAAGATGCAGTGGGTCGGCAATGAAAAAAGAAATCTCGCCCTCATAAACACCTTGCTCCTGCAAGTTGATTAACAGTTGACTATCTGAAAAAATAAGATTTTCGGCTTTTTTCACTGTCGGATTTAACGCATTATCGGAAGCATTTTTTATATCGTAGATTCCTTTGATTTCCACTGTTTCATATGCACTTTTTTCTTTCATCAGGTCTGTATATACACCATCGTCTGAACCCAGTTTTGCATGGGTAAGGGTTATCTTATCTCCAACAGCAAGATTGTTTTGTTCGGCAAGGGCTTTACTGATAAGAATTTTACCGTTGTCCTCTGATCTGATATGTTCCCCCTCTGCCAGTTCGTATTCCTCATCCAAAAAGGCTTGACACAAACTGGAATCACGCACCGCTTTTACAGTTCCCATATTGCTTTCTTCACTGTGTCCTGTCCCTGCGAGAAATGACAGGAATACATCTTTTGCATTTTCAAATTTTGTTTTAGAAAGTGTTTCTGTCAGTTCTTTTATTTCCGTGTTGATATGTTCTGATGATACAGCCACATAACTTTTCGGCAGGAAAAACAGAATACTTCCATAAATAAGAAAACTACATAAAATTAAAGAACCTGCGATCCATAAGAAAACTTTTGCACTCAGGCTGTCATTAATTTTTGCTCTCAAATTTATATCTCACCCCTCGTATTGTATGAATACATCCTGTATCTAATTTTCGTCGCAAATTCATAATATGTATATTTACTGTTTTTTCGTCGCCGGCAAAATCATAGCCCCATACTTGTTGGATCAGATTATCCCTCGTGAGGACTTGATTTTTATGGTTCAAAAAGGTCAGTAAAAGTTCAAATTCGAGTTGTGTTAAATTGACAGGAGCACCGTTTTTATATACCTCATGACTGTCTTTATTGAGTTCAATTCCTTGCGCAGAGAGTATTTTTTGTTTTTCTGATTTTTCCTTGATCCGTCTAAGTACAGCTTCAATTCTCATTAAAACAAGTTTTAACGAAAAGGGCTTTGTGATATAATCATCAACCTGCAATTCAAAAGCTCTTATTTGTGCTTCTTCTTCGTCCATAGCCGTAAGCATGATAATCGGAATCCGGGACTTTTTACGAATAAATTCACATACCGCATAACCGTCTATTTTAGGCATCATAATATCTAACAAAATGAGCGAAAAGGATTGTGACTGAAAAAGCGAAATTCCTTCCAATCCATCACTTGCTAATGAAACTTCATATCCCGCGTCAGTCAACAACTCATATAAAACAGACTGTATTGCTGTTTCATCTTCCATAATCAATATACGTTCTTTCATGTAAGCACCACCTGAGAATTTATAGATTAAAGCAATTCTAACACAAAATGATTTAGATTTGATTTAAAAAATGTCCGAATAACCTATAAAATGAGGTTATTCGGACATTTTTCATAATACCAGCGGCAATCACCGGACTTTTTTCATACAGGTCACTGCCATAGCCCCTGGTCCGATGTGACAGGCAACGCTCAGAGAAAGCGGACCTTCTACAATTTCGTATTCCGGAAACTTCTCCGCGATCTCCTGTTTCCATTCCTGTGCCTCTTCTTTGCTGCAAGTATAAGCCATTCCCAGCACCATATCTTCCCGGACATCTGCAAAGCGGTCATTCAGATCTTTTTCTATCGTCTTGAGCATAGTACGCTTTGCGGCTTTCCATCCTCTTACTTTTGAAAATGCATCCAGTTTTTCTCCCTGAATCTGAAGCACCGGTTTCAGGTTCAATACCGTTCCGAGCGCCGCGGCAGCCGGTGTAACACGTCCGCCCTTTTTCAGATATTTTAACGTATCCACGGTAATATAGATACTTGCCTGCAGCTTTTCAGCCTCCAGTATCTCCTTGATCTCAGATGCAGATTTTCCTGCATCCCGGAGCACGATCGCATCTTCCACCGATTGCTTCTGTGTCACAGAAATTCTCTGGTTATCCACTACACAAACCTTTCCCTCGTATTCCTGAGACAGAGACTGTGCCGCATGACAAGTGCTGCTCAGTCCGCTGGACATTGGAATGTGCACGATCTCATCGTACTCTTTCAGCAGCTCGTCCCAGCATTCCATGACTTCACCCGGAGATGGCTGAGACGTGGAAATATCAGAATCTTCTCCCAGACGCTTATAAAATTCCTCCTGCGTCAGCGTAATATCTTCCAGAAACAACTCCCCGTCAATAAAGAACGGCATGGGAATCACATGAATTCCCATCGTTTTTCCCATTTCCTGCGTAATACCACTGTTGCTGTCCGTTACGATTGCAATTTTTTTCATCTTTTCTCCCCTGTTTCTAGTTTTTAAAACTATGAATCGGTGCCGGAATTCTTCCTGCCCGATTTACAAATGCCTCACAGCCGAACTCATTCACCGGCATGATCGGCGCATAACCCAGAAGTCCGCCGAATTCGACAATCTCTCCCACATCTTTTCCGATCACCGGAATGAGACGGACTGCTGTCGTCTTCTGGTTGACCATACCGATCGCCATCTCATCTGCAATGATTCCGGAAATTGTCGCTGCAGATGTCTTTCCCGGAACCGCGATCATATCAAGCCCAACTGAGCAGACACAAGTCATGGCTTCTAATTTTTCCAGTGTCAGTGAACCTGCATTCACTGCATCGATCATTCCCTGATCTTCACTGACCGGAATAAACGCACCACTGAGTCCTCCTACATAAGAGGATGCCATCACACCGCCTTTTTTCACCTGATCGTTGAGAAGTGCCAGTGCCGCCGTCGTTCCCGGCGCACCTACCCGCTCCAGACCAATCTCTTCTAAGATCTCTGCCACGCTGTCTCCGATTGCCGGAGTCGGTGCCAGTGACAAGTCAATGATTCCAAACGGAATTCCCAGACGTCTGGATGCCTCTCCGGCTACCAGCTGTCCTACTCGTGTCACCTTAAATGCCGTCTTTTTGATTGTCTCGCAAAGCTCTTCAAATCCTTTGCCGCGCACCTTTTCCAATGCTTTTTTCACAACTCCGGGACCGCTGACGCCGACATTGATCACCGCATCCGCTTCTGTCACTCCAAGGAATGCACCCGCCATAAACGGATTGTCATCCGGCGCATTACAAAAGATAACAAGTTTTGCACATCCGAAAGAATCACGCTCTTTTGTCGCTTCTGCTGTTTCTTTTACCATTTCTCCACAAAGACGTACTGCATCCATGTTGATTCCGGTTCTGGTGGAACCTACATTGACAGAACTGCACACTCTCTCCGTTCTTGCCAGTGCCTGCGGGATCGAACGGATCAGATTCTCATCACTTTTTGTCATTCCCTTGGAAACCAGCGCAGAGTATCCTCCGATAAAATTAACTCCAACTTCCTTAGCCGCTTTATCCAGTGTTTCTGCGATGGTCACAAAATCTTCCGGACACTTACATGCAGCACCGCCGATCAGAGCGATCGGTGTAATAGAAATTCGTTTGTTTACGATCGGAATTCCAAATTCTCTTTCAATATGTTTTCCTGTTGACACAAGGTCTTTTGCAGTTACTGTGATTTTTTCATAAATCTTTCTGTTCAATTCATTCAAATCCGAATCAATACAGTCCATCAGGCTGATTCCCAGTGTGATGGTACGAACATCCAGATTTTCCTGCTCGATCATCTTATTGGTTTCGGAAACTTCATACATATTAATCATGGTCTTTATCCTCGTCTCTGCTTATTCTTATAATCTGTGCATCTTTTCAAAAATCTCTTCTTTCTGGCACTGGATCTTTACCCCGATCTCTTCGCCCATCTGCTCCATCTCATCACAGATCACTTTAAAATCTTTTTCGATTTCTGAAATATCTACAACCATCATCATATTGAAATATCCCTGTACGATCGTCTGGGAAATATCTAAAATATTGATCTTACTTTCTGCAAGGTATGTACACACTTTCGCGATAATTCCCACAGTGTCTTTTCCTACTACGGTTACGATACATTTTTTCATGGTTTTTCCTCCTCAAGTTAAACGGTGATAATCTCTGAAATACTGTCCCTTTTTGCCACTGCCATATTCAAGTCTTCCCCTTTATATGCATTATCCCCTAATGTCACTTCCAGTTTGACAGTCTCATATGCCAGACTTTCATAATTATTTTCTTTGCTCAAATGCCCCAGAACAATATGTTTCAAATTATCATGTAGTATATCACAAAGGAGACGTCCTGACAATTCATTCGACAAATGTCCTTTGTCTCCCATTACTCTTCGCTTCAGCGGATATGGATATGGTCCCACTTCCAACATATGCAGATCATGGTTTGCCTCCAGAAGAACTGCATCCAGATTCTGGAGATGGGACACCGTATATGCATCATAGATTCCCAGATCTGTCGCCACTGCCACAGATTTGTCTCTGCACTCCAGACGGTATCCGGTCGGTTCGTTGGCATCATGGGAAATTGCAAACGGATTTACCCTGATATCCCCCAGCATAAAGGATTCATCACTGTGTATCACATGATACAATCCTTCCGGCATGGCTCCCAGTCTGGAATACGCCTGAATCCCCGCAATCGTTCCCGGAGTTGCATAGATCGGGATCTCATATTTTCTGCTGAACACTCCAAGTCCCTGAATGTGATCTGAGTGCTCATGGGTGATCAGAATCCCGTCCAGCTCCTCCCCTTTAATCTCCAGCTCCTTTAAACCGGCATCAATTCTTTTTTTACTGATTCCGGTATCGATCAGTAAATGTGTATTGTCACTGCCTACATAGATACAGTTTCCACTGCTGCCACTGGCAATGCTGCATAATCTCATAGTATCTCTCCTATTTGTCGTCTTGTTTCTTCGATCTCTCTGCTGTTGTCGATCACCCGGGTACAGTTTTTCCGAAAATACGCTTCCGGACTCTGGCTGCGTATCATATCTGTAATTCTTTCATCACTATATCCCCGGGATGCTTTCAGCCGCTCTCTTCTTACCGATTCCTCTGTATAGATAAACCATGTTTCTTCGCAGATTTTGGCATATCCTGCTTCCAGAAGAAGAGCAGCCTCCAGTACGTACAGCTCTGTCTTCTCTTTTCTTTTTTCTTCGATATCCAGAAGCACCTGCTGTTTTACCGCAGGATGGACGATCCCATTGAGCTGTTCCAGCTTTTCACTGCTCTGAAACACAATTTGGGCCAGTTTTTTTCGGTCCAGCTCTTCGTTTTCATCTAAAATCTCTCTTCCAAATGCTTCTACGATCGCTTTCCAGCAGGGAGTGCCCTTTCTCTGCAGCGCTTTTGCAACTTCATCAAGCTGTACTACAACTGCATGATATTCTTCCTCCAGCAGCTTTAAAACTGCACTTTTCCCGGAACCCACTCCACCTGTAATTCCAATTACCTTCATCACTATTTTGCCTCGTACCAGTTTTTTCCGACCTGCATATCCGCGATCAACGGCACATCTAAGGAAGCCGCTGTTTCCATCTGCCGTTTGAGGATCTCTTTCACTGTCTCGATCTCATCCGGATGTGTCTCGATCAGAAGTTCATCATGAACCTGCAGGATCATACGGGATTTCATCCGTTTTTCTTTCAGTTCCCGGTTGACTCCGATCATGGCAATCTTCATAATATCTGCCGCAGTTCCCTGGATCGGCGCATTCATTGCCACACGTTCTCCGAAATTCCTCTGCATAAAATTGCTGGATTTTAACTCCGGTATCGGACGTCTTCTTCCAAACAATGTAACGGCATACCCTTCTTCTTTTGCATGCGTCACGGAATCGTCAAGAAACTTTTTGATTCCCGGATACGTCTCAAAATAACTTTCAATATACTGAGACGCTTCTTTTCTCGTGATACTCAAGTCCTGACTCAATCCAAACGAACTGATCCCGTAAACAATTCCAAAGTTGACTGCCTTGGCATTTCGTCTCTGCAGATCTGTCACCTCGTCAAACGGAGTCTTAAACACCTGAGACGCTGTCATTCGGTGAATATCCTGTGCCTCCCGGTATGCCTGGATCAGATGTGCATCTCCGGAACAATGCGCCAGTATACGCAGCTCAATCTGCGAATAATCCGCATCAATAAATACATAGCCTTCCTGAGGCACAAATACTTTCCGGATCAGCCTTCCCAGTTCCATTCTTACCGGAATATTCTGCAGATTCGGTTCTGTACTGCTGATCCGCCCGGTCGCGGTAATCGTCTGGTTAAACGTTCCGTGAATCCGTCCATCTGGTCCGATATAATTTGCCAGTCCGTCTGCATACGTAGATTTTAACTTTGTAAGCTGACGGTATTCCAGAATCTTATCCACGATTGGAAATTCCGGAGCCAGCTTTTCCAGTACATCCGCCGCAGTCGAATATCCTGTTTTTGTTTTCTTGGCATGAGGCATCTGCAGCTTCTCAAACAAGATCACACCCAGCTGTTTCGGAGAATTGATGTTAAAATTCTCCCCTGCCATCTCGTAAATCTCGGATTCCAGCTGTACGATCTGTTCGCCCAATTGTTCTCCATATTTTTTCAGCTCCTCAGCCTCAATGCGCACCCCAGCCTGTTCCATATCAAATAAGGTAAAAACAAGCGGCATCTCAATTTCCAGAAACAGCCTGTCCATCTGCTCCTCTTTGAGTTTTTCCATCAATTTTTCAGATGCCGCATAGGCAGTATATGCTTCATAACAGCTCTTTGTCCACTCATCTGCCTTGTCATCGATCATCAGTCCCAGCTGTTCTCTTGCCACATCTTCATAGGTATAATCATTTTTCAGCGGATTCAGAAGATAGGCTGCCACTGTTGCGTCAAAGCAGTTTTTCTGACAAACCGCGCCCAATACCGGAAGATATTTTTTCAGATCAAACATGACAAAACGACCGGCAGAACATGCCACATCCGAAAGCTGTGCAAACAGTGCATCCATATCTGTATCCATACTGCATGCAATGGAATACACCTGATCTTTCCCGTATGCCAGAGCAATCCTGCCGTATCCTGACGGATGTGCAAATAACGGCAGCACATTCCCGTCACATTTGATCAGTGCAGCTCCCACACACTCTGCCTTTTTTGCCTCTGAGAAAATTCGCTCGATTTCTTCCTGCTCTGTTACTTCCCGGAATGCTTTTTCAACTTCATTTTCAGCTGCTTCCACATCAAACTTTCCGAGCAGATTTTTAAACTGCAGTTTCTGGAACCACGTATATGCCTCTTTGGTGAACATATTTCCATGCTTTGCATCTTCCAGAGAGAACTCCAGTTCTGCATGCGTATCAATGGTCGCCAGAACTTTACTCAGTTTTGCCTGTTCCCAGAATTCTTTTAAATTCTTACTTGCTCTCGGCGGCTTTAACTCCTCCACATGTGCATAGGCATTCTCCAGTGATCCGTATTCCACAATAATCTTGGTGGCAGTTTTCTCACCAACTCCCGGCACTCCCGGAATATTATCCGCTGTATCCCCCATCAGCGCTTTTACATCGATAAACTCTGTCGGTGTCACTTCATAACGCTCTTTGACATCTGCTGCATAATAATCTTCGATTTCCGTGCGTCCGCCCTTTGTCTTCGGAATCCGGATCTTTACATGCTCCGTAGCAAGCTGCAGAGTATCTCTGTCTCCTGAAATAACAGCAACCTCCATCCCCTTTTCCTCACAGGTTCTGGAAATCGTACCGAGCAGATCGTCCGCCTCCAGTCCGGCTTTCTCGATGATCGCAATGTCCATCGCCTTCAGCACCTCTTTGATGACCGGAACCTGCTGACGGAGTTCTTCTGCCATCGGCTTTCTTGTTCCTTTATAATCAGCAAACATCTCATGACGAAATGTCGGTGCATGAACATCAAATGTGACTATCAGATACTCCGGTTTTTCTTCTTCCAGAATTTTAAACAGGATATTCAAAAATCCATACACCGCATTCGTATGAAGGCCTTCTGCATTGGTCAGATCCGGCACTCCATAGAAGGCCCGGTTTAAAATGCTGTGTCCATCTATCAAAACAATTTTTTCACTCATGTCGATTCTCCTAATTTTACTTACAGAGATTACTATACACCAAATATCCTCTTTTTTAAAGGCTGTTTTTCTCTTCTTCTCTTGTCCAGCGCATCAAAACACCCTCACGTCCCGTCGTTTCTTCCTTTTCAAATGCTGCCGTTTGAAACCCTTCCCGTTCATAAAACCGGACTGCTCCTGTGTTCTCTGCATAAGCGTGAAGTGTCAGTTCCTGCCGTCCCGATTTAGCAGCTTCCAGAAGCAAGCGGCCAATCCCCCTGGACCGAGATGCTTTTTCCACAAAAAGTCCCGCGATATAACTGTCCTGTAATCCCAGAAATCCAAGAACTGTCCCCTCTTCTTCATAAATCAGAATATCGGCCTGCGGCAGAGCCTCTTTTACAGCTTCATACTGCTCGTTCCAATACTCTGCCGGGATAAAGCCATGAGCAGCAAGATTTGTCTCCAGCCAGATTTTCATTATGTGCTCTAAATCCTGTGGTTGATATTTACGTATCACGTGTTTCTCCCTTCATTACTAATTGTAAAGAAGGCTGCAACTGTTTTAAGTCACAACCTTCTTTATTTCAGGACTGCTCGTTTCCTGATCGTCCTGTTTTCTTTTTATTCCTGAACGTATTTCTCCCGCAGTTCTTTTACTTTATCACTGTAGACTTTATTCTGTCTCTGCTGCAAGAGCTGGTTCCTGATTGAATTCTTTACTTCCTCGAAATCTGCAACTGCCGCATCCTTTTTCTCTTCCACTTTGATCAGATGATATCCGAACTGTGTCTGAACCGGTCCCACAATCGCACCGATCTCTGCTGTAAACGCAGCATCTTCAAACTCTTTTACCATCTGTCCTTTCCCAAACTCTCCAAGATCTCCGCCTTTTGCTCCGGACGGACATGTAGATTTTTCTTTTGCAGCATCTTCAAAGGATGTCTCTCCGCTCTGGATCGCCGCTAAAATCGCATCACATTTTTCTTTGGAATCTGTCAGAATATGTTTTTCGCGAACAGTCTCTCCTTTTGTAAACTGCTGCTTGTGCTCCTCATAATAATTTTTGACATCCTCTTCTGTCACAACTGCATCTTTCATCACTTCTCGCATTGTCATCTGTGCAAGGATATCTCTCTTGGCATTTTCTACCATCTCCTGATATTCTTCTGTCTCTTCCAGCTTCATCTCCCCGCCGAGCTCCGCAAACATATGAAGTGCTACAAACTGATCCAGACACTGCTGTCTGAACTGTGGATTGGAAAGATACGCCTGCTGCTCTCTCGGTACATTCTGCAGGAATTTTTCAAAATCAGATTCTTTGATTTCTCTTCCTGCCACAACTGCTATTATTTTCTGTTCCATAATTCTCTTTCTCCTTTATCTCGTATCGTTTTATTATAAACGGTATCGTGATAAATAGCAAAACAAAATTTCTGTCTGATTCTTTTTCAGATTCCCTTTTTATAAAGTACAAACGAATAGATCATCGGGATCGTCACAACAACGACTATGATCACAATTGGTACCATGTTGTTTTCAAAAAATACACTTCCCCAAAATACCAGTCCTGCCAGAATCCATAATTTTCCTGCCATTCTATGCGTACGATTCCAATTCTCCTCACTGTTCAAGGTCCATGGAAGTTTGATCCCCACCGTATAATTCTGATGATTCTTCGACATATAATTTCCCAACAGGATAAATATGCCACCCATCAAAATACTGACGATCACCTCCATATTCACATCCATGCCAAGTGCATATCCATAAATAGACAGATTAGACACGACAGACAGAACCGGAACGATCCAGAAGATCAGCGTCATCATCGCTCTTCCGATATTTTTCTTCTTGGGATCATTTAAGGTCACACCCAGGCAGAACAAATGGATGACTAATAATATGAGCGGGAAAATCACCACTGCAAACAGCTTTGTACTCCATCCATCTGCCCCTTCACTCCCGAAATGTGTTGCAATCTTTTCCGGCAGTCGATTCCAGAGCAGAAAACCGATCACCATTGGAAAAACAGTAACAATGCTGGTAATGATAACTTTTGATTTATTTTCTTTCATAATGTTGAATCCCCTTTCAAGTCTGACAGCCAGAGCATCAGCTCTTCCACCACAGAAATATTCAGCTCGTAATAAATAAAATTCTTGTATTTCGTTTCCCGTATCAGATCTGCCTTCTTCAGGATTTTCAGATGATAGGAGATCGTTGCTCCTGTCATTTCAAAATGTTTCCCGATTTCTCCTGCTGAAAGTTTTTCTTTCTTCAGAAGAACAAGAATCTCCCTGCGTACCGGATCCGAAAGAGCTTTGAAAGTCTCCGCAAATGCCATCGGCACCATCCTTTCCCGGAATCTATTTAGAATATTTTCTAAATTCCTTACAAACACTATAATCCATTTTTCTATCGTTTGCAACAGGTATTTTGAAATTTTTCTAAATACTTTCCAACTCTATTATTTTAACACTTTTCACATATCATATTGACAAACCAGATAAAAAATGTATATTTATACCAGAAATTGACTTGTATAAGTTCGTGATCGGATGAACGTTTCTACCAACTGCCGTAACAGTTGACTACAGGTTTTTGGGATTCCAAAAATTTGTGGTTATCTGTTACGGCAGTTTTTCTCTGTTTTTGCCGGCGCCAGAGGAAACCATGATTCTGATATCTGTTCTTATACCCGTTCAAACAACAAAGCCCAATCGGAGGAAACAATCTATGAACAGCTTATTAATCAAAAATACTTCTGCTGTCATCACCTGTGACAGTAAAGACACCGTTATGGAACACGCCAACATCCTGATAAACAACGGTGTTATTTCTTACATCGGTCCCGAAGCACAGACCGCAGACGAAACGCTGGATGCATCCGGATATCTCGTTTATCCGGGACTTATCAACACGCATCATCATCTTTATCAGACATTCAGCCGGAATCTCCCTCAAGTACAGAATATGGAACTTTTCGACTGGCTCACCACCTTATATGAAATCTGGAAAAATCTGGATCAGGATGTTATTTACCACAGCTCTATAACCGGCATGGGAGAACTCTTAAAAACCGGATGTACTACTTGTTTTGATCATCATTATGTATTCCCGGACGGAAATTCCGATGCACTTCTGGATGCACAGTTTTCCGCCGCAAAAGACCTCGGCATTCGTATGTACGCTTCACGGGGCAGTATGGATCTAAGCAAAAAGGATGGAGGACTTCCCCCAGACAGCGTCGTACAGAATGTGGAGGAAATTCTGAGAAAATGACGTCTGGTATGCTCATGGAATTCATTTTCAGGATGAGGAATTACGTCTTCTGGCAGAAACCGGCACCGGTGTGGCACATTGTCCAATCTCTAACATGAAACTCTCTTCCGGAATCTGCAGAATTCCTGATATGTTGAAGCTCGATGTACCGGTTGGTCTTGCCGTAGACGGAAGTGCAAGCAATGACGGATCAAACCTTTTGGAAGAATTGCGTGTCGCTTTTCTGCTACATCGCCTGAATTCTAGTAGCCACGCACCAAGTGGATATGATATACTAAAGATTGCTACGAATGGAAGCGCTAAAATACTCGGACGAAACGATATCGGTTCTCTTGCTGTGGGAAAAGCCGGAGATATGTTCCTCATTCGTCGGGACCGCCTCGACCTTATCGGGGCAGATCTGGATGTAAAATCTATGCTTGGTACCGTTGGACTAAAAAGTTCTGTTGACTACACGATCGTCAACGGAAAAATTGTTGTCGAGAACGGGCATCTTGTAAACATTGACGAGGAAAAATTTATATCTGAAGCTCGGAAATCCGTCACAAACTATTTAAGCCGCTCCTAAGTACAGTGAAAAACAAGTTACTGATACACTGTACGAACTTCTGTATAAACATTTATAACCAATCACAGGAGGAGACACTCTATGAATCATTCTCAGAATTCAAAAACAAAAAGACAAAAGGACCGCGAAATGGTCTATCAATTAGAAGGACGTCCGGGGTTATCCACAGCTGTGCCTCTGGGGCTTCAGCACGTACTTGCAATGTTTACTTCCAACCTTGCGCCCATACTTATCATTGCCAGCGTCTGTGGACTGTCCGGAGCTGATACCGTAATCATGGTACAATGTGCAATGTTTGTTTCCGGACTGACAACTTTTATTCAGCTGTATCCCATTAAGCTTGGAAAAAACCGTCAGATCGGAGCCAATCTTCCTATTGTAATGGGTACTTCCTTTGCATTCGTACCTACAGCTTCGGCCATTGGAGCTGCCAGCGGAATCGGCGCTGTTCTCGGAGGATGTCTTGCAGGAAGTATGATCGAAGTTTTGATGGGATTTTTCTACAAATACATCCGTCGCTTTTTCCCGCCACTTGTTGTGGGTTGTACGCTCGTGACGATCGGTGTTAATCTTCTGGACGTCGGAGTGGACTATTTTGCCGGTGGTTCAGGAGCCGAGGATTATGGTTCCATTCAAAACCTCAGCGTTGCATTCTTTGTTCTGCTGATCGTTGTACTGCTTCAGCGTTTCGGAAAAGGATTATTAAAAAATTCTGCCATTCTTGTCGGTCTGGTCGCAGGATATGTCCTCGCTTACTTTCTCGGAATGGTAGACACTTCTGTAATCGCAGATGCCGCATGGTTTGGAATCCCGCTTCCTATGCAGTTTAAACTGGAATTCCACCTTTCCGCTATTTTAAGCTTTGCCGCACTGTTCGTAACTTCCGGTCTGGAGACGATCGGCAATACTTCCGGTATCACCATCGCCGGTTTCGACAGAGAAGCTACCGAAAAAGAAACTTCCGGTGCAATCCTGGCAGATGCACTTGGTTCCACAACTGCTGCTGTATTTAACGCACTTCCAAATACAGCATTCGGACAGAACGCCGGAATTGTCGCCATGACAAAAGTAGTAAACAAATGGTGTATTGCTACCGGAGCATTTATTTTAATGATCTCCGGGTTTTTCCCAAAGCTTGGCGCTATTTTTTCAGCAATTCCAAATGCAGTCCTCGGCGGTGCAATCATTACCGTATTCGGTATGATTTTGATCAACGGTATCAAGATGATCGCCAAAGCAGGATTCAGTGAGCGCAACATTCTTGTCATGGGCCTTACCTTTGCATTCGGTCTTGGTATGACAAGCCATCCGGACGCAGTTGCACAGCTGCCATCCGCATTAAGATTTATCTTCAGTGATTCTGTAACAGGAACCTGTATTGTGGCAATCGTTGCAAACTTTTTATTTCCTATGAAAGACGAAGAAGATATTAAAAAAGCAAAAGAGGCTATGTTAGATTAAGGAATTCTTTCCGTTACATAACACTAAAAAACGCAGCAGATCTCATTAAAATGTCTGCTGCGTTTTATTTTAAATAAAACTATGTAACTGTTGTAATCGATATTCCAGCTCATATACTGCCCGGACAGCCTACAGTGTTCTCGCCACCTCAAATCCTTCTGCAATCGCATCCAGCGCTCTTCTTGCCGATTTTGCGTCTCCGATCACATAATATGGAAGCTTTCTCTTTTCACACACTTCTGCAAGCGGATGAGAATCGTTTGCCAAAAATCCAACCGCAAATACTGCACATTCACATGGAACCTGCGTTCCGTCTTCCAGCACGATTCCCTCTTCTGTAAATTTACATACTTTGCTGTTTGGCAAGAGTTTTACCTGTAACTGCTGCATTTTCATCATAACAGCTATCTTACGCAGGCTTCCCAGATCACTTCCGATACTGTCTTTCATCTCCAGAACAGTGACTTCACATCCGTCTGTCGCAAGCGTGTCTGCTGTTTCCAGACCGACCAGACCGCCTCCGATCACCGCTACCTTTCCTTTCGGACAGACTTCATGCCGAAGCACCTCCGGTGCAGATACATGCCAAAGCTTATCCATTCCCTCCAGATTGATGGTAATCGGAGAAGATCCGATTGCCAGGATCACTGCATCGACATCTGCCTGTTCCAGCATCTGCGCATCAACTTTTGTATTTTTATGAACCGTCACCAGTTTTTCTACCTGCGCTGCCATCTCCATCGCTGCAGATTTCATCTCAGCTTTTCCAGGCGCCTCTCCTGCAAGAAGGAATTCTCCTCCCAACTGATTTGTCGCTTCAAACAATGTTACTTCATGTCCTCTTTCATGGAGAATCTTTGCAGCTTCCATTCCGGCCACTCCGCCTCCGATCACCCATACTTTTTTCGATGCTTCTGCTTTATTCAGATCATACTCTGCCTCGTGACCGATCGCTGGATTTCTCATGCAGGTAATATGCGGACGGTTGGCCACATCACAGAATCCGTCATAGCAGCCCTGATTACAGCCCACACAGTGTACGATCTCATCCACTTTTCCCGCTCTGGCTTTGTTTGCAAATTCCGGATCCGCAAGCTGGGCTCTTCCCAGTACTACCATATCCACTTTATCCTGAGACAAAATCTCTTCTGCCAGTTCTGCTGTGTTGATCCTTCCAACACCAACTGTCAGCATGCCTGTCTCTTTGCGGATTCTGGCCGCATTTTCAATGTTAAATCCGTTTGGCACATCAATTGGCGGCACCTCATACATGGATGCTGCCGTAATGATATTTCCTCTGGACACATCCAGTACATCGACTCCATGCTCTTTTGCAATCTTACAGAATCGGATCACTTCCTCGATCGTCAGTCCGTTCTCCAACATATCATCCTGCGCATCGATCCGGATGAACAAAGGCATTCCTTCCGGCATATTCCTGCGCAGTTCATCGATCACTTCCAACGGAAATCTGCAGCGGTTCTCAAAGCTGCCGCCATATTCGTCCTCTCTGTGATTGAATCCTGCACTTAAGAAAGAATGCGGCAGATAATTATGCGCCAGATGAAATTCCAGACAGTCATATCCGGCCTCCACAGCTCTGGCTGCCGCCTTTCCATAACATGCGATTACTTCCTGGATCTGTTCCTTTGTAATCGCTTTGATCGTATATGGTCCAAAATTCATATCTGAAACAACCAAAACCTGTGCTTTTGGATCCATGGAAACCGCAATAGATCCCTGCCAGAGCTGAATTCCCGCTTTTCCTCCATTCTCATGGATCGCATCTGTCAGTTTCTTATGTTCCTCAATCAGATGATCCTCACTGATGGATACAAAATGTGCCGGTGCACTCGGCGTATGTACGGCTGCCACCTCCACGATATTCAATGCGCATCCGCCCTTTGCTCTGGCTGCGTGATACGCAATCAGCTTATCTGTCACAGCTCCGTTTTCCTCCGCCATTCTGGTCCCCATTGCCGGCAGGATAATCCTGTTTTTCAGCTCCATATCCCGAATCCGGATCGGAGCAAATACATGTTCAAACATTGCATGCTACCTCCCTGTTATTTTATTTTTATTATAGGGCAGTCCAGCAAAAATAGATATGCAGATTTCTAAATATGATTATCAATTATTTACATTGATGAAACCTGCGGTATTCACTTGGTGTCTGATTCATGTACTTAGAAAAGCTTCGCTGAAAAGAGGAAATACTTCCAAAACCAACATCACTGCTGATCTGTGTAACTGTTCGGTCTGTAGCACTCAAGTAACTGCAGGCAATCCGGATCCTGATTTCTTCCAGAAGTTCTTGTATGCTTCGCCCAAACGTCTCTCTCGCTCTTCTTTCAATCAGAGATTCCTTCTTTTTCATCTCTGTCTCCATTTCTTTCATTTGAAATGGTTTTTGAAAATGCAGGAAAAGATATTCTAAAATCTGCAGTGATTCCTCCCCGGACTGCATTTGTGCTCCACATCCGATATTTTTCGTCTGATATTCTCTCACACTGACTTTCCTGTATCGTTTAAACACTCTGTAAAAATCTTCCACATTCGTAAATCCCAGATAATCACTGATATACTGAATGTTCAGCTCCGGAAAATGCAGCAGAGCGCAGGCATTCAATACCTTTCCCATTTTCTGGAGCTGAAAAACTGTATATCCGCACCGGTTTACGATTTTCCGGTTCAGCGTCACTGCAGTCATACCCACGGTTTCTGCGTACTCTTCCAAAGAGACGGTCTTACTCGTATCCAGAAGTACTCTCTGGATGATATTCCACACCTCATCCTTTTGTATCCCCTCTTTTTTCTTCCGTTCCATCGCATACCGACAGTATAATACATAGAGCTGCATCGCAAGATAAATACTCATATTCTGCACCGAAAATCGCTGTTCTTTTTCTTCCGCCAACAGATCTTCCAAAACACGTTCTACTCTCTTTTGCTCCTCTTTATCCAGAAAAAGAAGAGACTGCACTCCGTATACCAGCATCTCATTTTCTCTTGCCTTGCGCTGTTCAAAACACAAAGACATAAACAGGCCAATATGAAAAGAAACCTTTACACAATGCAAAGGTTTTCTGATATTTTCAATCCGATAAAAAAGATGCATATACAGGCAGAAAAAACTACCTTCCTGAATCTGAAATTTCTCTCCGTTGATTCAGAGTTCTGCATCTCCACTGATTACATAATAAATTTCGGTCTGCTCATGAAACCGCTGCTCGACCGGCTTTTTAATCTCCATCTCTGTAATATGGACCTGTTTTTCTTTTAAATTATAGTAATCAATTCCGGTAAACCAGTCTTTCTGATACCACATCCTACTTCTCCTTCTGCAGCGGCTGCTTTTCCATCCTGTAGTTTTTCAGGAGTACACCTTTTCTGACAACCCCTTGTTCCTGAATGACCATATATCCTCTGGATTCAAAAAACGGTCTTGCCGTGATTGAAGCATGCGTTTCAACCACATTCTGATCTGCATAATGCTCCAGCTTGTCACAGATTGCAGAAGCGATTCCCTGATGCTGATACGCTTTGTGAACATACAGCCGGTCCAGATAGCCGGTGTCACTGATATCCCCAAATCCTGTGATTCCATTTTCCTCTTCTGCGATCACCGTGTAATGCTCTAAAAAGGACTGATTCCATTTTTCCAGATCCACATTGCCATCTGCCCATGCATCCACCTGCTCTTTTGTATAATCCTTTGTATTGACCGAATGAACAGTCTCATAAAACAACTCTGTAAGCGCCTTGCAATCTGCCGGTTTATAAACTCTTAAGATCAATTTAGTTTCCTCTTTTCTTTTTTCATTTTCAATTCTCATACTTTTTTACTCTGCCAGCGATAAATGCCTCCCAGAAGTCCATATTCCAAAATTATCATCAGATAAATTCCGGAAAGCTGCAGCAGCTCTGACGCTGCAAACGCACCAACACCAAAGATCACAGATGCCGCAGCCGTAATCCAAAAGACCTGCCCTTCTTTTCCGATTCCCTGAAGATACAGCAGCCTGATCCGATATGGAATTTTGACCAGCACCAAAAGCACGATCATCCAAAGATAATCTCCCGCCCTGGCAATGATCATCTCGTCTGATAAAATCCAGTGAAACACTTCTTTTTGAAAGATTCCGCACAGCATCCCCACTGACAGAACAATCATGCCTGATAATTGTATCCCCGCTTTTTCATAACTTCTGACTGCCGCTTTCTTTCCTGCCGCATGATTTTGCAAGGCATAGGTCTGCGTTGCTGCCGCATACGCATACACAGGAAGCTCCAGCATCCCACAGACGAGATCCAGCAGCTTATAAACAGCCACATCTTCTGCTCCTAATCTTGCCACCGCTGCCAGAACCATAAATACAAAGATTGTACTTTCCAGCAATTCCTGTCCCAGTAAAGACGGATAGATTTTCCATATCCTGTATATCAATCCCCGGATCTCTTCTGCCCTGATCGTTTTTCTCCTTTGCCGTTCTTTCCAGTAAGTAATCTGATAAACCAAGACCAAGAATACTTCCCCAGGCGGCTCCTGCTGTTCCAAGACGAGGAAAGCCAGCTGCTCCGTATACAAGCACAAAATCGAAAAACAGATTTACTGTTGTAGAAACAACAGTCACCCAAAGGGTAATCTTTGTATTCTGCCTGTTTTTAAAGTATACACTATATTGAAAAATCAACATATTCTGCAGTACGGTAAATGATGCCGGATAAAAGTACCCAAGAAGCTCCTGTAATTCTTTTCCCTGTTGTCTATATACCGCATAAAAAAATGGCTTTCCAAACAGGATACTTACAAGTACAACTGTCAGACCGATCAAAATAACAAGAATTTTACTTCCTGCAAATGCATTCTCAAATCCTCGCTCATCCTGCTTTCCTATCTTCTCTGCCGCAATAATGTGAAACGCCGAAGAAAGCATCCCCAGGGCTCCTGTCACTCCATACACAACAGAAGCTGCAATTCCAACTACTGCAAACCCCCGCACAGAATAATGTCCTACAATCGCCTGATCCAGAATCTCAAACAGACTGGTCAATAAATAATGCAGCAAAATCGGATATGCCATCCGATTGAGTTCCTGAAATTCTTTTCTATTTTTCATTTTCCTTCTCCTTTTGCTAAATCTACAATTTTAAAAGGAGAATATGTCTGTATCGCCTATTCTCCCAATAGGCCGATCACATGCGCATATGCCATAAAAACCCTCTTTTCTATATTAAATTCTTGTATTCCTTTTGATTTATGTTTCCACAGAGCTGGTTTCCCGCATTCTTTTTTCAGACGGTAAACCGTGCTGGTATTAACCGAAAAGCGTTCTGCGATTTTCTTTGCATTGTGTGTCTTGTTCCAAGCTTCGACAAGTAATTTACGTACTTCATTGTTATAATAATCTTAACTTTATCACAATCCCTTTGTCAAGTATGTGCCGTATTATTGGGGCTTGCTGATTTCAGCACAGAATTACAAAATATCCTTGATGAACCGTTTAATCCTGATCTCCCGAATGCTGTTTGATGTTCAGATATCTGAAGCAGGAAAAAGAGCCTGAACGAAAAAAGTACAACGTGGAGAACACTATCGTTTTTTGAAACAACGGATGTTATAATAATTTCAGTTGTACCGTTTTATACTTTCGAAAATATTATGGAGGACTAAGAATATGATAAGAATGATGAAAGAAACTGATATAGATAATGTTTGCGAAATTATTAATGAGAACTGGAAAAAAGTATATAAAGGATATGTAAATTCAGAATTATTAAGTCCTGCTGGCTGTGCGGATAGAATATGTGAATTGAAAAACGATTTTTTTCGGGACGATTAAAAGAATACGTGTGGGAAGAAAACGGAAACGTAGTAGCTATGCTATCGTTTGGAAATACCGCAGATCATGATAAAGCTGGAGCTTTTGAAATATGGAGAATTTATATTACATCAGATTTTCAAGGGAAAGGAATTGGACACAACTTAATTGCGTTTGCAGAACAAGCAGCGAAAGAAGAAGGATATACAGAAGTTGTAATATGGGCATTTAAGAATAATCTTAATGCTATCTCTTTTTACCGAAAGCATGGTTATATTTTGGAAAAAGAGGAATATTTAGGGAAACCGTATTTAACTATGGGTGTTCGTTTAAATAAAAAAATTTGAGTATGAATTTTCCATATAGAAACTGGAGCGCAGACAGCATTACTAACTATTCGCGCCCCAGTTTCTGTGGGTACGGGGCATATAATCCATTCGCTATTTATGCTAAATGCCCCAATCCTGACTAATCATTTGCAGCTTCACCATATGAGGATAAATTCTGCCTGTATTCATCAGATCCTCCGGCTTCCCCTGTTCTGCAACCGTACCGTCTGAAAGTACAATCACTTTATCCGCACCACTTACGGTACGCATACGGTGAGCGATAACAAGTACCGTCTTATCCTTTATCAGCCTTGACAAAGCAGCCTGTATCAACGTTTCATTCTCCACATCAAGGCTTGCCGTTGCCTCATCCAGTAAAATGATTGGGGAATTTTTGAGGAAAGCGCGGGCGATTGAAATACGCTGACGTTCACCGCCGGACAGTTCGCAACCATTTTCTCCAATCATACTGTTATAACCGTCCGGGAGCTTTGCCGCAAATTCCTCACAATTTGCCAGTCTTGCTGCCGCAATGACTTCTTCATCAGTTGCATCTTTTCTTCCTATCCTGATATTCTCCATGATTGTATTGTTAAACAGCGTCACATCCTGAAATACGATAGAGTACAACGACAGTAATGTTTCCGGCTCTATTTTTGATATGTCCATACCTCCGACAGTAATTTTGCCTTTGTTAATATCCCAAAACCGCGCAGCAAGGCGTGACACCGTAGTTTTGCCTCCGCCGGACGGTCCGACTAAGGCAGTAACTTCTCCCTGTTTTGCTGTAAAGGACACGTCTTCCAATACGTTTTCCCCTGCGTTGTAGGCAAATTCTACATGGTCGAACACAATATCATAGCCTTTGTTTGTTACCCTGTCTGTGCCCGTCTGGACAGGCTGGTCAAGTATTTCATTCATGCGGTTTATGTTCGTTCTGGTAGAGATTACCGCTGCAAGATTTTGTAATGCACCCTCAAGCGGAGCATACAACCTGGAAGCCACAAGTAAAAACAGAAAGAACAGCGGAACATCAATTTCCCCTCGAATGAGCAGCACAGAACCCACAAGCGCAACCGTAGCAATCCCAAACTTTAATATCAGTGTTGAGGAAACAACAAACAGGGCAGTCCCAAGCTCAGTGATAATATGCCGTTTTTCCACATCGTCAATTTTTTTGCCAAGCTCGCTCAGATAGCTTTCTTCTGCATTATTTGCCTTTAAGTCCTGCAAACTTTCGATACACTCCTGCACACCGCTTTCAAGAGCAACATTTGCTGCTACGGATTTGCGGTTGAAATATTCCTGTATTCGGGCTGAAAAAAATGTAATTATAAATGCAATCGGCAAAACCCAAACAGCCGCAAAAGCCATGCGCCAATCATAAACAAAAAGACTGATTGAAATCAGTGTTGTTGAAATCAGAGACCCTGCCAAAGCGGAGACATAATGAGAGAACGCTGTTTCTAGCGTGGCACAATCTCCCATAATGGAATTTGTTAAATCAGCAAGGTCTTTTTTACCAAAAAAGGATAACGGAATTTTGCGGATCTGTTCTGCTAAAGATATACGCCTTACCCCACTTTCCACATAAGTAGCTAAATAAGTGGCATTATATTGAAACCAGGTCGCGATAAATATAAGGCATAAGCAAACCAACGCACCAACGGCATAGAAAGCGACATGTTTTTTGCTTACTCCTCCGTTCATCATATCAATAACCAGAAAATACAGAAGCCCGACAGGAATCATAAAAGATATATCCTGTGCAACGCAAGCAATACAGCCTTTTATCAAATCGACAGCCCCTTGCTCTGATAACGCAAACCGTCTTTGCAATATCTTAATCATGTTCTTACCTCCTAGCAATTTTCCATTCTGCTGCTTCGGAATAATTTTTCCACATACGCGCAAATATTCCGTTTTTCTCGATTAGTCTGCTGTGTGTACCACTTTCAACAATCTCACCGTTTTGCAGCACATAAATACAATCTGCATCTTTGATTGACGACAGCCTGTGTGCAATCATAATAACCGTTTTTCCCTTTGACAGAGCAGATAAAGCCTGTTGTACACGCACTTCATTGTCGGGGTCGGCAAATGCTGTCGCTTCATCAAGAATCAGTATCGGCGCATTTTTCAAAATCGCACGGGCTATGGCTATTCTCTGCTGTTCGCCGCCGGACAGGTACACGCCTTTTGTGCCTATCATCGTATCCATTCCATTTGGTAATTTTTCGATAATATCCAGGCACTGTGCAGTTTCCAGAGCATGGGCGATTTCTTCGCGTGTGGCGCTCGGCTTTGCCATACGCACATTCTCCAATACAGACGCTTTGATAAGCCGGCTATTTTGAAATACAAAAGATACCTTATTCATCAATGTTTCTTTTGGAATGTCGCGTATATCGATATTCCCGATCAATATACGCCCTTTCTGTGGATCAAAAAATCTTGTAACAATATTTGCAAGGGTCGTCTTGCCGCCTCCGGACGAGCCTACTAATGCGATTGTCCGTCCCGGTTTGATTGACATAGAAACATCATTGAGTGCGTTTTTCTCACCGTCATAGCTATAGATAACGTGTTCTAATGTAATTGAATGATCAGATGGTACGTTATTTACCTTACTTTCAGACAACGGCTTTTCATTCAGCACTTCCTCAATCCTGTTCATTGCGTCTCCTACAATCATTGCGTCCTCACTCATAAACATAATTTTTGTGAGTGTTGTACCGATAACAGGCGTAATCACAATATAAAAGATAAGATTTAGCAGCAATTCATTTGTTACGCCGTCCCTTGTAAAGAGAATACCTCCCGCAATCAGAAACGCGAATACACCGTTGATTGCTGTTGTATAAAACATCATCGGTAACCTTAATGCTTTCGTGTATGCAATTACCCATGTTTCGTAATTGTCAATCGCTGCTTTGAATCGTTTGAAAGAAAAGATTGTCTGTCCGAAAGTCTTTACTACGGGTACGCCCCTTACATACTCAACCGCTTCATTTGACATATCAGAAAGCGCATTTTGATATTGCTCCATTCTCTCTTCCATGTCTTTCCCTGTCATTTTCATCATAATCAAAAAACCAAGAACAACAGGAACAAGGCTTAAAATCCCTAACCGCCAATCAAACGCAAGTAATAAAAAGAGCAGTCCTACGGGCGTGGCAATTGCTCCCGCTTTGTCAGGCAGCCTGTGTGCAAGATAGTTTTCTGTAGCGGCACTGGAACTGTTTACAATTCGCCTGAGCTTTCCGCTTCCATATTTTTCCGTTACTCCAATCGGCAATGCTGTAATATGTCGCATAAGCTCTTTTCGGATATTGGCGGCAACCCGAAACGCGCTTATATGCGAACACATCAAAGCGGCTATATAAACAACAATAGAAATAACCGCAAATAATACGGCAGACCAGCCGTAACTTGTGACCTTTTCAGCCCGTGAGAAGTCTGGAGAAACTTCCAGTATGTCGTGAATGATACGCCATATATACCAAAAAGGTACAAGAGCCAACAATGCACTCATTACAGACAGTATCCAGGAAAGATAGGCCAATATCCTATATCCTCCGGCATATCCCATCAGGCTTGACAGATTTGACTGTTTTTTCATTGAAAAACCTCCTTAAAAATTTTTTAACTTATTGAACCTGCTCAATAAGGTTATGATAATGAAGACAAAATAGCTGCCCTCAAATATCCTTGTTTGATTATCTACTTTCTTATTTTCGTTAGTTAAAACTAACCTATGTATCAAATATAATGGAAAGTTCACACTTTCCATTATCAAGAATGATAGGGCAGATTGTCCTAATAAATATGTCTGCTTTCACTGCCCCATAATTTTCATCCACCCGGCGGTATAAAAAGCTCTCATTTCTCTCAGATAATGTTTCGCTTCTTCAAGTGGCATTTCATGTATAATCAATTCAAAAAAGGTGTTAAACATTCCTGTGATCAAAATATGCTCTAATCGTTCATCTATAGGTGGCGCAGGTCTGCCTAACTTTTCAAGAACTGCTAAATAATCATGCGTACCTTTTGTCTCTATTTCTACCATTTCATCAATCAATTTTGAAAAACGTGTTCCTTCCGAGCAGCAAAGTATGAGTTTAAATTCATTCAAATGATCATAGGCGTACATGAGCATTTCATACATACATTCGCCGGAAGTAGAGGTAAGGTTATCAGGCTGTTCCTCTGGCGGGATTTCTGCAAATTCTTTCTGTGCCTTGCAAAAGCAGTTCAATAAAAAGTTGTAATGTTCGCTTACCAGTGATTCAAATAAATCTTCCTTGCTGTCATAGTAGCCATAGAATGCACCTGTTGTCACACCGGCTATTTTGACAATGTTCCTCAAGGACGCAGACTTGAATCCTTTTTTTAGAAATTCCTGCATCGCAGCTGAACGAATTAGGTGCAATGTTGTTTGTTCTTCTTCACTCATTATTTCACCTCCTTCATCGTTATAACATTGTTATATATCACTGTTATATAATATACCAGCTCAGGAAATTTGTCAATATTTCTTGTCCTTTTATCTGCTGTTTGTTATAATGAAAGACCGCCTGAAACTGGAAGGTGCCGTTGTGGGATGGAAACAGGTGCCTGATTCAGATTTTACAGTGAAAAATTTGAGAAAAGCGAGGAAAAAACATGAACAACCATCAGAAAGAACAACAGCTGGAAGAGCAGCATCTGGCACAATGTCTGAAAATCATTCAACAGAACATCCATTTATATGAGGACAAGGAAAGCCAGTACAAAAAGAGCCCTTCTGTACTTCCAGAAGGACTTCTTTTTGCACTAAAAAAAACCTTGAAACTCAAGGCTTTTTCAAACTGCGGATGATGGGACTTGAACCCATACGTAGTCACCTACGCAAGATTTTGAGTCTTGTGCGTCTGCCATTCCGCCACATCCGCTTATACTCGGGAACTTTTTCAGCTCCCGAACAAAAAATATATTACCATAGATTTCTTGACTTGGCAAGTCTTTTTTAATTTTTTATCAATTTTTTTCCAATGTCAAAACAATCAAATGTTGCAAAGTAATCTGCTGGTCGTTCCGCACGACGAATCATCTGTACACTTCCATCTTCTTTCAGCAATAATTCTGCATGTTTTAGCTTTCCGTTATAGCTGTATCCCATAGCAAACCCATGTGCACCGGTATCATGGATGACAAGGTAATCTCCTTTTTCAATTTCCGGAAGCATTCTGTCGATTGCAAATTTATCATTGTTTTCACAAAGGGATCCTGTAACATCATATTTGTGGTCATGTGGTGCATCTTCTTTTCCCATAACTGTGATGTGGTGGTATGCCCCGTACATTGCCGGACGCATCAGATCTACCGCACATGCATCCACACCGATATATTCTTTGTGTGTATGCTTTTCATGGATTGCTGTTGTAACCAGACATCCGTATGGTCCCATCATAAAACGTCCAAGCTCGGTATAGATTGCCACATCTCCCATTCCTGCCGGAACAAGAACCTCTTCATAGACACGGCGAACCCCTTCTCCGATGACACGGATATCGTTCGCCTCCTGATCCGGTGTATACGGAATTCCGATTCCTCCAGAGAGATTGATAAATTTAATGTGAACTCCCGTCTCCTTCTGAAGCTTTACAGCCTGCTCAAACAATACTTTTGCCAGCATTGGGTAATAATCATTTGTCACCGTATTACTTGCCAGAAATGCATGGATTCCAAATTCTTTTGCTCCTTTGCTTTTGAGGATTTTAAACGCCTCAAACAACTGCTCTGTTGTCATTCCGTACTTGGCATCTCCCGGATTGTCCATAATATCATTGCTGATCTTAAATAATCCGCCCGGATTGTAGCGGCAGCTGATCGTCTCCGGAATATATCCGATCGTTTTCTCCAGAAAATCAATGTGTGTGAAATCATCCAGATTGATGATCGCCCCTAATTTTTCCGCCAGAACATAATCCTCGGCAGGAGTATCATTCGAAGAAAACATAATATCCTGTCCCTTTACTCCGATGGCATCTGACAACATCAGCTCCGTGTAGGAAGAACAATCACATCCACAGTCATACTCTCTTAAAATGTCGATCAGAAATGGATTCGGACACGCTTTTACCGCAAAGTATTCCTTATATCCTTCGTTCCAGGAAAACGCCTCCCGAAGAGCCTTTACATTCTCGCGAATTCCCTTTTCATCATAAAGATGAAACGGTGTCGGATAGGTTTTCATAATTTCATCCAGCTGTTCTTTTGTTACAAATGGTGTTTTATTCATAATACAGTTCCTCCTTTTTGTAATTGAATCAATTTTATCTCATTTGCCATTGCATTTTTAAATACAGTTACAAAATTCTTCTGTCCGGAATACAGACAGGTATTCAGGCTCCCCTTTCCATACTCCCCTGAAAGCACGCTCTTAGAATCCACGATCAACCCGATCTGCTGTCCTTTTTCCTCTGTCTGATAGAAAATTGCGTCTTTCAATTCATACGGGGCATCTGTCAGGATCACAACTTTCCGCTTCTTTTTCACAAGCTCTTCCAACGCCTGACGGAATGCGTCAAGATATCCTGCTGTACAGGAAAGATACACTCTTTCCCCCGCCTGTGCGATCAGATTCTTCGCCTTATCCAGAATATTCTGTTCTCCTTCAATGGTGATATATCCTTCTGTCTCCGCTTTCTTCTGTGGAAGGTTTCTCTCCATCCACTCCTGCTCCTCCTGCATCCTGCGGATACAGTTCCCGCAAAACTCCTCTACTTTTACCGGAATATAGCGCTTTGCAGACTCTTCGATCACATAGGCCGCTCCTTTTTCTGCCAGCGCTGCCAGAACAGAATACACATTGGACCGGGAAATCCCTGTCTCCTTTGCAATCTCATATCCTGTCTGCTTTCCTTTTACAAGTAATTCCACATAAATCAGAGCCTCCTGCCTTGTCAGTCCGAAATGAAGCAGGTATTCCACATACTGATTCTGTTCCATAGTTTTCTCCCGATCATGTTAGTAGTTCTTTCAAGAAACACTATATAAGAATCGAGAATGCTTGTCAATACAAAAATGCCGTTCACAGAAAAATTCTATGAACGGCATGTGTTATCCTGCCAATTTTATTCAATTGTCGCGATTCTCATCATATTACTGATTCCCTCACGGGCAGCATTTACATCCAGCGCAGGGATTCCGGCTGTCAATACAACAACATCTCCTGTCTCTACACATCGTTTTACTTTTGAAATCTCAATTGCCTCACTGCAGATATCATCTGTTGTATGGCATTCCATTGATTTAAGAGCCTGTACGCCCCAGTAAATGGACATTCTTCTCAGTGCTCTTTCACTCGGAGTCACTCCGATGATCGGCTGGATTGGTTTTAAGTTTGACATCACTCTTGCTGTCGCTCCGGAAACTGTCGGTGTAATGATTGCTTTTGCTTTCAGATTCGCAGCTGCCAAAACAGAAGAATATCCGATTGCACTGGAGATTCCTCTCTTTAAGTGATCTCCTGCCTTATCCAGGATCATATCATAATCCAGGTGCTGCTCTGTATTTTCGATAATGTGTACCATCATCTGCAATGCTTCTACCGGGTATTTTCCCTGTGCAGTCTCTCCGGACAGCATCACTGCATCTGTTCCGTCATAAACAGCATTTGCAACGTCTGTCACTTCCGCTCTTGTCGGACGTGGATTACGGATCATGGAATCCAGCATCTGAGTTGCTGTAATAACAGTCTTGAAGTTATTATTACACTTCTGAATCAGCATCTTCTGCAGGTATGGCACTTCCTCTGCCGGAATCTCAACACCCATATCTCCTCTTGCTACCATGATACCATCTGCAGCACGGATAATCTCATCAATATTGCGAATTCCTTCTGCATTCTCAATCTTCGCAATGATCGGAATATAAGGTGCATCCAGTTCTTTCAAAAATGCGCGGATCTCAAGGACGCACTCTGCATTGCGCACAAAGGATGCAGCGATAAAATCAATATCCTGTTCTACACCAAATTTGATGTCTTCTTTATCTTTTTCTGTGATTGCAGGAAGTCTTACCGGAACGTTCGGTACATTGACCCCTTTTCTCTCACCAAGCTCACCGCCGTTTACGATCTCACAAACAATATCCTGATCTACGATTTCTTTTACTTTCAGTCCGATCAGACCGTCATCGATCAAAATTACTGTTCCCTGCTGTACATCTTCTGCAAGACCTTTATAAGAAAGAGACACTTTTGTATCATCTCCTACGATATCTTCCATTGTAAGTACAAATGTATTCCCTTCCTGGAGGGTTACTTTCTTTCCGTCTTTCAAAAGACCTGTACGGATTTCCGGTCCCTTTGTGTCCAGAAGAATCGCTGTGTGCGCATGTTCTTCCTCGCGAAGCTCTTTCAGAAGATCCATACGGAATTTCTGCTCTTCGTGATCACCGTGTGAAAAGTTGAAACGCGCAACATCCATTCCGTTTTGAATCAACTTTCTCATAACTTCTTTGTCATTTGTATTAGGACCCATTGTGCAGACTACTTTTGTTTTTTTCATGTCATAACTCTCCTTCTAACTTATCCTTAATTCTTATTTCACATGCTGGTGTGTAAATAAATGATCCTGACAATACTCGTAATTTCCATTACACTTGGAACAGAATCGAAATTCCAGACTTGAATCATCCAACTCTGTTCTCCCACAGACAGCACAACGGTGTTTTGCACCATTTGCATAAGTCATATGCGGTCTTGTCTGTTGTCTGAATTTTGCTTTGCGCACCTGTTCTTTTGGTGTATACGGTTTTAAATTCCTGCTGGATAAAAAGAACACGACAAAATTTAAAAGTGATGAAATGATCACTATGCGCGATGCGGGATTGCCGGTTGCCAACTGGTACAGGATGTATACTCCATACACCAGTCCCATCCACTTGATCTTGATCGGAAGGATGAAATACAACAAAAGTTCCATATCCGGATAGCTTGCAGCAAATGCAAGAAAAATTGAGAGGTTGATATAATACGTGCTGAAATATCCACCCAGGAAATCTGCCCCCGAGCCATACAGGATGTACAGCACAAACGCTCCCAGTACCGTAAATAAAATACCCGAAAAGATATATACATTATAGCGGAATGCTCCCCAGGTCCTCTCCAGCGTAGTACCGAGAGAATAGTAAAGCATCAGCATAATGACGATTTCCAGAAGGCTGCCCTGCGGCGGTACCAGAATCCAGGATACGATCCTCCAGATCTGTCCGTGCAGAATCGCTCCCGGCTGCAGATACAGCCAAATCATCATATCGGGTATAAACAGACGGATTGCATATCCGATAATGTATGTCCCGATCAGGTACGTCGTCAGATTGTGAACGGCGTATCGTCCAAATTTTCTTTCCAGCTTGTTTAACCAGTTCAATGACAATCTCTCCTTATATATTTATTCCCTTACAGAGAGTAATTGTACAGTGAGCATTACTGTTTGTCAAATAATTGTTTTATTTTTTGCGTTAGGATTGTGTTAAATTTTATGAGATTTTCTATTTTTTCCTTAAAATCTTTTGTATATTTATGGTGAACACTCATAATTGTGTTTTTAGACTACTTGTCGTATAATATAAAATGTTGTAAAATAACGACTGCATTTAAATAAGTAATAACTACTATAGCAAAAGATGAGGAATTACTATGAAAAAGAACGAATTATATACTTTAGGGATCGATATTGGTTCCACCACGGTAAAAATCGCAGTCCTGGGAGCAGATAATGAAGTTCTGTTCTCCGATTACGAACGCCATTTTGCAAATATACAGGAAACACTGTCTGATCTTCTCGGACGTGCCATCTATAAACTGGGACCGATCCATGTTTCTCCTGTTATCACCGGATCCGGAGGGCTGACTCTTGCCACCCACCTGCATGTTCCGTTTGTACAGGAAGTGATTGCGGTTTCCACCGCTTTGCAGGATTATGCACCTCAGACTGATGTGGCAATTGAACTCGGCGGTGAGGATGCAAAGATCATTTATTTTGAAGATGGAAATGTAGAACAGCGTATGAACGGTGTCTGCGCAGGAGGTACCGGTTCCTTCATCGATCAGATGGCTTCCCTTCTTCAGACAGACGCCAGTGGGCTGAATGAATATGCAAAAAATTATACTTCTTTATATTCCATCGCAGCACGCTGCGGTGTTTTTGCGAAATCTGATATTCAGCCTCTGATCAATGAAGGAGCTTCCAAAGAGAATTTAGCTGCTTCTATTTTTCAGGCAGTAGTCAATCAGACGATCAGCGGACTGGCCTGCGGAAAGCCAATCCGCGGACATGTAGCCTTCTTAGGCGGACCACTTCACTTTTTATCGGAATTAAAAGAGGCCTTTATCCGTACTTTAAAACTGGACGATGAGCATATTATCGCTCCTAATCATTCTCATTTGTTTGCAGCAATCGGTTCCGCGCTGAATTCCAAACGGAATGTGGATATTCCTCTGCAGACACTTCAGAGCCGTCTGGCAAATAAAATCGAACTGGAATTTGAAGTGGAGCGTCTGGAACCCCTGTTTGCATCTTCTGCAGATTACGAGGAATTCACTTTCCGCCATGCAAAACATCAGGTTCCGGTCAAAGACCTTGCTTCTTACCAGGGAAAGGCTTTTCTTGGAATCGATGCAGGTTCCACTACAACAAAGGCAGCATTGGTAGGTGAAGATGGAACGCTGTTGTATTCCTTCTATCATAACAATGACGGAGATCCTCTGGGAACAACGATCCGGGCAATCAAGGAGATCTACAGTCAGCTTCCGGAAGGTGTCGAGATCGTTCACTCCTGCTCCACCGGATACGGCGAAGCACTGATCAAGGCTGCACTGCTTCTGGATGAAGGAGAAGTAGAGACGGTTTCCCATTATTATGCGGCCGCATTTTTCGAACCGGATGTAGACTGTATTCTCGACATCGGCGGACAGGATATGAAATGTATCAAAATCAAGAATCAGACGGTAGACAGTGTTCAGTTAAACGAAGCATGCTCTTCCGGATGTGGTTCTTTTATTGAGACCTTTGCAAAATCACTGAATTATACAGTCGAAGATTTTGCACAGGAAGCCCTCTATGCCAAAAATCCGATCGATCTGGGAACACGCTGTACTGTATTTATGAACTCCAAAGTAAAACAGGCACAGAAAGAAGGCGCTTCTGTTGCAGATATCTCCGCAGGACTTGCCTATTCCGTGATCAAAAACGCACTGTTTAAGGTCATCAAGGTGTCCGACGCCTCTGAACTTGGAAAACATATCGTCGTACAGGGAGGAACCTTCTATAATAATGCCGTTCTGCGCAGTTTTGAAAAAATCGCAGACTGTGAGGCAATCCGTCCTGATATCGCCGGTATCATGGGGGCTTTTGGAGCTGCCCTGATTGCAAGGGAACGTTATCAGGATTGTGAAGGCACTACCATGCTCCCAATTGAAGAGATTGAAGCACTGGAATACAAGACTACCATGACAAAATGCCGCGGTTGTACGAACAACTGCCGTCTGACAATCAATCATTTCAGCGGCGGAAGAAAGTTTATCACCGGAAACCGCTGTGAACGAGGACTTGGCAAGGAAAAATCAAAAAATCACCTGCCAAACCTGTTTGAATATAAGATGCAGCGGTATTTCGGATACACCTCGCTTTCAGAAGAAGAGGCTTCCAGAGGAACGATCGGCCTTCCAAGAGTTTTGAACATGTATGAGAATTATCCGTTCTGGCATACATTCTTTACAACGCTTGGATTCCGTGTCGTACTCTCTCCGTCTTCTACCCGAAAGATTTACGAGCTGGGAATCGAATCCATTCCGAGTGAATCCGAATGTTATCCGGCAAAGCTGGCACACGGACATGTACAGTGGCTTATCAACGAAGGGATCAAACATATTTTTTATCCTTGTATCCCTTACGAACGAAATGAATTTGAAAAAGCCAACAACCACTACAACTGTCCGATCGTAACTTCCTATCCGGAAAATATCAAAAATAACATGGATCCGATCGTAACCGGAGAAATTGATTTTATGCATCCGTTTATGTCTTTTCAGAGTGAAGAGACGCTTTCTTCCAGACTGATTGAAGAGCTTGGTGAAAAATTTTCTGTTTCCGCAGATGAGATCCGCACTGCTGTTCACAAAGCATGGCTGGAACTTGCTGCATGCAGAGAAGATATGCGTCGTAAAGGTGAAGAGACGATCAAGTTTCTGGATGAAACCGGCAATCGCGGAATTGTTCTTGCCGGACGTCCTTATCACACGGACCCTGAGGTCAATCACGGACTGCCGGAGCTGATCAACTCCTATAATATTGCCGTCCTGACAGAAGATTCTATCTCTCATCTGCACGAAGTAGAACGACCTCTCAATGTCATGGATCAGTGGATGTATCACTCCAGACTGTATGCCGCTGCAAACTATGTCAAGACAAAAGAAAACCTGGATCTGATCCAGCTGAATTCTTTCGGATGCGGACTGGATGCCGTCACAACGGATCAGGTGGCAGATATCCTGACCCGTTCCGGTAAGATCTATACCTCGCTGAAAATCGATGAGGTCAACAATCTGGGAGCTGCCCGTATCCGTGTCCGCTCCCTGCTTGCTGCCATCCGGGTGAGAGAACAGCAAAAGACCGAGCGCATCATCCAGCCATCTTCTATTGAGAAGATTCCATTTACAAAAGAGATGCGCAAGGAATACACGATCCTCTGCCCACAGATGTCACCGATGCATTTTGAGATTCTGGAACCGGCATTTCGTGCATCCGGATATAAGGTTGAAATTCTGCCAAATGACAACAAACAGGCTGTCAACATGGGATTAAAATATGTAAACAATGATGCCTGCTATCCTTCCCTGATCGTAGTCGGTCAGATTATGGATGCGATTTTATCCGGAAAATATGACACCGATCATCTGGCTGTCATTATCACACAGACCGGAGGAGGATGCCGTGCTTCCAACTATATCGGGTTTATCCGGCGTGCACTGAAAAAAGCAGGATATTCTCATATCCCTGTGATTTCACTGAATCTAAACGGACTGGAAAGCAATCCTGGATTTAAGATCACGCCGCTCCTGGCGCTGCGTGGTTTGTATGGCGTCGTATTTGGCGATATCTTTATGAAATGTGTTTACCGGATGCGCCCATATGAAAAAGTGCCGGGAACAACCGATGCACTTCATGAAAAATGGAAAAAGAGATGTAAAGATTTTGTATCCAACGGATATCCTCATCGCCATACATTTAAAAAACTGTGCCGTCAGATGATTCAGGAATTCGACCAGATTGAAACACTGGATGTGAAAAAACCAAGAGTCGGAATCGTTGGAGAAATCCTTGTAAAGTTCCTGCCGGCAGCCAACAACCACCTGGTCGAGCTTTTAGAAAAAGAAGGCGCCGAAGCAGTCGTTCCGGATCTTCTGGACTTTTTACTCTACTGCTTCTACAACCAGAATTTCAAGGTATCCCACCTTGGCATGAAAAAATCCAAGGCTGTACTCGGAAATCTTGGTATTCGTGCTCTTGAATGGTTCCGTGCACCTGCAAGCAAAGCATTTGAAGAAAGCACGCATTTTGAAGGACCTGCCAAGATCGAAAAACTGGCAGAAATGGCATCTGAGATTGTTTCCATCGGAAACCAGACCGGTGAAGGATGGTTTTTAACCGGAGAGATGCTGGAGCTGATCCACGGAGGCGCTGCAAATATTGTCTGCACACAGCCATTTGCCTGCCTGCCGAACCACGTGGTAGGAAAAGGTGTCATCAAAGAGCTCAGAAGAAGATATCCGACTTCCAATGTCGTAGCAATCGACTTTGATCCGGGAGCCAGCGAAGTCAACCAGCTCAATCGGATCAAGCTGATGCTTTCTACTGCAAATAAAAATCTGGAACATCAGCGCTGATAAAAAATACCACATACGCTTCCGGCTTTCAATCTTCAGGCAATTTCTGGACATATTTTCTATCTCTGCGTATAATAATAACAGGGATAGCGAAATCTATCATCGAAAATATTGTTCGCTTACCGGAAGCGTCTAATAAATGTCCGGCTCGAAAATCCAGCCCTATCGCAAGGTAGGGCTATTTTTATCTAAATGGTGGTGAAATTATGATTTATCAAGAAAGCTATGTTTATCATATCAAAGACGAATATTTAAAAAAGTACAATCTGAACCATTGAAATTCCCCTAAAAAACAATCACATATTTTACTCTATGTTTTCATATGATAACACTGTAAACTTATCACAAGGAGTTCTCTATGAATAACGATTTAACCTGCAGCTGTAGCTGCACCCCCGATTCCACACCCACAGACACTTCTCCCGATTTTTTATATGCCCATCAATCTCCCTATCCACCCGTCTGCATCAAAGAACAAAATCCTTTATATGGAAGAATGATGCTGGATAACATGGGTGGACAGGAGTCCGAAATGTCCACGATTGGTCTTTATATTTACAACAGTATTTTTCTGACTTCCGATACTGCCCGCATAGCAGAAATCTTTAAGAACATCAGTATTGTAGAAATGCACCATCTCAAAATATTCGGTCAACTTGCCGATCAGCTGGGTGAATCCCCACGCCTGTGGACACATCGGCAAAATCGCATGTTCTACTGGACAGCCGGATATATCAATTATTTTACGGATCTTCCAAAAATTCTGCTCAGTGCGTTAAATGGTGAAAAGCAGGCAGTCCGCAAATATCGGGAACAATGTCAGCGAATTCAGGATGAAGACATCCAAAAATGCCTGAAACGCATTATTCTGGATGAAGAACTTCATATTGAAATTCTGGAATCCCTCTGCAAGAAATACCCTATTTAAAAAACAGCAGGTGCATCTTCTGGTTTTCTGATCAGAAGTACACTTGCTGCCCTTTTCTAAAATTCTGATGCATGCTTTTTAAAAAAATCATAATATGCCCGTACATTTTCCAGTTCTGTCCATCGTTTCACATCCACAGGCTCCTCATCCAGATCATAAATCTTTGCTCCTCTGATTGCCAGCACGAAAGGAGAATGTGTTGCGATCACAAACTGGCATCCAAAAAACCTTGCGGAATCTTCGATAAATTTTACCAGCTCTTGCTGTTTTGCCGGAGAAAGACTGTTTTCCGGCTCGTCCAATAAAAACAATGCATTTTCTGTCACCTTTTCTGTGAAATATAGAAATGCACTTTCTCCATTGGAATACTCTCGTACATTATCCATGAGTTCCGAACGGATAAACTGTGACTGTGTTTTTCTTCTCGCGTTATTCACTCGTTTCAACTGCTCATAATCATCCAGACTTTTCATCCGGAACTTTGCAAACTTCGTATCCAGATACTCTTCAAACAACATCTCCCTCTTCCGGTCAATCCCTTCATTCAGATTCCGGATATTTAACATGTAATCAAATACATCATCACTTGTAATAATCCTGCTGTCTTTTGGCAAATGCGCTGCACTCTCAAAAGAGCAAAGTTCCAGATAGTCTTCATAAAAGCTGGACTGGTTAAATGGTGCTTCCCTCAACAAATGCAGTTTTTGCGCGATAATATTTAACACGGTGGACTTTCCCGTTCCATTTCCGCCATATAAAATCGTAACAGGCTCAAAATCAATCTGCTCAAAACGATGCTTTGACAGAATTTGAAATGGATAATACGTATCATAACAGGTACGTTTCTGCCTGAGAAAAAAATCAAATTCCACTTCCGCGTCAGGAAATCTAAATTGCTCTAAATATACCATCGTAAGTCTCCATTCTACAGTTCCCGCTTCATACCGACTGCAATATACCCGTCATTTTGCACTTCTTTCCCTGTTCTCACAAATCCATTCTTCTGCCAGAATGCCTCACTCTGGAGATTTCCTTTGGCAAATGCCAGTTGGATCGTTTTCTTTCCCAGCGTACGTATATACTCTGCATATTCTTCTATGATAATAGAACCAATCCCATATCCTTGTACATCATGATCTACCATAAACAATCCAATATAAACTGTTTCATCATCTGGAAATGCAAACACCATATCCATAATCGCAATCAACTTCTGCCCTTCAAAAAAACCAATATAATATTTTTCTGCGTCTGTCTTTCCCTGTGGTAAAGCTTTCATATCATTTAAAATACTCTCTCGTGTTACAAACGGAGGACAATATTCATAAAACATCGGATTACTTTCACTTAATCGTAAAATATCATCCATGTCCGTTTCCTGAAGGAGTCTGATTCTGTATCTGCGTGATACTTTCTGTAGTTCCATTTTATTTCACCCTCCCATAATCTTTTTCAACTCTTTTCGGCTGATAAATCTCCGATCCGATGGCTCCCACAACAATGATCACTGCACCTAAAATCTGAAGCATAGTCATATGCTCATGAAATACCACAAACCCGACCAGAGTTCCTACAACAACTTCCAGTGCAGAAAGGATACTGGTTGTAGTTGCTTCCACATATTGTGTAGATTTGACGCAGGATACATTCGCCACCATGGTACACAGAATTCCGATTCCAAATAAATTCCAGAGCAACACTCCTGTTGGTGTACTGCTCATATGGGAAGATACTGCACCAAAATCCATACCAAACATCAATACAACAGCTGCCCCGAGAAATCCATACACCAACAGTGTATCCCTCTCATAGTCTTTTGCAAAATATTTCGGGAGCAGAATCTGAAGTGCTACTCCGACACCATTGATCACTCCAGCTAAAATTCCAATTCCATCCAGCTTGATATCTCCGCCTCCGATGAGATTTGCTACAAATACTGCGCCGATCAGACAAATCAAAATCGTCACCATCTTGCTTTTTGGCAGTTTTTCTCCAAACATAAACCGTCCCAGGATTGCCACCCAGATCGGACTCATAAACATCAGCACAGTTGCCACACCCACCGGAATTCTGGAAACTGCCACACTATAGCTCACAAAGCTGATACTGTATGCCACCGCTCCGTAAAGAAGACAAATCACCAGCCCCTTCAAATTAATCTTTAGAGCCGAGGGTTTTGTAAACAGCAAAAACAGGAAATAGGCGCCACCTGCCAGTGCGCAGCGGAAAAATGAGATTTCAAAAGTTGTAAACGCATACCCGGTCAGTCCTCTTACAAACATCCCCATGATTCCCCACATTACTGCAGTGATGATTGCCAAACTGATTCCTTTGGTACGATTATTCATGATTCGCTTCTCCACTTCTGTAAATTACTTCATTTTCTTTGATTGTCATCCAGACTTTGATCTCTGCCAATTCTTCCTTTGGAGTTTCCAGAGGATTTTTCTCCAACACTACAAAATCCGCATATTTTCCACATTCAATGCTTCCTTTTTCATGTTCTTCAAAGTACTGATACGCCGCATAAATCGTAACTGCCTTCAATGCATCCAATACTGAAATCTTCTGATTTTCACCGATGACCCTTCCACCTCTTGAAATACGATTGACTGCGCTGCTTATCGTACGCATCATGTCCGGCGGGATCACAGGTGTATCCTGATGGAACGTATATTTCATTCCGTAATCTATAGCATCTTTCACCGGTGAAATCTGGCTGCCTCTTTTTTCTCCGAAATTTTGAAGATGGATATCTCCCCAGTAATACGTATGAGCCACAAAAAAGCTTGGGATCATCCCGATTGCCGCCATTCTCTGCAGCTGGTCTTTTCTCACAAGCTGTGCATGTACCATGACTGCCCGATGCAGATCTTTATCCGTTCTCTTTGACAGTGCTTTTTCAAACTGTCCGATATACTGCTCTGCTGCCGCATCTCCATTACAGTGTGCCAAAAGCTGCTGTTTTTTCTCTAAGGCAAGCTCAATATAGTGATTCAATTCCTCATCTGTATGGATCGGATAGCCGCAATAATTCTCTTCCCCTTCATAGGGCTTTGTCATCCACGCAGTCCTTCCCTGCGGTGAGCCATCCAGAAAAATTTTATATCCTCCCATTTTTAAATGACCGGTATACCGGTTTACGTATGCCCTTTCTTCCTCAAAAAGATCTGCCGCCGTCATAATATCCGCATACCCTACTACATCCAGCTTCAACAGTCCATTGGCAGAGGCATATTTTAACAGCTCAAACAACGGTTTTCCTACCATTCCATCCTGAACCGTAGTCACGCCATAACTCGCATACATTTTCTGCGCTTCCCCGATAAGCTGCATCAGCTCCTCCATAGATGTCATCGGCAGTTTTGACTGAAACGCAAGAAACGCTTTTTCTTCCATATACCCGTCCGGGATTCTTGTCCCTGCGATTCTCCCATATTTTCCTCCCGGACAATCTTCTGTCTTTTCATCAATCTGCTGAATTTCTAATCCTTTGCTGTTTACCACTCCCATATGAGAGGAAGCATGGATCAGCAATACCGGATTTGTATGGCTGATCTCATCCAATACATATCTGTCCGGATGTCGTTTTTCCTCCAGAAAATTCTGGTCATAATTACAGCCTATGATCCGTGCATCTTTGGATAAATTTCTTTTTTCGGCAAACATTTTCATGGCATCTACAATCTCCGAAAAATTTCCACACTCTGACAAGTCGCATTGTGTCATTGCATTGGCAGCTCCTACAAAATGAGAATGTGCATCCAAAAATCCCGGAAGCATCGTTTTTCCCTGCAAATCCACCATCTCGTCTCCATCTGTTTTATACTGCATCACATCATCCAGAGTACCTACTGCCTGAATACGTCCATTTTCCACGCAGACTGCTTCCGCATACAAGTTTTCTTTTGCAACTGCCAGCATCTGCCTGGATTGATCAATTCCAATGATATGATATTTATTTTGTAAAAATTTACCCGCCAAGTTTCCTGTTCCGACACCAATTTCAAGTATCTTTCCATCTTTTCTCTGAAAATTTTCCACTTCCTCAAAAACCATTTGTAATACTGTCTCATAATTCTCATAGATTTTTAATGCACCTGTGTCCCTTTTCACATCCTCATCATATGCCCTTGCCCAGCCATCAAAATCCCACTGGTCTTTCCACTCATTTTTCACCTGGCAAAGCAGATTACTCTGTTCAATAATCTTCAAAAAATCTTTTTCTAAATCCTGTCCTTCTGTTTCTTCATATACTTTGTCCAAAACCATTTCCAGCGATTTTCTAATTTCACTCAATCTGTGGATCTCATTATTGACTGCCATCCATTGGTTTTGCATATGTGTCAGATAATTTTCTTTCTTATTGCATTGTAATATATTCTGAATGGCTTCAATACTCAATCCCAACGAGCGATAAAGCAGAATCGTCTCCAAACGGAAAATATCCTCTTCGCCAAATTTCCGATACCTATTCTGCGACTCTCTCATCGGAGTCAGAAGTCCTTTCTTTTCATAAAATCTGATCTTGTTTGTTGTAATATGCAGTTTTTCTGCAATTTGACTGATTGTATATTCTGTTTTCATACTGTGATCTCTCCTTTTTTATACTACACTCATTCTAAGTCTTCACCTTGGGCAAAGGTCAAGAGATCTTTCAGCCAAATTCTATTTCACTCCTGAAAACATATAAAACTGCTCTGTATCGATCAAAATATCGATGCTAAAACAAGTCTCCCATAGACGGCTCTCTTCTTTTGCAGACAACAGACCGGACGTAATCTCTTTTGGCACATTCGTGTGACAACCATTTATTTTCTCCCTGCATGCTCCATGTGCCACGATAAATCTCCCGCCTGGATTTAACAGCTCTGCCACCTTCTGTACTACCTTGTCTTTCTCCATAAAATGAGGGTATGCATTATAGATGATAATCCTGTCAAATGTCTCCTGCGTCATCTCGAACAGATCCCGGCACTGCAATTCAAACAAGGAGTCCCCCTCTACTTTGCGGGCAGCGATCTCGATCATCTTTTCTGACAGATCGACTGCTGTGATATGAGAAGGTTTTCGTTCCCGCAGCGCCTCAAACATCGCCCCTGTACCACAGGCAACATCCAAAACACTCATTCCCTCCTGAATATCACTTAAAAATGCGATCATACGTCTGATCTGATCGACCGATTGCTCCCCGTCATCCCAATGTGCGGCTCTTTGATTAAAATATGTTCTGATATCCATGGTAACTATCTCCTTTTCGGCTCTGCAATCCCTGCTTTCTGTAATGCCAGCACAATGACCGGAATAAAAATCAACTGAATCAGAATTCCTGGTATCCCTGTCAGAAAACTGGATGTAATAAAGATCTTGAAGCTATATTCTCCCACATTGAAAATAAGTGCTTTTAAAATACCGCTGACAATTCTCCCTGCCAGCATCGCTGTGATCAGCGAACCATATATTTTTACAATTTGCTTTTCTGTATGAATGCCGTACACACAGATCCCCGTAATCAATCCATAGACTGCCAGTTCACAAAGCATTGCCGGAAGGATTGCAGCCGGAGGCATTCCTGTAAACAGACTGGATAATACAGGCGCTAAAATCCCACATATCAGCCCATACTGCCATCCACAGAGCAGACCGCAGATCAATACCGGAATGTGCATAGGCAAAAAAATACTTCCCGCATTCTGAATCGTATGGAATGCCATCGGAAGAACGATCCCCAAGGCCACACACATTGCCGCCATCACTAATTTCTTCACTTGATTTTCTTTCATCTTGTTTCCCTCTCTTTTCATATCTCCTCTTATTTATGATATGGCTCACCATTCATAATCCGATAACTTCGATACACCTGCTCCAACAGTATCACTCGCATCAGCTGATGCGGAAATGTCATCTTTGAAAAACTAAGTGCGTAATCTGAGCGTTTCAACACCTCTTTCCCGAGGCCAATGGAGCCACCGATCACAAATGCAATGCTGCTCTTTCCCTGAATTCCCAGTTTTTCTATTCTTTCTGCCAGTTCTTCTGATGTCAGCATCTTCCCTGCGATTTCCAGTGTGATCACATACATATCATCCTTGATATACCTTAAGATTTTTTCTCCCTCTTTGCTGCGAATTCCCTCTTCCACAGTCTCACTTGCCTGATCCGGGGTCTTCTCATCCGGTACTTCAATTATATCCAGCTTACAATATTTGCTCAGACGCTTGGAATATTCTGCGATGGCATCCTTTAAATATTTCTCTTTGATTTTTCCTACTGTAATCAATGTAATTTTCATGCTGTCTGTCCTTTTTTCTCTCTGTGTTTTCCTGTAAATTCCGAAACCTCAATGCAATACACTGCAACCCGCTGCAGCATATGCGGAAGAAATTCAATTTCGGCGCCCGCTTCTACGTGCTGCATTAAAAGCGTAAGTCCGTGTCTCTTTTCCTCCTCGTTCTCCACCATACGAATTCGTCCGTTTCCCATGATACTGGAAAATGCAAAAGAATAACTGCATGTATAATCTCCACGGATCACCTCATGGCCACAGTCCATTTCAATTGCTACGTTCGGGTTTTCTGCAAATGCTTCCGCTTTCCGTCCTTCCTTTGCACTGTGGATATACAATTTTAAGCTGCGCTCTTTCTGACAAAATTCATATCCGAAATTTACAGGAACAATAAACATCCCCTCCGCATCCATTGTTCCTATACGCACCACTTTACATGCATCCAACACTTTTTCCAGCTCTGCCGGATCCTTAATCTCTCTTTTTTCTAAACGCATCTGACGCATCACACATTCCTCCTGTCGCTTCTATCGTTTTAACCGATTCAATTCCACTTTTTCTTCTCTGCTCACTCGATAGGATTCCCGGATTTTCTGGATCGCTTTATTATGTGTAAAATCATCCATCTCATTTGCCAGCAGCAGTCTCTTTGTCTGAATCGGAAATTTGACATAACAGACTGATACAGCCCATGCCACTGCCATTTTCACATAATACCCCTCATGACTGGTATGATTCAGAATCTCAAGCACCTGCTCAATATAGGCTTCGTTAATGTAATGCGCCAGCAGGGATACGATAAAAAAACGGACTTCAAACTCCCTGCTGCTGTTCTGATACTTCCGGAGATAAGAAAACCACACTTCCTGCTCTTTTTCCATGAACTTATATCCCATACAACAGCTGTCGCAGACTGCCCAGTTATGAATCTTCGGAACAAACATATCAAGCGCCTGCATTCTCTGTTCGGTACTCATCTTTGCATACCCCAGAACAAGTCCGTATAACATAATTTCTTCATGCGCAGACCGTTCATCTATTTCTGTCTGTGCTTCTTCCAGATACTGTTTCGAATCTGTTTTTGCAATTCCTTTTGCCAGCTTTCGAAGAGCCGGCATACGAACACCGATCACATGATCGGTCCCTGGGATCAGCTTCTGATTAAACTGCTTATAGCTCTCTTCCCCAAGTTGATCTAACTCTTCTCTGATTTCTTTTATCATGTTGTACTCCTGTCATTTTTTGTCCCTTTTACTATACCATGCCACCCTAGAAACCTCCACATGAAAATAAGGAGCCCCTTCGGACTCCTCATTGCTTTTTTATTAATTTTTCAGGACGACTTTACCTGATGTCCTCCAAAAATTTTTCTTCCGCCCAACAAAACTGCAAGAACCCCTGCCGCTGTCAGAAGAAGGTTAATGCTCCACATCGGAATTTCATTTCCAGTCACAGAAACACCCTGCATCGACAACAGCATTGCCACATTAAAATCTCCGCTCGGCATGATTGATAAAAACTGGTCAAACGAAAGTAAACCAAAACGAAAGATCAAAACAATCGGCAGCACATAGATTAAAATAGAAATCAAAACACTGACAAACGAGGACGAAACTGCTGCGGAGACAAGAAGTACAAGACTGCTCAATAGAACTGCTCCTGCAATGCCAAATCCTACCACCAGTAAAAATCCATGAAAACAGCTCACCTCCCATGGAACTTCCCAAAACAATCCTCTGCTTCCAAACTGAAGTGAGGCTTCAAATCCTTCTGTTCCATACTGCCAGAGCATAGAAACCATAGAGCTGAAAACTGTCAGAATCGTCAGCACAACAGAGAATGTAAAAGAAGCCATGATTTTCGCTGTAATACATTTTGTTTTCCCGTACTTTCCGGTCAAAAGCAAGGCATCCATTCCACACCCATATTCCTCGGAAAATACCGGAGAAACTGCCACAATGATCAAAAATCCCATGATAAGGAACAAGGATTCTATCGAAAGGAGTGTTGTTTCCCACCCTCTGGTATATCCGATTTGTAACGAATTTTGAAGCTCAGGATTTGACAGAGGCGCTTCCTCCCAGATTACACCTGCAGTTCCTGTGATCCAGTCCGTCCGCAGCCGGTATTCCGCTTCATTCATTCCGGCATTTTTCGCTCCCTGCTTTTCCTGTGCAAGCAACGCATCTACCTTTTCTTCTGTTACCGGACCACGGTATTGCTCCGCCATCTTCAACTCGTATTCCAAAGCTTCTTTTCCATGCAGATGCCTGCCATTCTGATCAAAAATATCCAGAAAATCCACTCTGGAATTACTAAGAATAATCAGTATCAAAACTCCATATGCCAGCAGACCGACCCGAATCAGTTTACGTCCCACGATCTTCTGAAACTCAAAACTCCATAATTGCCCCATTTCCATCCTCCTTAAAATAATACAGATACATATCTTCCAGAGTCGCATCCACGGATATTGCCGCTTCGTCAGGCTTCGTATCCGACACAATCCGCAGTTCGATCGCTCCGTTTTTTTTCTTCATATTTACAATCGTATGCCGGCATTCTAATTCTGTCGCTCTCTTTTCATCCACTTCACATTCCCATACAAGTCCGTTCATCTGTGCTGTGATTTCCTCTGGAGTTCCTTCTTGCAGGATCTGTCCCTCTTTCATCAAAAAAATCTCGTCTGCAATATACTCCACATCCGAAACAATGTGCGTCGAAAGAAGTACGATCTTATCCTTGGAAAACGAACTGATCAGATTTCGAAACCGCACTCTTTCTTTGGGATCCAGACCTGCCGTCGGTTCATCCAGGATCAGAATTTCCGGTTCATTCAGCATCGCCTGTGCAATCCCGAGCCTTCGCTTCATTCCACCGGAAAATGTTTTAATCTTTTTCCTGTGTTCTTTCTCCAATCCCACCAGTCTCAATAATTCTTCGGTTCTGTTTTTTGCAAACGAACGGTTCAGACCTTTCAGCGCTGCCATATAAAGCATAAATTTTTCCGCTGTAAACTCGGGATAATATCCGAAATTCTGCGGCAGATATCCCAAAAGGCTTCGATATTCTTCTCCCATAACGTGAATGTTCTGTCCATCGTACCGGATTTCCCCGGATGTCGGATTCAAAATATCGCATAACAGGCGCATCAATGTCGTCTTTCCTGCTCCGTTAGCGCCAAGCAGACCGTATACTCCTGCTTTCATAGAAAGATTCATACGATCTACTGCCAGCTTCGTTCCATATTGTTTTGTCACTCTGTCTAATTGAAGCTCCATAATTCATCCCATCCTTTTTTCTTTTTTCCAATGAACTGCAGATACTGTCTTGCTCCCGCCACAGTCAGAAACAATGCTCCCAAAAAAGCCAAAGATAATACGTTTTCCTTCTGAATCCATAAAATCTCCGGATGCATCTCACAGAATGTTTTCAGCTGCATGCACCCGATACACAGCATTACCGCTGCACCTGCCAGAATACTGTACACAGCCTTTGTCGAAACATGACGGATGATCCAAAAATAGACCGCTGTAGAAAACAGAAACGGAACAAACACTTTCAAAACGCTTTCCATCATGCTTCCCTCTTTTAACTCTCCAATTCCCAAAACAATAACAAGTACCACTGCCTCTGTTACTCCTGTCAGTAAAATACGCATCCCAAAAATTTCCCTCAAATTATAGCGACAGGACTGTTCCAGTTCCCCAACTCCATTTGAAAAACTTTTCAGTACGGCCGGAAATCCGATCATCGCAAGGAGTGGAGAAAGTACATACCCAAATGTAATATACGATTCCTTATCTGCTGTCTGAGTCAATACGATTCCTGCCACAAGAAGGATTCCTTCCGTAATCCAAAACCAGATTGACAGATATTCTGCCTGGATCCAGATTCTCTCAAACAAATGCAGTCGTGGTAAAATTTTTCCCTTTGCGATTTCCGCCTGTGCTTTTTTTTGCATTTCACAGTATTTCTCCGTCTCCACCTCCGGCGGCTGATATTGCCGCATCTGCTCATAAAGTTTCTTTTCTTTTCGTGTCATCTACCATACCTCCTCTCCCAAAGCCCTCTTCATTTTTTCCATCCCTTGCCGCAACCTGGATTTTACGGTTGCATTTCCTGTGTTTGTAATCTGCGCGATCTCTTTGATCTTTAGTTCATGATAAAACCGAAGGATCAAAACATCTCTCTGCATATCCGGAAGCTGAGACAGGGCATCTCGTACTCTTTCCGACATCTGCTTTGCCTGCATATATTTCTCCGGTGTTTCCAGAGATTCTCCCCGTACAAACTCTTTGGAAATTCCCGAAGGAATCTCCTTTTCTCTACGAAAACCGTCATAGCAGACATTCCTTGCAATCTGGAACAACCATGCTTTAAATTTCTGCATTTCTTTATATTGTCCGATATATCGTATCATTTTCAGAAAAGTTTCCTGTGTGCAGTCATATGCGTCTTCTTTATTTCCTGTCATGTAATAAGAAAACCGGAAAATTTCCTGATAATATTTTTCAATCAGAATCTGACTGTCCTCTGTCTCTCCGGACTGAATCCTGCGGATTACTTTTTTGTCTTCTATTGAGTTTTTATCAAGCATTTTTGCACCCGCTCTCCTTTCAGATTCTCAATTTGTAAAACGTTCTACATAAATATAACGCAGTTTCTTTCAAAAAGGTTTTAAATTCAAGAAAAAAACTGTTTAAAAATTTCTGTCGCGGAGGATGGTAATGGCATCAATGAAACAAATCTGCCTCATCTTTTTGAACGATGCTACAAAGGCAAAGAAGGAGCAGTCTTTACTCTGATCATTCCATACATATCGGACTGACCGGTACCTGCTCCTTCTTTCACTCTGCTCTATTCTGTTAAATTATAGAATCTCTCATTCTCTGTTATATTTCCATACCGGCAGCAGCCCCAAAAGGGCTCCAACTGCTGCCGGTATGATCCATCCCAGCCGCAAATCATAAAATGGAAGCTTGTTACATATTTCTGTCACAACTCCAAGAGAGATTCCTGCACTCTGCATTCCATCTACAAATGCCACACAGAATGCAAACAACATCCCCAGTACATATGCCATCCGTTTTGAACCAATCCATTTTTTAAAGAAAGACAAAATTACAAGTACTACCGTTACAGGATAGAACATCATCAAAACTGGAAGAGAAACCTTTACAAGCATATCCAATCCGATGTTGCTGATCACAAAACTGAACACACAAACAATTGCTGTAATCTTTTTATAAGACACATTCGGAAACAGTTCATGGAAATAATCTGCAAAGGAGGTTGTAAGACCGATGGAGGTCGTCATACATGCAAACAGTACTGCAACTCCCAGTATGATTCCTCCTGCAGGTCCTAACAGGTCACTTGTCACTGCATGAAGCAGACTTCCTCCGTTGGAGAACGGAGTACGCGTCACTGCTCCGACATAAGTGAGCATATAATACACAACCGAAAGGATCAGCGCTGCACCAGCCCCGCAGATCAGTGTGTATTTAATGATGTTTCTCTTTGTTTTTACCTGATGTCCCCGCACTGCATTGATGATAATAATCGCAAATACCAGACCTGCCGGACCATCCAGTGCATAATACCCTTCTATCATTCCCTGGAAGAACGGAATCTCTTTGTATACTCCCTGCGGAACTCCGACGCTTCCATACTGAACTGAACTGTTCGGCGATTTTTCCATAAAAACGCAGGCCAGAAAGATCAATACGATACAAATCAAAAGTATCGGTGTCAGATATTTTCCGATCACATTGACTACCTTCTTCGGATTACCGCTCAGATAATATGTGAGCCAGAAGAAAACAGCCGTCACGAGCAAAGATACCCACCATACATTTGATTCTGATAAATACGGACGAACCGCCAACTCAAATGAAACACTTCCTGTTCGTGGAAGTGCAAACAAAGGACCTATCAACAGATAAATACAAACAGACAAAAAGACTGCAAATCTTCTGCTGACCAGTTCTCCCAGATTACTGACCTCCGTTCCTACTAAAACAACTGCAATCATACCCAGAAGTGCGATTCCCGCATCTGTCAGAATAAATCCGGCCAGCGCCTGTATATAGTTTTCACCTGCCTGTTGTCCCATGGCCGGCGGGAAGATCATATTTCCTGCACCAAAAAATACTGCAAATAAGGTTAATGTGATTGACAGAAGCTGTCTTGCTTTTATCTTTTCCATCTTAGTTCTCTTTCAGGAACTGCTCTGCGAGCTCCACAGCATCCAGGATACATTTATCACATGGTGCAAGGATTTTTCCTGTTTCTACTCCTTTTAATTCTTTACAATAAACAGATCCGTTGATCTCCTTAAATTTCGCAGCATACTCTCTTGTCTTCTTATAGGTGTCTGCTTTTGTTTTTCCGGCCTGCTCAACTCCGCCGCTGTTTTTCATCCCAATCAGCATAAACAGACCTGTCAGGGCTCCGCAGGTATCCATCATACCCATGCCAAGACCAAAGCCTTCTGCAATTTTATACATCTCTTCTTCACTTACGCCAAATTCCCCGCAAAACGCACACGCTACAGCCTGCGTGCAGTTATACCCTTTTTTATGGTATTCCAGGGCAAGTTCTTTTTTTGTCATTTTTATATCCATTCCTTTCGCGCTGCTCAAGGCACAAAACGTCATGAAAAAAACGT
>ERZ836760.607-NODE-607-length-51962-cov-22.061822_pt1 | contig 51962 bp, 38 predicted proteins | sample MGYA00519941_ERZ836760 | MGnify/ENA primary metagenome ERZ836760 (study PRJEB31850, sample SAMEA3708807) | human gut metagenome | biome: human gut; feature: human-associated habitat; material: faeces | place: China | collected 2014 ... | reverse complement strand
CTACTAAAGTTTTTGAAAACGATATGAAAAGAGTAACATTAGATGAAACAGATGCTGTGGAATGCCGCATAAAATCAGCATTTTTGATTTGATGATAGTTCCCTGTGGAAGAGTTTAAATTAAAGAAAAATGAGGGAAAGGATGGTACTATTTGTGGGGAGAGTAATGGAGTTATCAGTTTTGAAAAGGTAAATAAAAAAGGAAGAAGGTACAAGCTATGTTGCCAACAAGAGAAGAAGCACTGAAGTTAATTCGTGATGGGTTATTATTTAATCCAGGACCTTGGGGAAAACATTGTTTAACAGCAGCACACTGTGCAGAAAAAATAGCAAGTGCATGTGGTGATATGGATGTTGAGAAAGCATATATATTAGGTTTACTACATGATATAGGAAGAAAATTTGGTGTAAGACATCTTGGACATGTTTATGATGGATACGTATATATGAAATCATTGGGATATGATGAAGTAGCAAAGATATGTTTAACCCATTCTTTTAATAATCATACGATAGATGAATACATCGGAAAATTTGATGTTACAGATGAAGAATTGACAATTATAAAAACTGAATTAGCAAAGACCATATATGATGAATATGACCGGTTAATTCAATTGTGCGATTGTTTGGCGGGAGCGGAAGGAGTTCTTGATATAGAAAATAGGATGAATGACGTAAAGAAAAGGTATGGCTTTTATCCGCAGGACAAGTGGAATTCCAATATGAATTTGAAGCAATATTTTGAGGGGAAAATGAATAAAGACATTTACATTATATGTGAGAAAGATACATTTGCACCAGGAGATTTATGATCTTATAAATATATTTTTACTACAAGTTTTATGAACAGGTTGGAGGTGGTTAAGTGGATATTTTATTTAAAAATGATGATTTTGTATTTTCATACAGAGTTGGCGGTATATTGAAACATAATGGTAAAATCTTGTTACAGCGTCCGAAGAATGATGATTATGCCATTATTGGCGGACATGTTGCGGCTATGGAGACAAGCATGGAAACTCTTAAACGGGAATTTGAAGAAGAGCTTCATGCTAAGATAGAGGTAGATAATCTGTTAGCAATCGGAGAAATTTATTTTCCATGGGGAAAAAGACCCTGTCATCAGATATGCTTATATTATAATGTACATCTGATGGATGATAATATTCCATTAGATGGTGTGTTTCATGGATATGATGAGCTGGATAATGAAAGAATTGATTTGGATTTCTGTTGGGTTTCACTAGAAGATTTAAAGAAGGGTACTAAGGTATATCCTTTAGAGTTGATACCATATATCCTTGAGTCAGGGAAAGAAATTGTACATTTTATTTCAAAGCAGATTTGAATTATGCAAGAAGGGAAAAGCGATTGTTAGAAGTTAGATTTTATGACTTAGTCGATAGAACATTAGGAAGTTATCATCCTGAATATAAGGATACGTATTATCCAATAAATTATGGTTGCATTGAATGGGGTATGGCAATAGAGAAAGAAGCACAGGAGAATAACGTATGAGTAAATTAATCATTCTCAGAGGAAATTCTGGAAGTGGGAAAACAACTGTGGCTAAAGCGTTACAGGAAAAGTTTGGATATAATACAATGCGTATATCACAGGATGAAGTCAGAAGGAATATGTTATGGGTTAAAGATGGCATAGATACAAAGGCATTACCTCTTATGGCGGAACTATTGAAATATGGAAAGGTTCATAGCGAGCTTACGATTTTAGAAGGAATTATGTATGATGAGTGGTATAGTCCGTTGTTTAAACTGGCAAACGAATTATATGAATCAAATATATACGCATATTATTTTGACATACCATTTGAAGAGACATTACGACGTCACAGTATGAGAAATAAAAGTCAGGAATTTGGTGAAGAAGCTATGCGCGGCTGGTGGAGAGAAAAAGATTTTTCTTCTGTTCTTGATGAACAGGTTATTACTTGTGAAATGCAGGCTTATGATATTGTTGAAAGAATATATCAGGATTTGTTAAGATAGAACCAGTATGGAAGGAAACATAATAACGAGACAAAATATGGGAAAAAGGGATAAAAGTATATATGAAAATATGGCTTGATGACCTAAGAGTTGCACCTGAAGGGTATGAAACTGTAAAATCAGTTAATGAGGCAATAGAGTTAATAGAGGAATGTGAAAAAACAATGAACTAATAGAGGTTCTCGACTTAGATCACGATCTGGGTGATTATGCCTATGATGGTGGAGATGCAATAAAACTGCTGGATTATCTGGCAGAAAGGGAAAATTTTTATCCCGTTGAGATACATACAGCCAATCCTGTTGGCAGAGAAAATATGTATCGTATGCTAGACCGTTTCTGGCCAGATTGAAATATTTAAAAGCCTGCAACAGCGATGGTAATACTACTTGATTATGAAGGAAAAGGTAACTAAGTTTAATAACTATTATATATTATGATGATACCAGGGTGCTATGTGCCAGTAGCACATAGCACGGACCGAAGCGTAGCGTAGACGTGGGAGTGCATAGCACGGAACAATCCGTAGGTATCAAAGTCGAGGACTTTTGCCCCCGACATCATAATATCTGTTTAATCAATAACAAAGTTATTAACATTCTTACGAAGTTCAGCAGCAGAGGCTTCTGCGGTTTTAGCTCCATTCATAACAGCTTCTGAGCCTTTTACGATTACGACTGTCTTCTGTGCGATGTTGGTTGTTCCAGTTGCACTGTCATTAGAAGCAGCGGTGATTCCTTCTATAGACTGAGTGATATTGCTTATAGATGCAACGAGCTCTTCTGATGTTGCACTGAAATCAGATACAAGATCGTTAATGTTGGAAGCATCCATATTATAGTCATCAGCCATCTTCTCAAATCCGTTAAGACATTCAACAATATCAGTATCAACGAAATCAAGCAGGCGGTTAGAATCGCTTGTCAGGTTGCCTACAGCTTTGTTTACATTTTCTGTAACAGCCTGAATATTGGCTACAGCATCTTTAGACTGTTCAGCTAATACACGTATTTCCTCTGCAACAACTGCAAAGCCTTTACCAGCCTCACCGGCTCTTGCAGCTTCAATAGAAGCGTTAAGGGCAAGCAGATTGGTCTGTGCAGTAATATTCAGGATAGAGTCGGCAAGCACACCAATCTGGTCAACTACTTTGGCATCTTCAAGAGCCTGCTCAAGATTTACTCTGATGTCAGCCATCATCTGTTTAACTTTCTGACGGTTTTCTACAGTATCATCCTTAGTCTTTACAGCACGTTTATGGATGTCCTGGGATTCAGTTGCACCATCCTGTGCTCTTATGGCAATTTCCCTTGCAGCTTCTTCAATCTGCTGTGTCATTCCGTTAATCTGTTCAGCAGAGGCGGCAGTTTCCTCTGAACTTGCAGCAAGCTCTTCTGTTGTTGCAGATACGTCTTCAATTTCTGCATTAAGATTGTATACATTAGTGTCGATAGTTTCTACAACCTTATCAATATTGGCAGCCTCGTTTTTTACCTGAGCTAACAGGCTTCGTACAGATTCGCGCATAGTTTCAAGTGCATTGGCTAGCTGTCCGAAATCATCCTTACGCTTAAGCATAGGCTGTTGCATTTTTGTGGCAAAATTACCGCCAGCAATTACTTCGAATTGTTCTTTTATTTTTCTTAATGATTTAGTAATATCAATTGCGATGAGGGCAACGAGTATAGCAACAACAATAAGCATACATACGCTGCATAAAATAAGTGAAATAGCTTTGCTTGAAGCATAGCTGGTGAATTCCTCATCCTGCTGTGCAATAGCAGTGTCTATGTAATCAGTATAGTTGCCAGTACCAACAACCCAGTCAAATGGCTTGAAATATTCACTATAAGAACGCTTTGGTGAAGGTTCTGTTTCTCCCTCCTTAGGAAATACATAGTCTGTGTAACCACCACCATCCTGGACTGCAACACGGATTATTTCCTTGACCATCTGGTAGCCATCAGCATCTTTGGTATTCATACGGTTAGTACCCTCAGTAGAACTTCCAAGCAGAACAATATTCTTACCATCGGACTGGTCAACCCAGAAATATCCACCATTGCCGTAGCGCATCTGACGTATTTCATCAGCAGCTATCTTCTTAGCTTCATCAAGGCTGTATCTGCCAGCCTTATACTCATTATTGATTTCAGATAACAGAGAGATGACGACACCTACCTGTTCTTTAATAGAATCATCATAGTTCTGTCTTGATGATGTGTCCATAGTATCAAGTGCCTTGTTTTTTAACTGGTTCATATTCTGAATAGATATAAAGCTTTCAGAAGCCACAAGCACAAGTACTAAAGCTACTATAATAGTAAGCTTTGTGCGAACCTTAATATTTTTCATTGGAATCACGCTCCTTAAATAATAATGATATCGTAAAATATATATTTACATTTCTATTAATAAAAATTATAGTCTTATAGAAGAGAGATGTCAATGAAGATATAAAGAAACACTAAATATAATTAAAAAAACATTAAAAAACTAAAAAAATATAATGATATAAACATTAAAATTAAATTTTGCCAATTACTGATGTACTAGAATTGCTATATTTGCTAAGCAATTTATGTATTGCTAAAAAGTGTTGCAAAAAAGTAGTGAAAAGCTTAAAATTTACAAAATCTTAGCGAATCTTAGCGAAATTTTAGAAAAACTTAATAAATAGATTGATATTGTAAATGCATAGTGATAGTATATATCTAATAAGATACGAACAATTGAATATTTAATGTGTCGAAGAACGGAGGAAAAATATGAGCAAAGATCACACAGAGAAAAATTCTGCAGTCGAGTGGTTCAGAAATAGACAGCTGACCTATAAGATTTCAGTAGCAGTGGGTATACTATTAGTAGCCTGCCTTACAGTTATGATTGCAATTAGTGCAACAATTGCAGCTAAGTTTATGAATAGTAGTATAAGTGGTGAGTTTGATGGAATTGCACAGCAGAATGGTATATCGGTACAGGAGGTGCTTGACAGAGCTTCAGATGCTGCTAATATTCTTCAGAATTATATTACTGAACGTTATGATGATTATGCTAAGAACGGATATACTGGAGAGACAGTTAAGAGTGAAGTATATGATGTGCAGTTACAGAAGATGAACAAAGAGATTGAGCAGTTTATGATCAGTGTAGCCAATACATCTGTAACATCTAGTGAAGGCATTGCAGGTGTTGGTGTATTTTTTGAGCCTAACGCTTTTGACCCTGCTATTAAAGATTATACAATCTATGTAAGTGAATCAGATGCACAGAGTGGAAAGGTACAAAGCTATGGTGAGTATTCAAGCTATGGCTCAAAGGACTATTACAAGAATGCTGCAGCATCACAGCAGAGCAGTTTTACAAGTCCATATAAGGATCAGGGCATCAATATGGTAAGTGCCTCTTTTCCAATTGTATATCATGGTAAGACACAGGGTGTAATTCTTGTAGATATTAATGTTGATACATTCAGCGGACTCCGTTCAACAGACGATAAGTACAAAACAATGTATGTAGATGTACTTATGGGTGATGGTACATTTATATATGACAGCGAATCAGATGAATATGTTGGCAGGAAGTTAAGCGATGTTTTACCAGCTAAAGAATATGCCAAGATACAGAAGGGCATTGATACAGGAAAAAGTTTCAGCGTAACAACTAAGAAGGATGATGGTTCTAAGGTTGAAAGATATTATGCGCCTATTAAAGCTGTTAACCAGACCTGGTGGGCAGCAAGTGCATTAAATAAGACAGATCTTGAGCGTAATACGATTATTCTTGTAGTGTTTATGATTGTTATTTCTCTTATAACTCTGGCAATTATAATTGTTATCAGCAATAAGCTTATTAAGAAATATATTAAGCCTATAGATGATGTAGTTGCAGTAGCTGACCAGCTTGCAAGGGGAGATTTCTCGGTTAATATTAAGAAGAATTATAATGATGAAATTGGTCATCTTGCTGAGACGTTTGACAATATGGCGGGAAGATTAAGTGCAATAATTAAAGATTTAACACGAGGTTTAAAAGAGATGGCAGGTGGTAACTTTAATATATCACCTAATGTAGAACACGTCGGTGACTTTAAGGATATAGAAGTTGCTTTAGTAAAGGTTATAACAGATCTTTCATCAACTCTTTCAGAGATTAATGGTGTTGCAGATATGGTAGCTTCCAATGCGAGCCAGCTTTCAGATGGTGCACAGGCAATTACAGAGGGTGCAACAGATCAGGCAAGTTCAGTACAGGAATTACAGAGTACAATTGCTAATGTAGCAGATCAGGTTGATATGAATGCACATAATGCTAATAAGGCTAATGAAATGGCTAAAGCTGTTGGTGACCAGATTATTGAAAGTAATAATCAGGTTCAGCAGATAGTTCATGCTATGGAAGTTATCACAGATAATTCTAAGCATATCAGCAGTATCATTAATACAATTGATGAGATTGCTTCAAGCACTAACCTTCTTGCACTTAACGCTTCGATTGAAGCGGCAAGGGCAGGTGAAGAAGGAAGAGGCTTCGCAGTTGTTGCAACACAGGTTGGTAATCTTGCGGCACAGAGTGCAGAGGCAGCTAAGAACTCTGGTGAACTTATAGTTCAGGCAATTAATGCAGTTGAAGAAGGCAAGGGAATGGTTGATGATGCAGCTGCTAAGCTTATGGAATCAGTTGATAAGACTAAAGAACTTGTCGAGAATATCGAGCAGATTTCAGTTGCTTCAGAACAGCAGGCTGAATCATTAAAGCAGGTATCAGAAGCTGCAAGCCAGATAGCAGCTGTAGTAGAAGAGAATACAGCTATGGCTGAGGAAAGCTCTGCAAGCAGTGAGGAACTTGCTTCACAGGCGGACAGATTAAAAGAATTAGTCAGTGCATTTAAGCTTATGAAGTAGTATAAAAAGCTGCCACTTTTAGCGGGTTGTACCGTTAAAGGTGGCTTTTTTATATTTTTGCACAATATTTTATGACAAATTATGCCTATGTTTATGGTGGCAATGATAATGGGGCAACCTTATACAGCAGATAATGGATGTTTTAAAGACATTCAGACATAATAAATGTTACAGTAAAGATATAGTAGAAGTGTAGTCAAATTAAAAATACATTAAAAATACAAAAAAAAAATTAAATTTTTTATTGACAAATTAAAACTAAGAGATTATCTTATTACTTAATTCAATAGTCAAATGCGAAGAACAGGAAATGATTTATTTATATCACCGCCTACAGAGAGCCGTTGGTTGATGAGAAACGGTAGCAAGGAATAGATAAGCCCTCACCTGCAAGCAGTTCTGGTGAAAGATATTAATTTAGTAGTCAGAATCGGTACCCATCGTTAACAGGGCATGCCATATATGTGGCAGTAGAGAGGTCGGATTTATCCGGCAAGCAAAGTGGTAACGCGGAAGTAATGTAATTTACCTTCGTCTTTGTACAATATCGTTAAGATATGTGCAGAGGCGAAGGTTTTTTGCATTATGGAATTAGTTATTTTTAATTTCCAGTTTTCTGCGTTCATTGTATTTGGCTAGTGAAATAGGCTGGGAATATTTATCTTGCTCAGCTAATATTATATATAGGAGAGTGATATTATGAACACTTTAGTAATCGTTTTAATCGCGGCTGTTATATTATTTGGTGCCTATATGGTATATGGTCGTTGGTTAGCAAACAAGTGGGGCATAGACCCTAAGGCAGAAACACCTGCCGTAAAGTACAATGATGGAAAAGATTTTGTTCCAACCAATGGATGGACTGTATTTAGTCATCAGTTCTCATCAATCGCTGGTGCAGGCCCTGTAACAGGTGCTATTCAGGCAGCAGCATTTGGATGGTTGCCAGTATTACTCTGGATTCTTATTGGTGGTGTATTCTTTGGTGCTGTAACAGACTTTGGTGCTTTATATGCCTCAGTTAAGAACGAAGGTAAGTCAATGGGTATGATCATTGAGAAATATATTGGTAAGTTTGGACGTAAGATTTTCTTACTTTTCTGCTGGTTATTTACACTTATCGTTATTGCAGCATTTGCTGATATGGTTGCAGGTACATTTAATGCATATACAGTAGTTGATGGAGCATCACAGTTAGCACCAGCAGCTTCAACTAATGGTTCTGCTGGTACAGTATCAATTATGTTTATGGTATTTGCAGTAGTATTTGGTCTTATACAGAAGAAGTTTAATCTTTCAGGCTGGAAAGAAGCAGTAGTTGGTATTGCATTTATTGTTGCTTCATTTGTAATTGGTAACTTCTGTCCAATCATCTTAGGTAAGAGTGCATGGAGCTATATCACATTCGTATATATCTTCTTTGCAGCAGTTATGCCAATGTGGCTTATGAAGCAGCCTAGAGATTATATGACAACATTTATGTTTATTGCTATGATAGTTGGAGCAGCACTTGGTCTTGTAGTTGCCCATCCATCTATGAACCTTCCTGTATACACAGGATTTAACAATGCAAAGCTTGGAACAATGTTCCCTATCCTTTTCGTAACAGTTGCATGTGGTGCTGTTTCAGGTTTCCACAGCCTTGTTTCATCTGGTACATCTTCTAAGACAGTAGAGAATGAAAAGGATATGCTTAAGGTTGGTTATGGTGCTATGGTACTTGAAAGCTTACTTGCAGTTCTTGCTCTTTGTGTAGCAGGTGCAGCCGCAGCCGCTGATGGTACAGCTGCAGCAGGTACTCCATTCCAGATATTCAGCCGTGGTGTAGCAGGTTTCTTTGAAATGTTTGGTGTTCCAGTACATTTCGCAACAGTATTTATGACAATGTGTGTATCAGCACTTGCCCTTACATCACTTGATGCAGTTGCACGTATCGGACGTATGAGCTTCCAGGAGCTTTTCAGCGTAGATGATATGGAACATGCAGAAGGCTGGAGAAAATTACTTTGCAATACATATTTCTCAACAATCGTAACACTTCTTTGTGGTTTCGTACTTACAAAGATTGGATATGCTAACATCTGGCCATTATTCGGTTCAGCTAACCAGTTATTAAGTGCACTTGTTCTTATAACACTCTGCGTATTCTTAAAGGTTACAGGACGCAGCAACAAGATGCTCTTCCCACCTCTTATCATTATGCTTTGTGTAACATTTACAGCACTTGTACAGAGACTTATCGCTATGGTTAAGGCTATCCAGAACGCAGCATCAGTTACAATCCCAGCAGGTACTACTACATGGGGTAAGGTGTTCATAGCAAATGGACTTCAGCTTATAATAGCAATTCTTCTTATCGTACTTGGTCTTATCATTGTAGTTAACTCAGCTAAGAGCTATGCAAAGAGTGAGAAGAACTCAGAGAAGGCAGCTTAAGCAGGTTGATGTGTTATAATGTAGATGTATTGGAAAGTGATAGATTTTAACTTCTGATTAATACATTATAATATAGAAGAAATAATTTAATTTAAAGAAAATTACTATAATTATAGAAGTGTTATAAATGAATAATTATGCTGAATAATTATAGTTGAAATTTAATTAAAAATAGCTGGTATCTTATATAAGATGTGACAGTTTACAAAGTCAGGTTACAGATTGGACGATGTGGATAGTTACATTTATAAGATATCAGCTATTTTTAATTCTGTTATTATATTTTGTGCAATCGTTTCTATATGCATTTCTTTTTATCTGTGTCGGTGTGATACCATAATGCTTCTTAAGCAGTGCACTAAGGTAGCTTGCATTAGATATGCCGACTTTGTTTGCAACCGCACTTATAGATATTTCCCCGATTTCTAAAAGAATCTTTGCGTGTTGTAATCGAACCGCTGTTATATATTCAGTATATGATGAACCAGTTACAGCTTTGAAAAGTCTTGAAAAATGTGATGGAGAAAGACAGGCAAAGTCTGCCACATTCTGCAGGCTGGCACCATATTCAAGATTATTTTCAGCATATATCATAGCCTTCTGAATTCTGTCATCGAATCTTTTCAGATATAAAGTATTGTTATCTGAGTCACTTGAAATGTGATGCTCATATACATAGAAGAATAGTTTATAAAACATTCCCTGAAGAAGAAGTTGTGAGTGGTCAGAATTCCGTTCGTATTCGTATAACATTTCATCACACATTTTTTGTATTTCATCCTGTGAAGCTTTGGTAAAATGTAGATAATTGCGACAAAGAATATCTAATTGAGTATGTCCGATTATTTCAATAATAGGTTCAAATACTTCTGTACGAACTTTTATTACATATCTGTCATAAGGAACATCCGATATAGGACAGTTCCTGTGATAAACCTCAGGCTTAGCAATCCCAAAATCGCCGGCGTGGCATACACGTATATTATCAGTTGCAATCCATCTTCGATCACCTGATACCATATAACCGATGGTGTAGTGGTCATGTGCTGCCTGCATTGCTGGCATTGTGTAGCTTGCTTCTTTTATTTTGTGGTCTATATAAATATTTTCTCCGGGTTTAAGTGGAAGAGGCATAGTAATCTCCATTCTTGAGTGGTTTAACCAAGTTATAATTGATATAGCATAATTTTATAAATTATATATCATAAAAGCAATAATATTTAATGAAAAAAATAAAATTTTGTGCAAGAATAAGTTATAGTTAAATCATAATAAGAGGTGGATAACATATGAATCAGAAGTTTAATCTTAAAGCAAATAATTTTATAAAAAATATGCTCAGGTATTCGTATCTGATAATTATAGCACTGCTTCTTAATGCTGTTGTGAATGAGATAATTGTGAGTGCCAATAAGATAATAAGTGTCAACATAGATTATATGCTGTCAGGCGAAGCTGTTGATATTGACAGTATTATTGTGAAGTTTATATATCTGACATTATCAGGCTTTGCACTTTCCTTTGCAGGAAGCAGGCTTTCGCTTAAATATGCGGTGAGGGTTATTAATTCATACAGAAAACAGATAAGCAGCAAGTTATACCGGATAGATTATTCATATTATGATAATGCAGGTACAGCAACGATAATTAATAAGGTGAATTCAGATATAGCAGAAGCGGAAAACTTTTTGACAGAGCATTTTGCAACAATTATAACAAATATTACAGCAGCACTTATATATGCCAATTATGTGCGAAGGATAAATGTAGTGCTTTTTGTTGCAGTTGTTGTGAGTTATCCACTTGTAATATTGCTGTCAAATATTCTTGTGAAGAAAATGCGTGATGTGTCAAAGGTATATCGTTTAAAGGTTGATGCAATGCTTGGAATTGATCATGAAGCTATAATGGGGTATCAGATAATAAAAGCCTTTGGATTACAGAAGTATTTTGAAAACAGAATGCATAATGCATCAGAGGAGCTTGTGGAAACAGAGCAGATAAGAACAGGCATAAGCAATACGGCGATAGTTATAAGAAGACTCATACAATGGATTCCTTCTATATTATGTGCATTTTTAAGCATATGGCTTGTAAGAAATGGACAGCTTACAGTTGGAGAACTTGTTGGTTTTGTCGTTATTCTGGAAAAGTTTGTTGAATCGATTATAGGAATTCCTTTTGCCATAGTTGATGCAACAGGCTGTATGGTGTGTATAGGAAGGCTTGAAGGAATACTTTCGGCTAAAGATGAGCATTTTGGGGACAAGACTTACAAGGCAACGAATATAGACAATAGCGTATCTGACGAGAATGTCTTAGATGAAGATTACGTTATAGAATTTGACAATATAAAGTTTGCATATAAAGAGGGCGAAAATGTTCTTAATGATGTCAGCTTTAAGATTAAAAATGGCGAAAATATAGCGATAGTCGGAAGCTCAGGTGGTGGAAAGACTACTATTTTCAGATTGTTATGCGGCTTATATCATGCCAGTGATGGAACATATAAGCTGTACGGAATGGATATTAATGAATGGAATATTGAAAGCGCAAGAGAAAATATGGCGCTTGTTTCACAGGATACATTTTTATTTCCAGGAACTATTGAGGAAAATATAAGGTATGGAAATATTAATGCAACTCACGATGAAGTTGTTAATGCATGTAAGGATGCAAGAATTCACGACTTCATAGAAGGACTTACTGACGGATATGAAACTGTGATAAGTGAGGGTGGAAGCCAGCTTTCAGGTGGTCAGAGGCAGCGTATTGCTATAGCAAGGGCAATATTAAAAAACACGCCAATTTTGTTGTTAGATGAGCCTACATCTGCTATTGATGAGGGAACAGAGCAGCTTATACAGGATGCTCTTGACAGGTTATGCAAAGGAAAAACAAGTATAACGATTGCACACAGATTGTCTACAATAAAAGATGCCGACAGGATAATTGTACTTCAGCATGGAAGGATAGTTGAGGCTGGAACTCATAAACAGTTGCTTGATATGGGAGGGGTATATGCAGAAATGTACGCAGAAGGATAATAATAAGAAGAATTCCGGAATATGGCAGTTATTCTTACGGACTATGAGAACTATGGGAAAAAGACGCTTTATGTATTATGGTTCAATATTAGGGATGAGTATAACATTTGCAATGTTTTCAGTTATGGAAGCATTTCTTATGAAGATAGTTGTTGACATAGCACAGAAAGGCGAGTGGGACAGGCTTATAAGTTCTGTTGTAATAATAGTCATAACAGGCGTGATAGTGTTGTTAGGATATAGATTTGCCTGCATAAGATATAACGTGGAAGCAAAGAGAATATATGGAAAGCTGTACGAACAGGTGTTGAGTCACGAAATGAAGCTGCCTTGTGAATATTATGAAAATCACCATAGTGGGGAAATGTTATCAAAAGTATCATTCGACCTTGGAAGAATGGGTGATATATTTGGTTCAAGATTCAGAAGAGTTGTTATGCCATTTATGATGGTAGTTGTATTCTTAGTGCCTATGTTTGCACTCAGCTGGCAGCTTACACTTTGTCTTGTGGCTGTAAATACAGTGCTGATAGGAGTTACGATGGTTCTGACTGGACCGCTTAAAATCTTAAGTAAGAAAATGTCTGAGTCAAACAGCATAATGACAAAGCATATAACAGATCTTATTCAGGGAATTATACAGGTAAGGATGTTTGAGGCAGGCAGAAAGACGGTTGACAGATACAATGAAGAAGCAGATGTATATGCTGTAAAGTCTGATAAAAGAAATATGTTTTCATCTTTGCTTGAATGTGCTAATACAGGTTTTGACCTTATATGTAATCTTGTTTTTCTGGCGTTAGGCATATTGTTTGTACAGAAGGGCTACACAACACTTGGTGCTATTGCAGCTATATATACAATGTATGGACGTTTTTCAAGGCAATTTTTGCAGATGGGAAAGTATATTCCTGAGCTTATTGCATATCTGACATATGCACAGAATATATTTGATTTTCTAGATGAAAAAACGGAGGATGAAGTATTAAGTTGTGAAGAATTATACGATAATAAATTAAAAGGTCAGGAATATAATGCTGATTATTCAGTTAAGATAAGAAATTTAACATTTTCATATATAAAAGATGAAAATAATGCCCCTGTCGTTGTTCTTGATAATTATAATGAAAGAATAAAGTCAGGCGAGTTCGTGGCAGTTACAGGTGCTTCAGGTTCTGGAAAGACAACACTTTCTAAGCTTCTTATGGGATTTTATAAGCCGGACAGTGGAATGATTGAAGTGTGCGGCAATAATCTTGATGATATAAGTCTGGCGGCTGGCAGAAGCTTTTTTGCACTTGTTCCACAGGATGCAATACTTTTTAATATGAGTATAATGGATAATATAAGAATGGGAAGGCTTGATGCCACGGAAGCTGAGATTATTAAAGCTGCAAAGATGGCTAATGCTCACCAGTTTATAACAGAATTTACAGATGGTTATGACACAGTTGTTGGTGAAAAGGGGATGTCTGTATCAGGTGGTCAAAGACAGCGGATAGCCATAGCAAGGGCAATCCTTAAAAATGCGCCCATAATGCTTATGGATGAGGCAACCTCTGCACTTGATAATGAGTCGGAGCGTGCTGTAAACGAAACATTACAGAACTTAAAGGGTAGAATGACAATTATAATGATTGCACACAGGACATCAACAATACAGATGGCAGACAGGGTTATTGGCTTGTAGATACCTTAATTTAAATTATAGATTATTTGCTTTATAGAAATGCTTTGATATAATAATACATTATTAGTAATAGAGCATATTATTGTTATTGATATATTTTGCGATAATTAGAATATATTGATGAGATATATTTAATTTATAGGAAAGGGGCAGAATATGTTAAATATATATTATGGAGATATGGAAGAAGCTGTATATAATACAGCAGTATATTTTAAAAATACATATGAGGATAACTGGATAACAGAACCTATAGTCAGGGATATAATAAAAGATGTTGATAAATCAGAGGTTATTGACAGCAATCTTATAGAAAGTCCAGTGTTGGGTAAGATATCACCACTTGCGTTATCTGGTGGAACAAAAACCTTAATATTAATAATAAATGATAAAGAGAAAATATTTAATGCCTCAACCTGTGGTAATAACTGTGCAAAGTGGCTTCTAAAAATATCTGAAAATGAAGATGTAACTATTAATCTGAGGCATTTGATGGATTTCGGAGCTGGAAGGTTTAACATAAAAGTACTTAATACAGATAAGATAGTTCACAATATGAGCGAATTATTAGATGAGGCTATGGCATATGTCTAGGGGGATATATGAAAGGAAAGTATAGAATAATAGTAGAAAATAAGAAAATAAGATATGATTTCGAGGTAAAACGTAATATTACAATAATAAAAGGTGATAGTGCAACCGGTAAGACAACACTGGCAGATATGATAGCAGAGTATGAGGAAAATGGAGCTGATAGCGGAATAAGATTAGCATGCGACAGGGAATGTCATACTTTGCAGGGGCGATATTGGAAAGCTTTATTGGCAGAGATGAAGAATAGCATAATTTTTATAGATGAGGGAAATAAGTTCGTATCAAGTGTAGAGTTTGCAGAAGAAGTAAAAAAGTCAGACAATTATTTCGTTATAATAACAAGAGAGACACTTGAAACACTTCCATATAGTGTAGATGAGATATATGGCATAAGAAATTCCGGTAAATATGGAACATTAAAAAATGTATATAACGAAATGTATAAGATATATACAAATGTTAATGTAAATGAAAGCGTTAAAGTGGATTATATTATAACAGAAGACTCCAAGGCAGGATACCAGTTTTTCAAAGAAGTATATTCATCAGAACATTTACAGTGTATATCAGCAGATGGAAAATCGAATATATATAAGCATTTGAAAAAAGATAAAAATGTACTTGTAGTTGCAGATGGAGCTGCATTTGGTTCGGAAGTAGAAAAGATTGAATTATATGCCAGACAGAATAATAATTGTTATTTATATCTGCCAGAGTCATTTGAATGGCTGATATTGAAATCAGGTGTTATTAAAAATGCAGATTTGTCAGCAATATTACAAAATACGTGGGATTATGTGGACAGCAGTATGTATATGAGCTGGGAAAGATATTTTACAGCTTTGTTAGTAGAATTAACCAATAATACATATTTACAGTATAGTAAAAATGATTTGAATGATGTCTATATTAAGGGCAGTATAAAGGATAATATAGTAAAGCAGATAAAAATATTAAGTGATATTTTGCAAAGTGAAGAAAATAAATAGCAAATGATTGCACACAGGACATCAACAATACAGATGGCGGACAGGGTTATAAGCTTGTAATTGACAATAGCAAGGAATAGTGTTATATTACTCAACCCTATCATCTTAAATTCTCATTATTAAATGCATTTGGAAAATAATCGGATAGATAAATAGACAGATGTTAAATATTATATATGTTAATGTGTAATGTAATATTAATAATGAAGTTTAACAAATATATGGGGATGAAAGGATCAGAGTGGTTTTATGACATTTTATCAGGAATTACAGTTAAGTTCTGCAGGCTCTAAACAGCTTATTAAGAACACAAAAGATGCTAAAGAGAAAAGAAAACATATATTAATATATAATTTCAAGGTTTACCTTGTTATGGTATTCTGTGTAGCAGTTGTTACAATATTCAGTAAGCTTCTAGGCAGTGCTAACAGTGTGGTAGGTGTTACAGTACTTCTTGCAGTGCTTGTGTTAAGACAGGCGGATTTTGGAATAAAGACATCACATGGACTTTTGTCAATTATGGGAATATATGCTATATTGATAGCAGGACCAAGGCTTAGTAATATGGTGCCACCTGTTGCAGCATTTCTTATTAATATAGTATGTATAATGCTTCTTATGATAATGGGCTGTCATAATGTAATTATGTATAATCATTCGACATTTGTGCTTGGTTATCTGTTATTACAGGGGTATGACGTTACAGGACAGGACTATGTGTTAAGGGTTATCGGACTTCTTTGTGGTATGGTAATCTGTATGATTATCTTTTATAAGAACCAGAAGAACAGACCATATCGAAGAACATTCCAGGATTTATTCTATGAATTCAATATTAATTCGGCAAGAAACAGATGGTATATCAAGCTTACATTTATAGTATCAAGTGCAATGTTTGTCATGAACCTGCTTAATATTCCAAGAGCGATGTGGATAGGTATAGCGTGCATGTCAGTGTGCCTTCCATTTTCAAAGGATATAGAAGGACGGGCAGGCAAGAGAGGTGCGTTTAATGTTATTGGATGTCTGATTTTTTCAATATTATACACGGTACTTCCACAGTCAATGTATCCATATATTGGTATGATAGGTGGAATAGGTGTCGGATATTCAGCTGGTTATTCGTGGCAGACAGTGTTTAATACATTTGGTGCACTTTCAATAGCGGCGGAATTGTTCGGACTTAAATATGCTGTTTTACTTAGAATAGGTGTAAATGTAGTAGGAGCGGCATATACATTGTTATGTGACAGGTTGATAGATAAGATATATAACTGGTGCACACAGCGAAAAGCAGAAACTGCATGATGTACAGGAATTCGGCGGTATTGTAAGATTATCAGCATTTTAAGATGTCAGTTTGGGAGTAAACATATAAGTATAGAAATGGTATGTGAAACTGGTTAAGTTGTTACGATGATAACATATATTTTTATAAAAATATTTTTATAAAAAGTAAGTCTGGTGTAAGTTAACATGTATATTATCATGTGATATTATAAATGAGCAGATAAAAAATGTAGATATGAATATAATACGGAGAATGAGCATATGTATCATATTATTCTTGTTGAAGATGACGAGCAGATAAGAAAAAGCCTTACGGAGCTGCTCACATATAAGGGATATACAGTAACAGCGGTGGAAGGTGTGCAGAAGTTTTATGAGAGTATTAAGAAAACAACATACGATGCATATCTTTTAGATGTTATTCTTCCTGATGGAAGTGGTTATGATATATGTGAGAATATAAGAGATAAGACAGAAGCACCGATAATATTTATAACCTCAAGTGATGATGAAGAGTCAGTAGTAAAAGGACTTGATATAGGCGGAGATGATTATATAACAAAGCCTTTTCACAATGCAGAGCTTCTGTCGCGTATAAGCTCTAACCTAAGACGAAGTGCAAGATTCAAGGAGAATTCATATAGTGTTGGTGATATTAAAGTACTTTTTGATAAGTATAAGATATTAAAAAATGGTGTAGAATTAGGCATAACCCCGACAGAGTTTAATATAATAAAAATACTTATACAGAATAAAGGTTGTGTTGTTAAACGTGAGGTCATATATGACAGAATATGGGACATGCATGGCAATTATGTTGAGTATAATACACTCACAGTTGCTGTAAGCAGAATTAAAGCAAAGCTTGGAACATATGGAGAAAAGCATCAGTCTTATATAGAAACAATAAGAAATGTAGGATACAGGTGGATAGATAAAATATAGAGGTAAAGAGTGTTTATGGGTAATCAGGACGATATCGAACAGAAATTTATGAATTTTAGAAAAAAACAGACATTATTTATTGCAGCTTCATTTATAGTAAATGCAGCTGTAGTAATGCTTTTATGCCTGTATTATAATTTTAAGCAAAGAGCTCTTACAGGGGCTCTTTATTTGTATGATAAAACAGCAGCAGAGAATTATCTTGATGTGCTTTCTAAGATGAAAATCACGCAGGCTGTAGGTAGATATGTTAATGAGGGAAATGCAGCTATTGAAAAAATCGGATATGGAAGTAAAGGGTATAGCTATATATTTCTTTTATCAGGGGAAATATGTATATATATAATTGGATTACTTATATTATCAGTTATATTCATATGTGGCATGGTAAGCATCAGAAGCATGACAGCTCACAGTGTTATAGCTGATGCTTTAGCAGTTAAAGAACGTAATGTAATATTAGAAAACAGGCTTAAACAGGAAAACGAATATAACAAAAAACAGCAGAGAAAAATGCAGGATTTTATAGAAAATATAGCACATCAGATAAAAACTCCGCTTGCAGCGATAATCTTAAATCTTGAATTTATGCAGGAATTGCACATGGATGAGCGTATGGGAAGACTTGTTGATGAAAGTGCGGGAAGTGCCTTCAGAATACGGGACTTTATAAGAACACTTCTTAACATAAGCAGATTTGAAAATAAGAAAGTAATAATAGCGGCTGATGAAGTAATCATAGGTTCAATTATAACAGATAGCATAAATAATTGTATGAATTGTATGATACATGAAAATCAGAATGATATTTTTATAGTACAATATGATGATAAATGCGAAAGTGCGGTTATATATGCAGATGAAATGTGGCTGGTTGAGGCAATAGCTAATGTTATAGGAAACAGTGCAGACTATATTAAAAATATTCCTGATGGTAAAGTGTATATAACTGCAGGCTGTGATGAAAGAAAGGTTGTTATAAGAATAGAAGATAATGGGAAAGGATTAACTGTTAAAGATCAGGATGATATATTTGACAGGTTCTCTACAACAAGAAACAGTGCTTCGGATATGCATGTAGGATTAGGACTTAATCTGTCAAGACTTATAATAGAGGCACATTATGGCATAATAAAAGCAGGTAACAGTGAAGAATATGGAGGAGCAGAATTCACGATAATACTTCCAAGATATAGACTTAAGGATAAGAGATAATAAGATATAAGAAACAAAAGGGCAAAAACTTGTGAATGTAAGTCTGAGGTAAGTTAACAACAATATAATCCGCATATCAGATACGAAAGTAACTAAAGTCAGGAATAAAGTATTAAAGATATCTGAAATAATATACAGACTTTATTAAAGGAGGATATGCTATGGATATATTAAGAGCAGAAGGAATAAGTAAAACTTACCGGACAGGAAGCGTTGAAGTGAAGGCACTTAAACAGTGTAGTATTAACATTCAGAAAGGCGATTTTACAGCTGTGATAGGAAAAAGTGGTTCTGGAAAGTCCACTCTTTTAAGAATATTGGGGACTATAGATAAGCCTGATTCAGGAAAAGTGTACATAGATGATACAGATATAAGCACGCTTAATAATAAATCACTTGCCAGGTTCAGGCGCACAAAGATAGGCTTTATATATCAGGATTATAGTCTTGTGCCAGAATATACAGCTTATGAAAATATCATACTTCCCATTATACTTGATGGTAAGAAACCAGATAGAGATGAGGTCAGCCGTCTTATGGATATATTATCCATCGGACACTGTTTAAGAAAGCTTCCATCGCAGATGTCCGGAGGTGAGCAGCAGAGAGCTGCCATAGCAAGGGCAATGATAGCACATCCGGCAGTTATACTCGCAGATGAACCTACAGGCAACCTTGATGTGGCTAGTGCACAGACAGTTGTACAGATGTTGGCAGAAGCCTCCAATGAATACAATCAGACCATAATAATGGTTACGCATGATAAGCAGATGGCAGAATATGCAGATAAGCTGCTTACGATAGTTGATGGACATGTGAGCATGGGAGTAGATGATACGATAGCGGAAGGTAATGACAGGGGGTGAGCTTTTTATGAATGGCAGACTCATATTACTTTGTTTAAAAAGTATGCTTAGAAGATGGAAGAGAGTATTAAGAACAATAGTAACAGTTTTTATCGCATTTCTTTTTGTGGCAGGTATGCTTCTTTTTCAGGAAAATATGTATCAATATCAGACAGCAGTGGCAAAGAAACATTTTGGTGACTGGTTTATAATGAATCCATATTACAATGCAAAGAAAGATAATGTATTAGGTGAACACATTTATCTTGAAAAACCTAAGCTCGCTTATGTGGTAAATAGTATATATGATTATGATAAGGAAACAGATGAAAAGATAGGTTTCTTTACACAGGGTTTTATACATGCAGGAAATATTAAGCTTGATAAGGGAGAATGGCCAAAGGAAGACACTGATGTTGCAATTGACTGGAATACACTGTTAAAGCTAAACCAGGGATATGAAATAGGGGATATAATCACCATCCATACATACACAGGACCTTCAACAGATGAGGAAAATGAAGTTACAAAAACCTACAGACTGTCGGGGATAATAGATAGTTACACAAACATATGGCAGGGAGGCGGGAATCTTCCAGGTATAATACTGACAGAAAATGAATGTGGAAACATTAAGCATAGCAATGATATTAAACAAAAAAATATTGCAATATATGGGATGAAAAATATAATACAAGAATCTGATTATGAAGCAATGTTTAACAAAATGCAGAAGGACACTGACAAAGAAATGGTGTTTAACAGTAGTGTCTATGCATATAAACCATGGGGTAATGAGCTTGTATACAATTATATATTTATTCTTGTAATGCTTGTTGGTATCGCAGCTATAACTTATCAGATGATGGCATATAATATGACCAGGAAATATACGATGGATATACATATCAGGGAAGGAGCAGCAAGAGGTCAGATAACAGGAATGTATATGTGCGAGAATTTTATTATACTGCTTCTGTCATCATTTCTTGGACTTTTTACAGCATGCCAGCTTGCAAGGCTTATATGCAGCGCTATAGGAAAAAATATGGGTGTAAGCTTCTTTTATATAGGAAGCAGTACATATATTAAAATGCTTATTACACTTATATTGTCTGTTGTAATAAGCATCATATTTAATATATATATGAATATATCACATGTGATTAATAAATCTGTTAAGATTAAGATAGGCAAAAATCATAATGATAATGCAGAAAGGTATGTGTCATCCAATAATAAAAAAATTAACGGAAAAGAGATTAATAACAGGAATTTCATATATCAGACACACATAAGGTTAATGCATACAAATGGTTTTATTCCTAATATGTTTATAAGACTTTTTGCACTTGTTATGGCAGCGGTAATGGTGCTATGTGCCATTAATATGTACACTGCATATAAGGCATATGAAAAAAATGCAGATGCAGATGATATGGTTGCCTATAAGAAGGAAAACAATACATCAGCATATGTATATTATTATAATGAAGATATTAATGAATATAAGGAAGAGGTGCAAAAGAGAAAAGAAAGTGCATCTAAGTATGCAGCAACAGATTATAAAGAACCAACAGAGCTTGAGATATATAATAAATTCAGGATAAATATAAGTTCTTATCAGGATTATCTGGATAATGCTGATACTGAGTATATTTTTGGAATAGACAGAAAGCTTACATTAAATAACAATCTTAAATGTGCAGATACATACATTTATAAAGGAATAGATGAGAATACGTTAAAAGCTATTAAAGATATAGATGGAGTTGAAGAAGTACGCCTTGGATATTTCGAAACAGGAAGAAGCTGGTACTGGGATGGAATGGACTATAATAAGATAGGTGCAGATGATTATATATCAGATAGTGATGGAAAGCTTGATGAAAAGAATTATAAATATCTGTATGCATCAGAGTATGTAGAACCAGATAGCAGTATATATGATATTATATGTAAATATGCAGGCGATAATGCACCAGATTATGAAAAATGGGCGGCTGGCGAGCTTTCGGTAGTTTTTAAGGATACCAATATAAGAGGACAGTATGATGATACATTACAGCCTGGTATGACACTGAACTTATATGGATATGCTGATAATATGAGAAACGACCAGTTTGTATATCATCAGTGGGATGGAAGTGAAAGTGAATATTCGGATGCACTCATAAGATATTATATGGATAATGTATGGGAAAAATATGTTAACGTAAAAGATGATCCTGACACAGCAGATGTAATAGCTAATCATAAAACATGGAGCTGGAACCGTGCATACAAATATGTTAGTAATAAGCTTTCACTTGATAGACTTGAAGAACTTAATCTTATATCAAGAACATGTCTTTCTGGCTCAAATGTTGAATCACAGATTAAGACTACACAGGAAACACGTGAAAGATATGATGAGGGAGTCATATCAGAGGAGGCTTATCGGAGATTTCTTGGAAGATATGCCAACACAGAACTTGAAAGAAGATATCGTTATAAAACAAGATATACACCAGCAGCTGATACAAATGTAGCAACAGTCATATACATTACTGATGAAAACAGGGATGAGATTAATACTGCATTTAAAGAATATATACCTGAATTTGGACAGTTTACCATGATTTCTACAACGGCTCTTTTGCAGGAGGCATTGGATAATCAGAATGAAAATATTAAACAATATTTTCTTCTTGATGAGCTTCCGGATGAACTTACATTAAAACTTAAATATAATCAGGTAAATATACGCTATGGTATAGATTCAGCTTTAGTGTCAACTGGTAACATAGTATCCTCATATCTTGGACAGAGTGGTTTCTTATATAAAAGTTATTCAGAAGAAAAGGATCTGTTAAAACAGAAAACTATTGAAACAATGATGCTATATGGAATATCACTGTTAGCAGCTGTGTTTGTTGTTGTTGCTGTATCTGTTCTTATAGTAAAAAACAGATGTGAGAAATATGAAAACAGATTAAGAATCATAAAAAGGACAGGTGCTAAAGATACAGTGCTTATAAGAATATGTATGCTTGAGTGTGTAAGAGAAGCAATATGGTGTCCATTTGTCGCTATTATTGTAATACTGCTTGACTGGATAACGATAACACTGCATATAAGAGAAGTAAAGTGAAAATATAAAAACTATATAAGATATTTTCACTGACAATAATGCTGATGAATTAATAAATTAGAGAATTAAATATAGAATTAATAGGACAGGCTATTTATACATACATAAATAAGTGTTATTATGTATATATATTGAGCGGTGTCTGTGAACATAAATACTGCTGGTTTTTAATGACCAGCAGTTTTTATGCAATATATGGGGAATAGTATATAGCATAATTCTTACTATAGCGGAGGATATTATATGACAGGAACGATTAATTCAGAGGCCAGGCTGTCTACTTTTGAGGCAATATGTATGATAGTTGGCAACAGCATAGGAACAGGTATTATAGCAGTGCCATATCTTGCAACAAAAAACAGTATGCTTGATGTTATATGGATGGTTGCTATTGCTTATATAGTCAATGTAATATTGCATTTAATAATAGCTGAGCTTTCATACAATAATGGAGGTGTACAGCTTGTAAAAAGCTTTGAGGGAGAACTTTTTACTGGCAGGATGAAAAAGGTGTTCAGCTGGATAATGTTTATAGTATATGGATTGGCTATTATGATAGGCGTGAGTGGCAATATAAATGGTGGGGCGCAGATATTTGTGAACTGGTTTAATATTCCGTTGTGGGCAGCACAGTTTATTTATTATGTGATAGCCGGAATAGTAGTATTTATAGGGATGAAGGCTGTAGGAATAGCACAGAAGTATGCAGTTGCAGTACTCATGGTTATAGTTGCAGTTATGACGATTGGTACATTTATGCATCCTGTCAATGCTTTGTATACAGCACCATTTCATTTGAACAATCTGCTTGCACTTTATAGTATGGTGGTTTTTGCAACCTCTGCTAATCAGGCAGTTATACAGGTTGTTAAGGGACTTGATGGAGATGCAGGAAAGATAAGAAAGACAATATTTGCAGGCTTCGGATTGTCCTCTCTTTTCGTGCTTATTGTAACACTTACAGTGCTTCTTGGAACTAAGGGAACACTGGATAAGGAGCTTGCCTATATGCAGCTTGGTAAAAGCATAGGAAGCTGGGCTATGATTCTTGCAGGTGTATTTTCTTTGTTTGCCCTGCTTACAACCTTCTGGTCTAATACACTTGCATTAAGAGATGTAGTTCATGAGCAGATAGGAACAGGAAACAGGATAAGCTGGCTTATAGCTACCATTCCATGTATACTTTTTGCTATATTTGGTGTGAGCAGTTTTATAGTTCTTACAAGAATAATGAGCGGTGTAGTTGTGCTTGTGAGCATAATGCTTGTACTTACCTATGGAAAGTCTAGAAAGAAGGCTGGAAACAGTCCTATATGTGGTGTGTTTGGCACAGTATATTTCCAGGTGCTTATGGTTATATCTACGATAATATCTGCAATCGGGGCACTTATACCACTCAGCTGATAAAAGTCAGCGCAAAGAAACAGCGCAAGAATGGAGATTACTATGTACGAATCAGACGAATTTAAACAACTGGATAATGAAACATTTGCACTTAAGATAAATACAAACAGAGCTTATAAGATACTTCAGCTTACAGACATGCATCTTGGATTTGGTATATTTTCAAAGAAAAAAGACAGGCTTGCACTTAAGGCTGTAAGTCAGATTATAAAAAGGACTAAGCCTGATCTTATTGTGATCACAGGTGATTCGGTATTTCCATTCTTTCCGAAAGCCGGAACTATGAACAATAAACGCCAGGCAGAAATATTTATAAGATTTATGGACAGCTTTGGTATACCATATGCACTTGTTTATGGTAATCATGACTGTGAAATGTTTGCAAGATACAACAAGGATAAACTGTCAGATGTATACAGCTCAGGTAAATACAGTATATTTACAAAGGGTAGAAAAGACATATATGGAATGGGTAACTACTTCATTAATCTTACAGACAGCGATGGAAAAGTTATACTGCCACTTGTTTTCCTTGACTCTAATATGTATGGAGAGGGTGGCTGGTTCTACAGTGGTTTTGACTGTATACATGAAGACCAGGTAGACTGGTGTATGGACAAGCTAAGTAAGTTAAAAAAAGAGAATAGCGACATCAGAGCGATGGCATTTTTCCATATTCCTGTAAACGAGTTCAAAGAGGCCTATGAAAAAATGAAAATGGGAGATAAAGCAGTTGTATATAAGCATGGCAATATAGGTGAAGCTGATGACCATTTCGGGATTCCAAAATTTGAGGGCACTTTTTTTAACAGAGCAGTGGATAATGGTATTATAAAATGGATGTTTTGTGGACATGACCACCTTAATACGCTGTCTCTTGTGTATAAAGGTATCCAGCTGACATATGGAATGTCGATAGATTATCTTGGCTATAAAGGGATAATGAATAGGCATACGCAAAGAGGTGGAACACTGATAACAAGGCATACAGATGGAAGTGTTTCTATAAAAATGGTTCCGCTTAAAGAAACATTGTAAAAACATTGTAAAAACATTGCGGTGAAACATTGTAGTGAAACATTGCAGCATAAATAAGATTGATAAATAAGAGTCATTCTGATAAAATGTTAATATTCGGGCTTCTGTAATATTTTCAGGATTGGCTTTGAATAGTAATGACATTAAAGCGTTTCAAGGATTGGAGAACAAGTTAGGATGAGAATAGGTTTTGATAATGATAAGTATCTTAAGATTCAGTCAGAGCATATAAAAGAGAGAATAGGAAAGTTTGGAGATAAGTTATATCTTGAGTTTGGCGGAAAGCTTTTTGATGATTTTCATGCTTCAAGAGTACTTCCAGGATTTCACCCAGACAGCAAGCTGCAGATGCTTATGCAGTTATCGGATGTGGCTGAGATAGTTATAGTTATAAGTGCAGCAGACATCGAAAAGAATAAGGTAAGAGGTGATCTTGGAATCACATATGATGTTGATGTTTTACGCCTTATAGGAGAGTTTGAAAAGAAAGGTCTGTTTGTTGGAAGTGTAGTCATAACTAAGTTTACAGGACAGAGTGCAGCTATACAGTTTAAAGAAAAGCTTGAAAAGAAAGGAATCAGGGTATACCAGCATTATGTAATAGAAGGTTATCCATCTAATATTCCTAACATAGTAAGTGATAATGGTTTCGGAAAAAATGATTATATAGAAACAACAAGACCACTTGTTGTCATAACAGCACCAGGTCCAGGAAGTGGAAAGATGGCAACATGTCTTTCACAGCTTTACCATGAGAATAAAAGAGGTGTTAAAGCAGGATATGCCAAGTTTGAGACATTTCCTATATGGAATATACCACTTAAGCATCCGGTCAACCTCGCGTATGAGGCTGCAACAGCGGATCTTAATGATGTGAATATGATAGATCCTTTCCATCTGGAAGCATATGGAAAGACTGCGGTTAATTATAACCGTGATATAGAGATATATCCTGTACTTAATGCTATATTAGAAGAAATATATGGTGAGAACACTTACTATAAGTCACCAACTGATATGGGTGTAAATATGGCTGGTAACTGCATAGTGGATGATGAGGCATGCTGTGAAGCATCCAAGATGGAAATAATAAGAAGATACTATGATGCAGTTAACAGGGTGACTAAAGAGGAAGCATCTGAAAGTGAAGTATATAAGATAGAGCTTCTTATGAAGCAGGCAAAGATTACAACCGATGATAGAAAAGTAACAGTAGCAGCTAAGAAGAGAGCTGAGGAAACTGGCGTTGCATGTGCTGCTATAGAGTTTGAAGATGGTACAATAATCACTTCAAAAACAACCGATTTCTTAGGAGCCTCATCAGCACTCATACTTAATGCACTTAAGTATCTTGCTGGAATAGAGCATGATGAGAAGCTTATAAAGCCAGAGTTTATTGAACCGATACAGAATCTGAAGGTCGAACATCTTGGTGGAAGGAATCCAAGACTTCATAGTGATGAGGTTCTTATAGCACTTGCACTTACATCAGTAACTAATGAGAATGCGAAAAAAGCGATGGAGCAGCTTCCTAAGCTTAAGGGCTGCCAGGTTCATACAACAGTTATGTTATCTGAGGTAGACACTAAGACATTTGCAAGATTAGGAGTGAATCTTACATCTGAGCCGGTAAGAGGAAGTAAGAAATTTTATTAAATATATGGATTTTATAATATAGAATCATAGATAAAGAACAGAAAAGACTGTTATACTATAAAGTGATATTCAACTCTTATAGTATAACAGTCTTTTTGATGTTAACTATTATTGTTTTGTAAGCATTTTACGATAGCTGCTTGGTGACATACCAACAGCCTTTTTAAATACATCACCAAAAAAGTTGCTGTTATTATATCCACATTTGTATGCTATTTCTGTAATACTTTTTTCGGAGGATATAAGCAGCGATTTGGCTGCCTCTATCCTTGTTTTAGTAAGGTATTCCTTGAAAGTCATATTAGTAAATATTTTGATTTTTTTGGTAAGGCTGGATTCGCTTATACCAAACTGGGCAGCAGTTTCTGGCAGTGTAAGCTGTCTGCCATAGTTGTTTTCTATGAAATTCACAATTTCACCTATTGTAATGTTAGATAAATTAGTCTTTTGATTTATATTATGTGTATAACGCTGACACCGTATAAGATATATAATCAGTTCAAAAAAATAAGCTTTAGTAAGTGACTCAGACATATTGTCGAGACTATATTTTTCAAATTGTATTTTCTCAAATATATTAGATAGATTTGAAAAACTTTTTCTTGATAATTGCAAATGTTTATTTATGAAAAGATTATTTATTTCATCCTTGAAATCCTTGTTAAAATACCAGTTTAGCTGTTCAGTAGATATATACAGGACAGTTCTTTTGACATCCTGAGTAAAGGGGTATATAAAAGTATGTTCTTTAAAAGCAGGTATAAAAAGAACACTTCCATCTTCAAGACAATATGTTTCATTATCTATATATACATTACATTTTCCAGATTGAAGAAAATATATTTCATTGTATTGATGGGAATGTTTAAGTGGTACATTTTTATTAACATGACGGATTCTATGGTCTATTACAAAGTCTTTGCTTACGGTTGATAACATATGGATTCCTCGCTTAGTATGTATATATTGTATAAGGTAATTGCTTTTTGAATGATATTTTATAAAAGTAGTTATTTTGTGTAAATTATAAGATACTTTACCGATAATTGGTAGTCTGTTTTTAATATTGATTTTATAATACAATCATCAAATTATATAATGTTAAGGAGGCAGTGGAATGCGAAAAGTTACAAAATCACTGGTTACGCTTGGGTTGTGTACAACAATGCTGTCTGGAATGATGGCTGGTGTTCCGACAGTTAGTCTTTTAAAGGCAGGTAATGTAGAGAATGTATATGCGGCAGATAATGAACAGGTAGAATTGGGAGATCTTGTGCTTAGATTTCTTGCTATAGGTGAATATGAGCCTAACCGTTATACAAAAAAGGATGGTGGCAAATGGGCACCGGAAGAGATTGAAAAAGGACTTCTTATTAAAGCAGATATGGTTCTTGGAGAAGGCAATGTTGAAGGTATGATGGCACCTATGAAATATTCATTACAGGATATTACAGGACATGTTGATGCGGATGTTAATACAGGAAATATTGTCATTACTTATAACGGGCTTACACTTACTATGAAAGCAGGCAGTACAACAGCTGAACTTGATAATGGAAAAGAAAAAACTACACTTACTATGAGAAGTGAGATAGCACCATATTTTAAAAAAATAGATGAAGAAAAAAATGTTGATGGAAGTGATTATTATGCATGTTATCTTCCAGTTAAGTTTACAGCGGAAGCACTTGGTGGAAATGTAATATGGAATGATGCAATGCACAGAATAGAGATGGCGTTTGCATTCTATGCATCTGATGCGGCAGCTTCACCGGTTGTTAACTCGAAGTCTGATTATACAACAAAGAAAATGGAGTCCAATTCTAATACATACAGCAAAATGAAAGGAAGAATTGATGTTACTAAGCTTGACGAAGCAGCGGTAAAAGCTAATGTTGCTGATATGATAAAAGCTGGACTTAATGTAGTAAATCCTGTTTACCAGAATGAAGATGGTGGATGGGCTAAGACAAATACAGAGTATGATCTGCTTGAGGATTCTTTTGCAAGATTATATACAAAGGGATATTCAACAGTAGATAATGGAGCAACTCACGGACACATGAAGTTCTTATCAAGGATTATAAGACTTTCAAAAGAAAATCCTGAGCTTTTTGCAGGATATGAAACACAGCTTTCTGCGATAGAAAAGGGCTTCTGGAAAGCAGCAAAGTATATGTGCGATTCGCAGAATAACAATGGTGGATGGCCACAGTATTATCCATATGGTGTTGGCTATTTCAGAAATATAACATTTAACGATAATGCCATGCCTGACCTTATGGAATCAATATACGCACTTTCAAACGATAAAGGGCTTACTGATAATGAACTTTGTGAGGACTATGCGTGGGCAAGAGATGAAATAAAGGCACAGACTAATCCGTATGTGCTTGAGCTTGGAATAAAACATGATACTTTAAAGGAAGTATGGGATAATGGTCTTGATTTTGTAATAAGGGCACAGGTGGTAATCGATGGAATAAAAACAGGCTGGGCACAGCAGTATGATCCAGATGAAAAAAATCCTGTTCCAGCAAGTGGAAGAGCATTTGAGCTTCCTTCTGTATCTCCGGATGAAAGTCTTACAATGGTAAAGGTACTTGCTAACATAGTCAATCCAAGTGCAGAGGTGAAGGATGCTATTACAAGTTATGTGAACTGGATTAATTCAGTTGGTATAACAGGATATGGTGTATATAATATAGCTGATAGAACAAGAGAGCTTGGAACTGACAGATTAATATTAAAGGATGGAAGTACGACAAAGCAGTTTGGACGTTTCTATGGACTTGATACAACAGGTGAATATTATGGATTCACAAAAGCACAGATGGCAAATAAGATGACAGACAGTAAGTTCTATGAAATATTTGCAGGAAGAGATTCAGTGGCACAGCTTAGCATGAACTATGGTATGGGTGAAAGAAGAATAGGATATTCATATGTAAGAACTAAGGCAGATGTTAATGCTACAGCGGTATATAATACATGGAAAAAGGCGCTTGGTGAATAAATAGTCCTAGAGTAAAGCAGTGTAAGAATGGAGATAAATATGAGACGAGATATAAAAAAAGGTATGAAAAAAGCGGCTATAGGTATTGTGGCTGCTACAATGCTTACAGTTATGGCAGCACCTGTATCTGTTTTACCAGTAAGTGCAGCAACTGTAACAAGAGGAAGTTATGATTTTTCTAATATGGTTGTAAGAAGAGTATGGTTTAATACAAATGATCCAGTATTTTTAATAGATGATTATGAAAGAGTATGGCTTGATAATAATGTTAATGTATTAGCTACAGGCAATGCAACTGATGCTAAGACAACAAGTAATCTTATGGCACCTATGAAAAATATGTTTGCTTATATAGGTGCTGATTACAAGGAAAATGGTGATAACATAACTATCACTATGAATGACACAACAGTTAAGCTTAAGATTGGTTCTTCAGATGTTGAGATTAATGGCAAAGTTACATCAGGTGCATTAACAGATGAGCAGATACCAGCAAAGGTCAATGTTAAAGAAAAGTATGCAGATTATAACACATTTTTAACAGAAGATTATAATGTTGTGTATCTTCCAGTTGCATATGTACTTAATATATTTGGTGCAGATATGTACAAGGATGGCAAAATGTCAGACAGCTTTTATGCAGCGGTTCCAGTTATGAAGACAGAGTCTGTTCCTTCATATGAAACATCTTCAAAAGGATATGGCATGCGTTATGATGCATTGCTTGAGGGAACACTTGATGTTACTACATCAGTAGCAGATCTTATTGTAGCATTACAGAACGAAGATGGTGGATTCCAGGTACTTCCTGATAATTATGAAATGTCACAGAAGGAAACAGGACTTGGAAGCATGAAAGATGTTTCAAGTGTTTACAATGGTGCAACAACATCAGAATTAAAGTATCTTGCAAAGTATATAACAGCTAATAAGCCAGAAGATTCAAAGTATCAGGATGCATTTGTAAAAGGTATTAAGTACCTTCTTACAACACAGCATGATAATGGTGGATGGAGTATGAATCCAGGTAGTGAAAGTGGCTTTAATGCTAATATAGAAGTGGGTAACAAGGCTATGACTGAGGTACTTACACTTCTTAGTGATATTGCAATACTTAACAATCAGGATTATGTGTTTGCAAGGAAAGCGATGAATGTTGATGAAATAAAGTCAGCAGTAGAAAAAGGAAATGATTTTATTGTAAAATCGCAGATCAGCAACAACAATAAAAAGTCTGGCTGGGCAACACAGTATGACAAGTTTGGAAATGTAACTATGGGACATACATATGAAAGAGAGTCTGTCAGTTCTTATACAACAAAGGATGTTATCGACTATCTTATGACTATACATAATCCTTCACAGGATATTAAGGATGCTGTTGAAAGTGCATACAGCTGGCTTAAGGATGTTAAAATAGCTGATAAAGAGCAGAAAGTTGTAAAAGATACATCTATGAATAATGGCTTTGATGTATATCTTGTTGATGGCAGCGGAACATGGGCTTCTAATTATGTATATGATAAAGCCACTGATTCTTACAGACCTTTGTATTCAGATGTGGATCCAACAAGGGCAGACCAGAAGTATGTAAATGTATATGAGCTTTACAATCTTGATGGTAACAGTGTTGGAAATAATAAGATTAACAATAAGGATTTGATTCTTTATTCAACAAGAACAACAGTTTCTTACTATGATAATAATCTTGCAGATGAGCTTATTGCAACAGGATATGATGAGTGGAAGAGTTATATTGCTAATGGTTTCCCTGAAATACCTAAGGATCCAGCAGATTCACCTGATAATAATGGTGGTTCAGATAATGGAAATAATGCAGATAATTCACAGAATAAGGATACACCACATACTCCATCAGAATCAGGAAATGCAGAAGTATCAGATAACAATACAAAGACAGGTGATAAGGCACCAGTTGGCTTATTAGCAGCTGTACTTGCGGTATCTGGCGGATTAGCATGTATAAGTGTATACGCAGTAAGAGAGTCTAAAAAAAGAGGCTTAATAAAAAAATAAAATGATGTCAGTCTGAACTTTCAGAGGATAGTAAAGAAACTTATTAATCCATAGGCATTGTAAAAAAAAGAGTTTGTATTAATGGGGAACTGTTATATACAAACTCTTTTTCTGTTTTTTGTTGGTAATAAGAGATACTTTCAGCGTTTTTTAGTCTAGGATATAGTGGTATAATTTTATAAATGTACATAATATATCTAATTATTTGTTAAGTTAGCTGAGAAAAAATTCTAATATCAAATGTGAGGAATATGAAGATGAACAAAAGTAATAATAAAAATATGAATAATGATGATGTGATTAATAGACTAGATGTAGTAAAAAAATACAATCCACATTTAAGTAATGCGGATGCAAAGTCACCACTGACAGTTGGTAATGGCAGGTTTTGTTTTACGGCAGATGTTACAGGAATGCAGACACTTTATGATGAATATAGGGAAGAAACACCGCTGTGTACGATGGCAGAGTGGGCATGGCACACTTATCCTGGACATCGCTATACTATGGATGATGTGTGTATGACTGAATATGATTTTCTTGGGAGAAAAGTGTCATATCCACGTGTGAAATATGAAGGAAATGAGGCAGCCTACGACTGGGTACGAATGAATCCACACAAGTTTAATCTTGCAAGGATTGCATTGTCAGTTGATGGTACATATCTGACTTCTGATATGTTATCAGATATAAACCAGACCCTTGATATAACAACAGGCGTGTTAAAAAGTGATTTTATAGTAAGCTATGCTTCGCATGAGTATAAGGTAAGCGTTGAAACAGTATGTGATAATAAGTCAGATACTGTGGCTTTTAGGGTGGAGTCTGAACTCTTGAAGAAAGGGCTTTGTGTGGATACACATTTTCCGTATGCTTCATGTGATATAACGGGTTCTGACTGGTTGGATGATAAAGTACACTATGATAAAGTTACAGTGATAAATTATAATGAATTGGTTAATATATCAAGTGAAAAATATAATAGTGAGACTTATAAGATATCAGATAAAATTCCTGCTGATGGTAGTGCAGAGATAAAGAATAAAAAGATATATAAGATAAAAAGACAGATAGATGATACTCATTATTCAGTTTATATAAAGACTAACGGACAATTGGAAAAGGCAGACAAACATAGATATCGTATAAATAAGGCAGATAGTGACAATGTTCTTTATCTATGCGTTGGGTTTGAGGATGAGGATGGAATATATGCCAGTATATATAATAATGTTCAAAGTAATATGTGTGTAGATAATAACAAGGCTAATGCAGATAATGAGTGTGCTGCAGATACATTTGCAGCAATAAAAGAAAATGCATATACATTCTGGCATAATTACTGGAGCAGCGGAAAGTTTCTCTACCATGAAAATGAAGAGCTTATGAGAAGAGTTATATTATCACAGTATCTTCTTATAGTTAATGACAGTGGTTATATACCACCAGCGGAAACTGGTCTTACATGTAACAGCTGGTATGGAAAAGCACATCTTGAGATGCATTACTGGCATATGGCGTGGGCCGCTTTGTGGGGACATCCAGAGCTTCTTGAAAAAAGCTTTGACTGGTATATAAGCATACTTCCAGAAGCTAAAAAAAATGCAGCAAAAAATGGTTATAGGGGTGCAAGGTGGACGAAGATGGTATCATATACAGGAAAGAATTGTCCATCAAAGATTGCACCACTGCTTATATGGCAGCAGCCTCATATAATAAATATGCTGCAAATGGTGCTGGATTGTTATAATAACGACGTGCATTTTGAGAAAAAAACAGACAAATATATGCATAAGTACTGGATTCTGGTGCAAGAGACTGCTGAATTCATGGAAGATTATCTTGTATATGATATTGCTTCAGATACATTTAACATAGAAGCACCTGTCATACCAGTACAGGAAAGACATCTCCCAGAGGATACAAGAAATCCTGTGTTTGAGCTTGCATACTTTAGATACGGCTTAAAGATAGCGGCAGAGTGGGCTGATAAGCTGGGATATGTAACATTTTCAGAGAAATGGAACAATATAGCAGACAGAATAGCACCGCTTCCGGTTTATGATGGCTTATACATATCACAAGAGAATTGTCCGGATACATATGTTAACAAGGCTATTGATCATCCGCTTATGCTGCAGGTATATGGTATGTTAGATGGTTATGGTGCTAAAGATATTGTTGATATGGATATATACAGGGCAACACTTGATAAGGTAATGAAAGTATGGGATTATTCTACACTTTGGGGCTGGGATTTTGCAGTTATAGCTATGGCAGCAGACAAGCTTGGTCTTAAGAGGGAGGCACTTTCACAGCTCCTTATAGAGTCGCCTAAAAATGAATATGTAGTAAGTGGAAATAACAGGCAGAATTCACGAAAGGATCTGCCACTATATCTTCCAGGTAACGGAAGTCTGCTTATAGCTGTAGCGAAGATGTTTTTTGAATGATAAAGCTTCTTATGAGTAATTTTCAAAATTGCAGAATTGTGTTACACTTAATACTAAATATGAAAATAGAAATGGAGATATAATATGGATGCCAGTCAGGTATTGAAGCAGTATTTTGGATATGACAGCTTCAGAAAAGGACAGTCAGATATAATAGAAGCCATATTGCAGGGACAAGATGCGCTTGCGATTATGCCGACCGGAGCAGGGAAGTCAGTGTGTTATCAGGTTCCTGCATTACTGTTACCGGGTATAACCATAGTTATATCTCCGCTTATATCACTTATGCAGGATCAGGTCAAGTCACTTAATGAAGCAGGGATAAATGCAGCTTATATTAATTCAACCCTGTCAGAATCACAGATGTATAAAGCACTTGATTATGCAGCAAATGGAAAGTACAAGATAATCTATGTGGCACCAGAAAGACTTGAAACCATGAGTTTTATAACATTTGCAAAAAAAGCAGATATATCGATGGTGACTATTGATGAAGCACATTGTATATCACAGTGGGGGCAGGATTTCAGACCAAGCTACCTAAAGATAGTTGATTTTATAGACAGCCTGTCAGAAAGACCTGTTGTGAGTGCATTTACGGCAACGGCGACAAGTGAAGTAAAGACAGATATAGAGTGCATATTAAAGTTAAAAGCTCCAAGGGTTGTTGTTACTGGTTTTGACAGGAAAAACTTATACTATAGTGTAGAGCATCTTTCAGGAAAGAAAAAAGATGCATACATAGCCGGATATATAAAAGAGCATATGGATGAGAGTGGAATTATCTACTGCGCTACAAGAAAAAATGTGGACAAGCTATATGATGAGCTTGGTTCACTGGGGATAAGTGTCACAAAGTATCATGCAGGACTTGATAATGAAACAAGAAAGCAGAATCAGGACGACTTTATATATGACCGGGTTCAGGTCGTTATAGCGACCAATGCATTTGGAATGGGAATAGATAAGTCCAATGTGAGATATGTTATTCATTACAATATGCCGCAGAGCATGGAAAACTACTATCAGGAGGCAGGACGAGCAGGAAGAGATGGTGGTGAATCGCAGTGTATAATGTTGTTTTCAGCACAGGACGTCATTATAGATAAGTTTCTTCTTGACAGTAAGGAGTTTGAGGGTGTTGAAGATGAGGACAGAAGCATAATAAAAGAGCGCGACTTACACAGGCTTCATACTATGGAAATGTATTGTAAGACCACGGAATGTCTTCGTAACTACATTCTTTCTTACTTTGGTGAAAAAACAGGAGAGCCATGTGGTAATTGTGGTAACTGCAACAATGAATATGAACAGATAGATATGACTGCGGATGCAAAGTGGGTTATTAACTGTCTGGCAGAAACACATGGAAGATTCGGCTTGAGTATCGTGCTTGGAACACTGCTTGGCGCAAAGCGGGCAAGGCTTAAGGAAGTTGGTGCGTTAAGCTATAAGTCTTATGGAAAGTTGTCTGATAGAAAAGAAGCAGAACTAAGGCTCCTTATTGACCAGATGATAAATGCTGGATATGTTATACAGACAGATGGAGAGTACAGTGTTTTAAGAATGGGTGATATAAGTCCTTTAAGGGATGAAAATACTCATGTATACATAAAGAAGGCCAAGAGAACATATGCTGGTGAGCTGCTCAATATGGCAGGACAGACAGGCAGAAAGGCTGCTTCAGGAAATACGAGTGCTGCTACAGAAGGAAGCAATGCAGCTTCAAGAACAAGAAAGAAGAGTACAGATTCACTTACTGCTGCAGGTTATGAGCTGTTTGAGCGGTTAAGGGCATTAAGACTTGTTATAGCGAGAGAAGAAGGCATGCCTCCATACATTATATTTAATGACAAGACGTTGATAGATATGTGTGAAAAGCTGCCGGTTGATGCAGACACTATGCTATCAGTATCTGGTGTAGGACAGAATAAGCTTATGAAGTATGGAAGCAGGTTTACAGAGGAAATCAATAAGTTCGTTAGTGAGCACCCAGGTGTTGTTACTACACTTGATATATAGTGGAAAATTGTAATTAAGTGCATACAGATATTGATATGGAGGATATAAAGTTGGAAGATAAAACAAAGATAATAGCAGTCGCAGGCAAAGGCGGCGTTGGAAAGACATCACTTGCAGGAGTTATAGTAAAGCTTCTTGTTGAAAGCTTTCCTGATAAGAAGATACTGGCAATAGATGCAGACCCGGCAGTCGGTCTGTCAACAGTGTTAAATGTAGATGTAGATAAAACTATAGATGATATAAGAAAAGAAGTTATAAAGAATGTTGAGGATGGTGATACCAAGTCGGCAGTAGAACTTTTAGGAGAAGCTAAATATGAAATATATGATGCATTAAAAGAGCAGGATGGCTATGCATTTATAGCAATAGGAAGACCTGAAAGTGCAGGCTGTTATTGCAGGATTAACTCATATCTTAAAGAAGTTATCACTATGCTTTCAGACCAGTTTGACTATGTTGTCATAGATGGCGAGGCAGGTATTGAGCAGATAAACAGAAGAGTTATGGAGAAGGTGACACACCTTCTGCTTGTTACAGATGCAAGTAAAAAGGGATGTCAGGTTGTTAAAACTATCAAGGACGTAGCGGATGAACTTGTTATGTATGATAAGATAGGTGTTATTGCAAACAGACTTCCGGATAGCAAGGTGACAGAGCTTATGGATATAGGTGATATGCAGCTTCTTGCGGCTATAGAGAGTGATGAGGAGCTTGCAAGAGCAGATGTTTTAGGTGAAAATGTATTAAAACTTTCTGATGATACAAAGATAGTTAAAGGAGCAAGAGAAGCTCTTGCTAATATCGGGATATTATAGGATTGCGGAAATTGTAAAGCAATGTAGTAATTCGTGTACATCATAATATAATGGTCAAAAGGTCGAAGGTGAAAAACTGATTCGTTAAAGAAAGGATAACAACTTGAAAGATTTACAACATTTATATTATTTTGAAAAGCTTCTTGAAGAGGTGAATAATGAACTTGTAAGAAAGGCACAGGAAAAGGGGGATATAGCCATTGGAGCTGTATGCTTTCAGATTCCTGAACCACTGCTTAACCTTCCGGGATGCTTTTCAGTGAGATTGCGTGCACCAAGGACAGGTTCTATAGAGATGGGCACATATTATATGAGCAGCATGCTATGTGAGGGGTGCAGGGCAATACTTGAACGTGCTATAGAAGGTGGATATAACTTTCTTGATTGTATAATAGCACCTGATGCATGTGCACAGATGAACAGGTGTGTTGAAAATATAGAGAGACAGAAGCTGATTACTAAGGAAAAGTTTTTTGTGGAATATTCAGATGTTCCTATGAAGTCAGATGAGTCAGCACTAAAACATTATGTAAAGCAGATGAGGCTGCATGTTCTTGAGCCGCTTCACAATACATATGGAATAGATATATCAGATGAAGCATTGAGGAAGGCTGTAGATGAACAGAATGAGATAAGCAGGCTTATAACAGAGATTGGAGATTACAGGAAAGAGGATAATCCAAGAATAACAGGCTATGAGTTCGCTGTGCTATGTCTGGCGACATATTGCTGTCCTAAGGAGTACCTTATAGATAAGTTAAGGGATACAGCTAAAGAGTTAAAGGTAAGACAGCCGGATATTAAGAAAAACTACAGGGCAAGAGTAGTACTTATAGGTTCTGAGATAGATAATCCAGAACTTATAAAGCTTGCAGAAGAAGCAGGTGCACTTGTTGTTGCTGACCGTTTCTGTTTTGGTTCACTTCCAGGAAGAAGTGAGATTATTCTTAATGATGAAGAGGATGTTCTATATCAGATATGCAGACAGTATATGCAGTGGGGCAAATGCCCAAGATATATGAACACAGAGAAAATAAGGGAACGTGAGGAGTATGTTGATTATATAGCTAAAGAATATAAGGCAGAGGGTCTTATATATGAACAGATAAAGTTCTGTGATTACTGGGGCTATGAGAGAGCATCAGCATTTCATGTTATGAGGGAAGAGTACGGGTATCCGGTTCTTTCTATAGACAGGCCATATGTAGTAGGTTCTTCAGGACAGATAAGAACAAGAATACAGGCATTTGTTGAAAGTCTTGAGATAAAGAAAATCAACAAGAGCAGGTAACAATTCGTAGGTATCAAAGTCGGGGGGCTTTTGACTCCGACATCAAATAATTAGACCATAAATTGAATTTAATGCAATATTAAAAGATATACTAAAAAAATAGATATACAAAACAGGATGGAGAATAATATATGTCAAGTAAGCTTGGAAGCGAGCCGCTTGGAAAGTTTTACACAGGTAAGAAGCCTAAGAAAAGGCGTGAATGGCGTGGACTTAAGGATACCTGGTATGATTACACAAGATGGCTTGGATATTGGAAAACATTAATAACATTTATAATAAAGCCCAATAATATGAAAGGATTTTTCAGATACCGCTGGATGATGAATTATCTGGCACTTCCTGATTTTATGGACAGGCATACAGAGGGTATGAGAGATCTGCAGCTTCGGATGGCACACAATGCCCTTGGACTCATAGTAACAGATATATGTGGTATGTTAGGACAGATATTTAAGGCAGATCCAGCCATAGGAAATGATAAAGAACTTAATAAAAAAATCGTGCTATTTGATGAGAATATGATGAGTACCCTTATGGGAGGCTTTCCGAATCTTGTATGGCTGTCAGTAGAGGTTCCAGCGGTGTATACAAGTTCAATGATGTCACAGACAGGTGTAAGCTATTATGTTGATGTGACACATGAATACGGGGTGCCATCAGATGTATGTCCTATGCCAGCAGCTGAGCTTGGTGTTGCGCTTGCAGATGATTTCCCTCTTATTGGCTGTTGTGCAGTGCAATGTAACACAACATGTGATGGAAGTCTTATGGGTAATGGTATAGAGGCAAGATCTTTTAAGATACCGACATTCCAGCTTGCAGTTCCTATAAGACACAGACAGGAAAGTGTTCAGGAGTATGCAGCAGAAGAGGTGCTTAATGCCATACATTTTATAGAGGAACAGACAGGTGAGAAGTTTGACTGGGATGCATTTTTTAAAAGCATGGAAAGGTTTAACGCAGAAACTGACGAGTTCCTTGAGTGGATGGAAATATCAAAGACAGATTATCCACAGGTTATGGGAGTTACACTTGCACTTTACAGGTATGGTGTTTATCAGGCTGCTGGTGGAAGAAACCAGGCATTTCTTGATATGGATAAGAAGCTTACACGTATGGCGATGGAAGGCTATGAAAAGAAGCTGCCTGCTGCTAAGGAATATCGTCACCGTGCTATGACATGGGGCGTTCAGGCAGCATATTATACAGCGCTTCCTATATGGCTTCTTAACTGCTGGGGAGTTGTGACAATAACAGATATGCTTAGTATGGTATCAACAGAAAAGGTTAATACAAAAGATAAGCATCAGGCTATGCTGGACCTGGCATATTTATATGAGAATATGATTATGAGAAACCGTTCTAACGGTGGATATGAAACAGGCGTTGAGGCACTCTGGAGATTCTGTGAAATGTTCCGTATAGATATAGTTATTATGTATGTACATATGGGATGTAAGTCTATGTCAGGATATCATGGACTTTTTGAAGAAGAGGCAAGAAAGCATGGCGTACATCTTATATGGGTAACTCATAATCTTATGTGTCCAGAGGATGGAAGCAGGCGTGATATGAGAACAGAGATAAACAGATATATGAGAACAGTGTTTAGAGAAGAACCGCTAGACCCTACACTTGAAGATTTCGATGATAAGCAGAACTGGTAGGAAGCTGCGTGGATTGCGCAGCAGGTAAGCATATGCAGAGTATGGAGGACATATGAGTAAGTTTTATGGTGGCTGTGATGCCGGAAGTACATATACTAAGTGTGTAATATTAAATGAAGATGGAAAAATAGTAGCAAATGTTACAAAAAGAAGCAGAATTAATCCTGTATTGAGTGCCAAAGATGCACTTGATACAGCAATAAGCCAGGTGGATGGATTAAATAGTGCAGAGGAGCTTTCATATCTTATTGGAACAGGTTATGGACGTAATAAGGTACCATTTGCCGATGAGAATATATCGGAGATAAGCTGTCATGCCATGGGAGTACATGTGACAGACCCTTCTGTTAAAGCTATCATAGATATAGGTGGACAGGATGTTAAGGGTATAGCGATAGATACTGATGGAACAGTCCTTAACTTTGCCATGAATGATAAATGTGCAGCAGGAACAGGACGCTTCTTTGAGTCTATGGCAAGAGCCTTTGAGATGAGCCTTGATGATTTCTCAAAGCTTTCACTATCAGCTAAGAATGTTATTCCAATAACAGCACAGTGTGCAGTGTTTGCAGAGAGTGAAGTGATATCGCTTGTAGGTGAGGGAAAGCCTATGGATGAAATAGCGGCAGGTATAGAGCTTTCAGTTGCTAAAAGATGCTTTGTTATGGCAAAAAAAGCCGGAGTAGTAGATTCAGTCACACTTACAGGTGGTTGTGCAAAGAATGAAGGTTTAAAACAGGCAATCGAGAAGGTACTTAAGGTAAAGGTTGTAGAGCTGCCGGTGGACCCACAGCTTATGGGTGCACTTGGCGCAGCAGAGTATGCAAGACAGAAGGGAAGAGTTAAGCAGTGATAATATTAAAAATAGCAGCAATAACAGCCATAGTTCTGATTATATTATTTATACTCACGTTGATTATATATTTCTTTAATCTTGATATGAAGTTTGCCGCATGTCTTATAAAACCGCTTACAGCTTATTATAACTGGTCGGGAAACAGAAGAAAAAAGCATAAAGAAAAGCAAAAGGAAAAGCAGCAGGGATGATGCTGCATAAGAAAGGCTGAATGTAATATGCAGGTTCTAAGTATTTATGATAAAGATATATCAGAGTTAAAGAAGTGCTTTAATTCTGATGCTTATGGAAATATTAAAAAGCTTCCGTCAGATAAATCATGGGAGGTTACAGCACAGGAAAGTCTGGTTCTAAAACGTGATATGGCATATGAGCTTGGTGGAGGTATGAATAAAGCCATTAGTTCAATAGCCTTTACTACGTCATGTGAATGTGTTAGTGATGACGGAGTATATCTTATGGGAGAAGATCTTCAGGATATAAAGGAAGATATATCATATGCAAGATTCACTTTTATACGGCTGAATGAGTCATATATTAAGGATATACAGGAAAAAAATGCAGAAGCCCTGCATGCTGCCCTGCGTGCTGTTGACTATGTGAGATATCATAATTTTCCTAAAGGATATATGATGAGAATATCATCAGTAAAGGAAAGAGAACCAGTAAGAGTGTCAAAACAGGCAATAGCAGATGGCATGACATTTTCACATATAGGCTCTGAGATGATAAATGCATATAGGAAACGTAAGGAAGTTGAAGCAGCGCAGATATACTTTCTGACAAGTAAAACAGCGGATTATGAGCTTTTATATGATAAGGCACATAGAATTGAACAGATTACAGATTCGCTTAATCATATGTTTAACGGACTGGTTATGGATTGTTCATCCTGTAAGAGCAGAGAGCTGTGTGATGAGATAGATGGGATGAAAGAGTTACATAAGAACCTTTCATCCATCTGACAGAGTCTGGTTGTCTCTGCTTTTTTTGCTTTTGATTTTATTCTTGTACATGATGGAATCTACAGCTTTAAAGCAGTTATCAATACCACTTTCGTCTATAGCACCATATCCGGTTGCAACAGAATATGGATAGTCCGTTGTAGCTGCAATATCATTAACAGCCTGATGAAATGTTTTAAGACATCTGTTGATGATATCAAGGCTTGTATTGTTGATTATGACACAGAATTCATCACCGCCGATTCTATAGCACTGACCGATTTCCATGAAATTCTCGTGCATAATCCTTGCAGTATTCTTAATAGCTTCATCACCGAAACGGTGTCCGTATGTATCATTGATATGCTTAAGATTATTAAGGTCTGCAATGAGTATATATCTGTGTGATTCTACGCTTAAGCGTTCTTTTTCCATGGCAAGCTCAAAGGCAGAACGGTTGTTTATATGTGTCATGGCATCAGTGAATGCCAGTTCCTTGTATATTTTATTACGTGTGTTTTGTATAAAATTCTCTTTGATAACATGAAATATCGAAAAACTGAAATATACAAGCAGCAAAGCAATACCATATACAGAAAATCTTATTCTTTCAAAAGTTGAATTGTTAGAATAGTAGCGTATAATATCAAGAATAAGAAAGAATGATATTATCATAATAGATATAAATATATTAAACTCTCTGATTGTGTTTGTTTTCCAGTTTTTAATATAAGTTATTATGACTGCCAATGTAATAGAGAGTATCTCAATATGAACAATCCAGAGGACATTGGATACAATTATCAATCCCATAAGCTGCATTGTAAATATAACAGCGATTGAGAGTATTTCACACCAGTATACTATATACATATAAGCTTCATTCTTGATATGGTCAAAGGTAAGAAGAAAACCAGTTACTGCGATTGGAAATAAAAAGTAACAGCAATATCCTATATATGATGTAAAAGTTCCATGGCTGAAAAACAGCTGGATTACAGTAGAGTTGCAGATTGTCCATATACCAGCAAACATAGATGTAAGTCCAAACCAGTAAAGTCTTTTAGATAAATCAGTTTTTATTATAAAAGCTGTTATTAAAAGCATAATGCCACATATGCAGGCAAGAAAACCTATTATCAGCTGAAATGCATGCCGGCATAATATATCAAATATAAGGGCACTTTTAGTACCAGTTGAGATATGAAGAAGCTTCGTAATATCAATCTGTGAATTCATATCTATAGTAAGAGTAAAATCGTGCTGTGGGACTTTAACAAAATACCAGTGAGAAGGTCTTGCTAATCCGGCAAAATCGATTATATCATTTTCGTTGTACACCTGTTCATTATCAATATATATATTAACTGCAGAGTTGTACGCATAAAAAGAAATATAATTACCTGCTAATTCATCACCATGAATAAAACGTGTCAGAGTTACTGACTTTGTTTTTTCATTGAGTCTGGCAGGAAGATTAATGGATGAATTAGTATTATTGAAGCTTATATTATAATTATCAGTTATGGTATTGGTTGATTCGTTGTTAAGACATAATCCATTTATCCTTGTATTGCAATATATAGCTATACCTAAGAATAGAAAAACAGTAAGGATAAAACACATACTTATATTGACAGCAGATGAATTTGTAATTATATTAAACTTATTAGCGAAGCAATGCTTTTTATTTGAAAATATATTCTGCATAATTAGTTGATATCCTTTCTGATAATATTTTGATGGTTATGTTAAAACATCACTTTAGTACTATATAATAGTACTAATTACCCACAAACTTGGATATTATAGCATAAGTTTGCAATTTAATTCAAGTACCAGAATGTATCAAATTAATATTTTAAGGCATTGGAAATGGAGGATTATTGTGTATAGAGAAGATTATAGTGTAGTTATTCCAAAGTTTAAGGAGGTTAAGGTATCAATAGATGAGCTTGGTGCAGTGAGTGGAAAGCTTGATGTTAAAACAGGACATGATAATGCAGTTATTATTAATAATGCAATAAGAAGCTTATCTGAAAATGGTGGTGGTACTGTAATAGTACCAGCTGGAATATGGGCATGTGCACCTATAAGAATATTGTCTGGAATCAATCTTCACCTTGAGAGCCAGGCTATGCTTAAGTTTATAAAGTCAAAGGAAGACTATCCTTTAATAATAACTAATTATGAAGGTCAGCAGTGTATACGTGCTGTTTCACCAGTTACAGCAGAGCATGCAGAAAATATAGCTATTACAGGTGAAGGAATCATAGATGGAAGCGGAGATGAGTGGCGTCCAGTCAAGAGATTCAAGGTAACAGACAAGCAGTGGGAAGCACTTCTTAAGAAGAGTGATAATGTGTTTGCAACAAAAGAAACAGAAGTGTGGATGCCATCAAAGTCAAGCCTTGCTGGAAACGAGAAGAATATCCAGGGTGATACAGAGGATATTATAGATGAAGCTTCTGAATATTATGATTTTTACAGACCTGTTATGATAAGCTTAAGATATTGCAGGAATATTCTTTTACAGGGAGTTACATTTATGAATTCACCAGCATGGAATATTCATCCATTTTTCTGCAGGAGTCTTACAGTAGATCATGTAAATGTGCGTAATCCATACTATGCACAGAATGGTGATGGAATAGATGTTGAATCATGTACAGATGTACATATACATCATAGTGTGTTTGAAACTGGTGATGATGCAATATGCATAAAATCAGGAAAGAATGCAGTTGCAAGAACAATAGAAGGTCCATGCAGCAACATATATGTTCATGACTGTATTGTAAATGAAGGGCATGGTGGCTTTGTAATAGGAAGCGAAATGTCAAGAGACGTTAAAGATATACTTGTTGAGAACTGTACATTTACAGGTACTGATGTTGGTGTGAGGGTGAAGAGTGCATTAGGACGAGGCGGAGTAGTTGAGAACATAACAATCCGTAACATTAATATGATAAATATTAAGGGTGAGGGCGTAATACTTACAATGTCTTATGTTCTTAATCTTCTTAACCGTGATGAGACTAATGCTATGGACAATGAAGAAGATATTCCATATTTTAAGAATATGAATATGGAAAACATAACATGTCTGGGTTGTAAGGAATTTGTTAAGATAGAGCCTTTGGATGGACGTCCTGAAACAATATCAGATATTGTAGTGAATGGAAAGAAATATTGTTAAAATTAATAATAATATTATTATTATGATATTATTATTGATAATATTATTATTGAGCATATGAATGTAATGGGGGAAGGAAAAACTGTAATCTGGCAGTTGTTTCTTTCCCTTTTATATGGATAACGAATATTGTGATGTGTGTAATGAAAATATAAAATATGTTTTTCGGATACATGAATGGAGATAAAGATGAAAAATAATAAGTATGAAATAGACATGTGCAACGGCACAATAATGGACAAACTCATATCATTTGCACTGCCACTTATGATATCAGGAATGCTTCAGCTTATGTTTAATGCTGTTGATATAATAGTTGTAGGACGTTTTACAGGAAGTCAGGCATTAGCAGCAGTTGGTTCGACGACAGCGCTTATATGTACATTCACTAATCTTTTTATAGGTGTATCGCTTGGAGCTAATGTGCTTGCTGCACGGTTCTATGCTTCAGGAAAGACGAAGGAAATGTCTGAAACAGTACATACAGCTATATTACTTGCTTTAATAAGTGGTATCGCCATGAGTGTTATAGGAATATTGTGTGCCAGAGAATCCCTTGTGCTTATTGCAACGCCGGATGATATTATCGGGCAGGCAGCATTATATCTCAGGATATATTTTTTGGGAATGCCATTTTTTATGTTATATAACTATGGTGCAGCAATATTAAGGGCGGTTGGCGATACCAAGAGACCGCTTATGTACTTAATAGCTGCTGGTACAGCAAATGCAGTATTAGATCTCATCCTTGTAATTATATTTAAAATGGGTGTAGCTGGTGTAGCCATAGGCACAATAACATCGCAGTTTATTTCGTGTGTGCTTGTTATAAGGTGTCTGTGCAAGACCAATACCATATATAAGTTATACATATCAAAGCTTAGAATAAAGAAGTATTATCTTATACAGATACTTAAGGTAGGACTTCCAGCAGGTATCCAGAGTACAGTTATTAACTTTTCAAATGTTTTGTTACAGTCATCTGTTAATTCATTTGGAGAAATAGCTATGGCTGGTTACACAGCAGCCAACAACATACTTGGATTTTTATATGTATCAGTTAATTCAGTTACACAGGCATGTATGAGTTTTACAAGCCAGAATTATGGTGTGCGTAAGTTTAAAAGAATGGATAAGGTGCTTGCTGACTGTGCAATATTGTCGATAATAGTATCTGTAGTTATAGGTGGCGGCTCATATCTTTTAGGACATCAGATACTAGGAATATATACTAAGCAGGAAGATGTAATACAATGTGGTATGGAGATTCTTTCCATATCAACCATTCCATATTTTCTGTGTGGTCTTATGGATATGATTCCGGGTTCTATGAGAGGAGTTGGCTATTCAGCAGTTCCTATGATACTTTCTATAATCGGAACAGTTGGAACAAGGCTTGTGTGGATATATGGAGTATTCCCAGAGCACAGGTCATTGTATGTTTTGTTTATGTCATATCCAGTTTCATGGGGATTGACGATAGTCATGCAGGCAATATGCCTTGTGTTTGTAAGAAGGAAAATAAGGAAGTAACGTAAGATATGTAAATTATATAAAGATGTCGGGGTCAAAAGACCCCGACTTAATAATTTCTTTTTATTATAGTCTATAGATTCTAGAATCCAACGCAATTACCTTTAAGAGTTGCGCCTGTTATATTAACCTTACCATTAATGTTAGTGCAGTCCTGGATAACAGCCTTGCCAAATGTTACCTTGTAACCAAGTGCAGATGGCTTTCCAGTTAATGGCCAGTGATAATTGTTACCCTTATTAGAATCTGATACACAGTTCTTCATAGTTACAACACCGCTCTGATTGTTTCTGTCAAAACCATTAGCATAGTTGCCCTTAGCGCTACAGCCAATAAGAGTGTGGTTAAGTGGGTCAAGATGTGCAGCTACACCAGGTGTCTTGTTATCAACGCCACCCATCTTAAAACCGTTGCCATCGCCATAGATACCATTGCATAAACCGTTGTAGTTTGCCTGGCAGTTAACAAGTGTGACAGCACCGTGGGCAGCATAGCAATCCCATCCGTCATCACTGTTATATTCAGCAATACAGTTTTCAAAGTAGTTACCTTCACCAGAATGAAGCTTTACAGCAAAGCCGTCAGCATTTTCACCCTTGGCATCAGCATTGTGATGTGATGTACAGCTATAGAACTTGTTATTAGCACCACCGTTGCTTACCTGGAAACCAGCATCTTCATTGTAGCAGCATACAACGTTCTTTAATATGTTGTTAGAACCAGAGATAAAGATTCCGTTGTCAGAAGCCTTAGTTACTGTTATATTCTCAAGAGTGCTTCCGTTACCAGAGATTGTGATACCTCTTCCAGAACTTCCGCTTGTCTGTGAAAAGTCAATAGTAGCATTGTTCTTACCAACGATATTAACACCAGCAGGAAGAGAAACAGCACCAGATTTAACAGTTCCGTCAATAACGATAGTCTGTCCTGATTTAGCTTTCTTAACAGCATCTGCAAGTGAGGTACCACCATTCTTAACAGTTATATCACCAGTTACAGTTGAACCAGAACTACCAGAAGAACTGCTTCCAGAGCTTCCAGAAGAACCACTGCCTGAGCTGCCAGAATTATTTCCAGAGCCATTAGAATCAACCTGTATCTTATAAATATTGATTCCGCTGTTAGCAGAATAAAGATATACATAGCCAGAAGAACCAGAATATGTATAAGTTTGTAAAGAAGCATTCTTGTTAGCAGACATTGTTCCTAACTTCTTCCCCTTAGAGTCAGCAACAACGAGTGAACGTGTAGAGCTTCCACTGCTTCTTAAAACAACCTTTATAGTATCAGAACCTGAAACAGGAACCTTAACAGCACGGTAAGATGTGGAACCAGTTCCACCAAGTGCCAAGCAGTAAGTATAAGCTGTACCACTAACAGTAACAGATTCTGCTTTTACCTGCATTGATTTAGAACTTGTAGCGATAAGACCTAAACCATCAATAGTTTTTGATGATGTTATCTTACCAAGATTCTTAAAGCTGGAATTCTTGAAATTCCAAGATGTGTTGGTTGCGGCGTTGACAGATACGCTAGTAGCTGCTGTAAAGCATACAAGAGCTAAAGTAAGAATAGCCGCAAATACTTTTTTTGCTTTTTTAAACATTATGAAAAAACCTCCCAAAATAATAAAATAAGTTTCCATCACGTAAAATAACATAAAAATAAATAATTTGAAATGGAATAATACAACAAAGATTTATACAAGCTATTATGCAAAATGCACATAAAAGATGGTTAAAATAATAACGATTTTGTAATAATAGCACACTACAACTGAGTTTTTGACCTCAAAGCAATATTTATGTATACTGTGAAGAGTTGATGGATTGAGGTGTTTAAGGATTACATATATAAACACATTGTTGTATTCATCTTTGATATAACAGAAATAACAGAACAAAATAAAGAAAGAGGGATAATTGATAAAATATGAATAGCAAAATAGGTAATTATAATAAACAACAGTTAAAAGATCAGCTTAAGTCTATGGGACTTAAAGGTGATGAAACTATACTTATACATTCATCAATGAAGTCTATAGGTGAGGTTGATGGTGGTGCAGATACTGTGCTTGATGCGTGGATGGAATATTTTAAGGATGGACTTTTACTTCTGCCAACACATACATGGAAGACTGTAAATGCGGATAATCCGGTATATAATCCACAGACAACTCCATCATGTGTAGGACTTCTTACGAATATGTTTATGAAAAGGGATGGGGTTATACGTTCGCTTCATCCAACCCACAGTATGGCAGGTTATGGGAAAAATGCTGCAGAATATCTGGCAGGTGAGGAATATAATAATACACCATGTACTCCTGGTGGCTGTTATGACAGGCTTAAGGATGCAGGCGGCAAAGTGCTGCTTGTAGGGGTTGGTCATGAAAGAAACACCTATATACATAGTGTTGAAGAGGTGTTGAATGTGCCTAACAGACTGTCGGATATGCCTATGGAGCTTGTTATAGAACGTCCTAAGGAAGATGAAGATAATAAGAATAAGAAGCTTCCTTACTATAACATGGCTGATGGCTGGAAAAAATGTATTGATAGTAATGGGGGACATGATAATAAAAACAAATTATGCAGGAAGGTATATGTAAGAAAGCATTACAATGCACAGCAGCCTCATATATCTGAGGATTTCGTCAAGCTGAACCAGATATTCCTTGACAGCGGAGTTGTTAAAAAGGTAAAGTTTGGCGATGCCGACAGTCTTTTGTGTGATGCTAAAGGGATGTTTAATGTTGTAAGACATGTGATTGCACCAGACCCAGAGTGTATTGTAACTAAGGATACATTATCGATGCCAGAGTATTAAGTTGGATATATCATTTATTTAAAATTATCAAATGATGTTGGGGTTAAAAGGTAATTAGAATTAGCATAGCTGGTTAATGTGATTATAGGAAAAAACTATAACTACATATATTTTATTAGGATTATGCAAATGTAATATTTTATAATATAATAACCACATAAACATACAAGAAATATAGGAAAATGGTAAAAGAAACAGGAAGTGGTGGAATATATGAAACAGATATTATGCTTTGGAGATTCTAATACGTGGGGACTTATCCCTAAGACTAATAAAAGATATGAGTGGGGCGTAAGATGGACAAGCCTTCTTAATGAAAGTCTGAATGATAAAAAGGAAGGTGGATATCGTGTTATAGAGGAAGGCTTGTGTGGCAGGACAACAGTATTTGATGACCCGTTAAGAGATGGGCGAAATGGTGTTAAAATTCTGCCAACTATATTGGAAACCCACAATCCAGTTGATATCGTGATAATTATGCTTGGAACTAACGACTGCAAGACTGTCTACAATGCATCAGCAGAATTTATAGGTCAGGGCGTAAAAAGACTTATCAGACAGGTAAAAAGCCACATACCAGACAGTAAAATACTTGTAATATCGCCTATATATCTTGGCGAGGGCGTTTGGGAGTCAGACTATGACCCTGAATTCTCCAGTGTTTCCGTGAGCCTGTCAAGAGAGCTTTCAGATGTATACAAAAAGATTGCAGCACAGGAAAATGTTGGTTTTATAGCAGCTTCAGAAGTTGCATCCCCAAGCACTGCCGACAGAGAGCATCTTAATGATGAGGGACATAAGAGGCTTGCAAGGAAGGTGGAAGAGTGGGTTGAAAATGTGGCGTAATTGTGGAGAGATAAAGCGTAAATTACGATATAATGAGCGCAAGAGAAAAGGAAGCGGCTGCGAAGCAGACATTTACTTTTCTTGCGCCATTAACGAACGAACAGCCATGTGAAGCAGGGCGAGATAGCGCGTAGCGCGGGTTCGTGAGTGTACGAGTTAAGAAAGAGTAAATTATGACATTTAACTATGTTTTATTTAGTGTCTATGCGCACATGACACATCTAATCTGTATAAAATACATGCGCAGAAATGAGGAATATTATGAATAAATGGCAGAAAGTAGGCCTGGCAGCCGGTATGGGAACAGCTGTTATTGCAACTACACATATCATAAACAAGTTTATATTTAAATACGCAACGATTAATAATTATACATTTGAAAATAAATCAGAAAATAGTTACGGCTGGAAATTTGGAAATATTGCTTACTCAGCTTATGGTGATAAAAATGCTTCTCCTTTATTGCTTATACACGATCTGAATGCATATAGCTCTGGATATGAGTGGAATAACGTTATACAGCATTTATCAGATACACACTATGTTTATGTATTAGATATGCTTGGATGCGGTCACTCTGATAAACCACACATCACTTACACAACATATATGTATACACAGCTATTAAATGATTTTATAACAAATGTTATAGGAAAACCAACAGATATAATGGCAACTGGAAGTTCTGCTCCAATAGCAATAGGCGCTGCCTTTACTAACAATGCCTTATATAATAAAATACTGCTGGTAAGCCCAGAGGCTGTCTCAAGAGCAGGAATCACACCAGGGAAAAGGGCTAATATAAGAAGAAAGCTTCTCTCTATTCCTGTAATTGGAACAACAATTTATAATATATGTGTAGGAAAAGGCCGATTAAACAAAATACTTGGAAATAAAGTATTCAGTGATAATCTTGTACCTATTGATTACCTGAATGCCTGCCACGAAAATGCCCACTTATCTGGTGCATCTAGCAAATATCTTTTTTCAAGCACAGAGTGTAACTATACAACAGTTTCTATATCAAAAGCCGTTAAAGAACTAAACAACTGTATATATATCATACATGGTGATAATTTTAATACAGAAACACTCAATGAATACACATCTCTTAATAGTGCGATTGAAACTGTTAATATATCTGGTTCAGGTTTACTTCCACAGGTAGAACAGCCTGATGAGTTTATAAAACAGTGTGAGATATTGTTGTTTAATTGAATATTAGTTGGTGACGAACGGACGACAAATATAAGC
>ERZ836760.592-NODE-592-length-52553-cov-55.504476_pt1 | contig 52553 bp, 39 predicted proteins | sample MGYA00519941_ERZ836760 | MGnify/ENA primary metagenome ERZ836760 (study PRJEB31850, sample SAMEA3708807) | human gut metagenome | biome: human gut; feature: human-associated habitat; material: faeces | place: China | collected 2014 ... | reverse complement strand
TCAGAATGTCGATACCACTTTTTCTCCAAGCCGGAGCATCTTTGAATTCAGGGAAGAAAGCACCGGCGTAGATCATACGTTGAGCTTCAAACAGCAAGTGGTTACCTTGATCAGAGTAGTTGGCAAGGATGTGTATAGCATGTTTGTGATAGTTCACCAGGAATTCTGTCAGGAAGTCCGGAGTGAAAGAAGGAGAAGGAAGGAATAACTGGAACTGTGAAGTCTGGTCTTGCAGACGATTACTAACTTCCAGCGGGCGCCATGCGAAACGTACGTTTTCTATTTCACCTTTGATTTTTCCATCACTTAACAGCTCATATTCTTTTTTGTCCATCTTTACCAACGGATTCTTTTTAATCCAGTCGATATACTGATGTGCCCATTCTTTAGCATATTTCTCGTCACCGGATATGCGATAAGCCTTTCCCATCGGAGTGAACCATTTGTGGCGGTGCAATTGCCAACGGAGTTCATTGTCTTTCACCGGCCAGTATTGCCAGTTGATGTCTTCTCCGTAGTTGTAAGAAGGCTGATAACCTTTATGTACGAAGAATGTATGTTTCAATCCGTCATCTGCCCACTGCTGTTCTTCTTTGCTGATAGTCACTTTGTTCAGATTGATATCCGGAGTTTTTACATTGGTACGTGCACGGTAATAGTCTAATAATGCTTTGGCAGCATCCTCATCTTTACCTTCCTGATGCAAAGCTTTCACTTTTTCCAATCCCGGATAGTCCAGGTTAAGAATTGAAAAGACTTCGCTTTTCAGTTCTTGGGCACTAGCTTTGCCTACAAAACAAGCGATTGCCAGCAGAACGATATACTTTAAAGTTTTATTCATGATATAATTTACGATTTTACGATTTACTATTTACGATTGAGAACACTCTTGCTTTTGTATTATTGGATCATTCTCAACTCTCCATGCTCAACCCTCAACTTCTTCAATTCCATGAATCTCTTCAATGCTTCCAGATAGTAATAGTCAGCATAGTTCAGTGGAGTGTCGATTTCAGAACCGTTGGGCAGTGAGCCGACAGAGTGCATCAGAATGAAACCTTGATTGTCACCCACTTTTGCAAGATATGCGTCGCTTGACAAACTCTTCAGAATCTTTTCCGCATAATCCAGATATTTTTGTCCGTCGGGAACCATTGTGCTTAGTTCGATCAATGCTGAAGCGGTAACAGAAGCGGCAGAAGCGTCACGTGGAGTTTCTTCAGTCACAGGTGCATCATAATCCCAGTAGGGGATAGCATCGTCTGTTTTAACGCGATCCATAATCATATCAGCTACTTTGATAGCGAAGTTCAGGAAAGTACTGTCGTTTGTTTCACGGTAGCAAGCTGTGTAGCCATATACAGCCCATGCTTGACCACGTGCCCATGAAGAATCGTCATTCTTGCCTTGGTGAGTTTGCTTGCGTTCAACAGTTCCGTCGTTGTTGTAGCTTACTACATGCCAGCAAGTATAATCCGGGCGGAAGTGATTGTTCATGGTAGTCATAGCATGCTTGATAGCAATGTCTTTGTATTTATTGTCACCTGTCGCTTTTGCTACATTAAACAGAAGATCGAGGTTCATCATATTGTCGATAATAACCGGGAAGTTCCATGTTCCGAAATCCCATGAACGGATAGCGCCGATAGAATCGTTGAAACGGCCGCAGAGGTTATCGGCAGTTTCTCTCATCACAGCGGCAATGGTGTCGTTGGGTGAAAGACGTTCTGCGTTGCCATAGCTGCAGTTGACCATGAATCCCAAATCATGCGTACCTTTATAATAGCGTACCGGATTCAGCAGATTTGTATATTGGATGGCTTGAGTTTTCAGTGTATCGTTTCCTGTCAGTTCGTATGCGTACCACAATGAGCCGGGGAAGAAACCACTCGTCCAGTCATAAACGTTGCAGAGGCGACGTTTGCCTAGCTGGTCAGCAGTGGGTTGTGCGCGTAGTGAATCTTTGAATGTTGATGAATCTCTTTCCAACTGACGGCAAAGGAAATCCATGTCATAACCGGTACGGATGGAGCGTGGCAACATTCCCGTACCACTAACCTCTTCTGCAGAAAGTTGTAATTGGGCAGAAGCTACATCCAGTCCTTTTTTTATCCAACTGTAGTCTTCCTTTGGGGTTGTCTGGCACGACGCGAGTGCAATACTAACCGAAGCAAAGAGAACAAGTTTCATTTTCATGTTATTCATTTTAAGTGATTGTTTTTAGAAGTTTTGTAACTGATGCAAAAGTAACCGAAAGGCAAAACTTTCCGTTGCAGGATTGTCCAAAAGGTGTTTGAACTCTGCTTTTTAAGTTTTGATTTTGTTGAAAAAGGTTTTAAATTTCTCCAATATGCCCTAATTAAGGCATATTGGAGAGAAATTATAGAATTTTTTATCAGAAAAAGATTAGTCGCCCCATCCTTGGTTCTGCTTGAAGTTTTCCATCAAACTCATGTCACGAGCTGGGATAGGAAGTAGTTCGTGTTTATTCTTTTGGGTATATTGGTAAGCTACATAGTTTGCTTCCGGATACCAACCAATTAATTTTATATAAGTATTCACTATTGTTTCATAATATATCCCCCAACGTATTAAATCTTGGCGGCGATTTCCTTCGAAAGCGAGTTCATAGGCACGTTCATTCCGGATATATTCTTGGAATCCCTCGTATGATGTTGATTTTAAATCAACAGTTGTATTTGCTTCATTATAAGGAAGTCCATATCCGCGGCGGCGAACCATATTAAGAGCTGCTAATGCTGCATTGTTGGGACCATGATGCCATTCGTTAAGTGCTTCTGCATACATGAGTAATACGTCTGCATAGCGTAATATATACCAATTGACATTTGATTTATCGTTATTCAGTAAGAAGTTGTATTCTTTTACATACTTTTCAGTGTCCCATTTTGCCGGAGTATAATTTTGCTTATTTTTTTGGCCGGCTGTAGGTTTGTCTACTTCCTCCGGTTTTGCCCAGAAAGATTTATCTGGATCATATTTGTAATTGGCTATGGAAAGATCACGGCGTTTATCTCCTTTTTCTTTGTTTAACCAATCTAGGAAGAATGTATGTACTACTTTAACGTTGGCAGCATTACGTCCTCGTGTTCCTGGAATTTCGGTAACTCTGACTCCATTCCATTTACCAATACGTCCTACCGGGTCTTCGCTGGCTGTACCAGTAACAGAATTTGCATAGAAACTTACCTCAATTAAACTTTCCGCCGGATCCCATGTGCCATTACATGTATTTTCCCAAAGTTGTTCATAATTATCCAACATACGATGTTTACCGGAGTTGATAAGCTTCTCTGCCGTCAATGCAGCTTGTTTCCATTTCTCGGTATCTTTAATGGGTTCGCCTGCCCAGGTGACATATACACGAGTCAGCAATCCCAATGCACCGCCTTTAGAAAAACGGAATCGAGTGTTAGCACGCAGGGTGTCATCCGATTCAAACGGTAAATTTTCGATAGCAAATTTAAGATCTTCTTCAATGAACTTGTATACGTCGCGAGGATCTGCTTGAACGAACTCTGACGGATTTTTAGATGATTCGGATGTGTTAGTAATTAATGCAATGTTACCATACCAACGTACCAACTCAAAATAATACAATGCTCTCAATGCTCTTGCTTCCGCTAAATACATAGTGGCGAGTGCTTGATCGTTTAGATTGTATGTAACCATTTTAACTTCCAGACGCTCTATAAAGTCGTTGGCGCTATAAATAGCACTATATAAGGATGCCCATGTATTTTGTACATACGAATTGTTGGGATTGAATGCATTAGCCGGATATTCACGGAAACTACTGGTACTGTTTCCTTCACATTGTGCCAGGTCATTAGTTAAATCAAATATGCATGATAGGTTCATACCATAAAGGTTATCTGCCACCATGTTGCGGTAAACTCCTAACAATACATTGTTGGCTTCAGATGCATTGTTCATATATTGGTTCTTTCTAATATCTGATTTCGGATCTTCATCCAATAAATCGGAACATGAAGTGAAAGACAATGTGCATAAAGCCAGTGCTGATATATAATATATTAGTTTTTTCATTGTTATACTCGTTTAAAATTGAACATCAAGTCCGAATGTAAATACTCTGCTCTTTGGATATGCACCCCAATCCAGACCGGGAGTCATAGGATTGCTGGCTGCTGTGCTGACTTCCGGATCATATCCGCTATATCCGCTGATGCAGAACAAGTTCTGTGCAGTACCATATATACGTAGTTTGGATATGTGGATTTTGTTAATCCATTTTTTCGGCAGGCTGTATCCTAATGTCATGTTCTTCAGTCGTAGGAACGAACCGTCTTCTACGAAGCGTGAGTACACGTCTCCCTTTACATACCCTTTCGTTGAGGGTACTTTGTTGGATGCATTGGTAGGACTCCAACGATCGGCAACTTCTGCCAGCATATTGTAGCGCTGGTCTTGTGAACCGGTTGCAAACTGACGGGTTGCGTTGAACACATCATTGCCATAGCTGTATTGTAACATGAAACTAAAATCTATTCCTTTGAAACTAAAAGAGTTGGTGATACCTCCAAACCATTTCGGCATGGCATTACCGATGACTGTGCGGTCGGCGGTAGTGATCTTTCCGTCACCGTTTTGGTCTTTGTATTTTACTACGCCCGGAGCAGCCCCACCATCATAACGTGTGTTGTTCGTAATACCCGGCTTCAAGATGAGTTTTCCTGTAGCGGCTGAAGTGTAGAAATCGTCTACTTGATAAATACCATCGAATTCATAACCGTAAATCAATCCTAATGATTCGCCTACTATGGCACGATAGTCTGATTGAGTATAATTGGTTCTATCGAAGTTAGAATATGCTTCTGCATAATTGGCACCGGAAGATAAAGCTTTCAGTTCATTGCGAATGAATGAAATATTGAAGTCTGTACTCCAGGTGAAATTACGATTTTGGATATTAGTGCTATTAATAGCCAATTCGATACCGCGATTCTGGATTTTACCAATATTCTGCATTTGTGATGAGAATCCGGTAACATACGCTAGGTTTTGTGCAAGTAGCAAGTCTTTGGTATTCTTGATAAAGAAATCAGCTGTAACATTCAGGCGATTATCAAAGAACCCAAGGTCAACACCTAGATTGGTAGTACTTGAACCTTCCCATTTCAAATTTTTATTCTTCAGGTGAGATTGAGTCAGTACAGTGGAAGTTGTGTTACCAATACCATATTTACTTTGTGTATAGAGGTCTAATGACAGGAAATTAGCAATACGGTCGTTACCTACAATACCCCATCCTAAACGAAGTTTCATGTTAGATACAAAAGGAAGATTCTGTTTCATGAATTTTTCTTCCGAGATACGCCATGCAGCGGAGAAAGCCGGGAAAAATCCCCATTTATTTTTGTATGAGAAAACAGTAGAACCATCCGCACGTACAGTAGCTGTCAGCATATATTTGTCGTTGAATGAATAATTTCCCCGCGCAAAAAATGATAACATGGTTTTATCTCCAAACGAGGTGTTTACTTTACTGGGAACTGCACCTAGACCTAGATTGTCATTACCGATATTATCTGAAGGGAAATTTTTTGCTTGTCCCAATAAGAATTCGGAACTTCTGTATGCGAGTTCCTCACCTAACATTATTTCATAACGATGTTGCTTTATTTTTTCTACCCATGTTAACTGGTTGTAATTGGTCCAACGTTTTTCGCGTCCCATCTGAGTTTCTCCATAAGGCATTTGACCATTAGTGTAGGCCTGTCTTGTCTGAGTTTTGTAGAATACATCTCTACGGGTGTTGGTCGTATTGTATGTACCAGCTGTCTTAAATGTTAATTTCTTAGTGATTTTTGCAGTAAGAGACAAATTGGCACTCCACATTTCAGAGCGCTTGTTGTCTGTCGTATTTTCAGCTTGTAGGATGGGGTTCACCTGTGCCAGACTTTCGCCTGTTTCCAACATAGCCGGGTCGATGGCACTGGCTAGTAATTCTTCATTGGTTTTAGCCAGACCTCCTGTAGGACGTGATCTTAATATCTGTCCTAACATATTGAAGCGTCCTCCATCACCGGAAGTTCCGGCACCTTCTTTCAATGTATTGGAATAATTGATAGTAGCATCGGCTGTAATATACTTATTAATCTTCTGATTGATACGAACTTTACCGGTTGTTTTAGTAAAACCGCTATTTCTGAAAATACCGTTTTCTTTGTAATGAGAGAAAGAAGCAGAGTATTTGGTATCGTCATTACCTCCTGTTACGGAAATGTTATGATCTTGCGACCAAGTAGGACTGAAAGTTTCTCCTTGCCAATCTACAGATTCTACTCCAATATAGTCGTCCAAAGTACGATATTTGTAATACTCCCCTGTTTCGGGATTGATTTCGTTGCGGTAATAACCGGGGATAAACTTGGTATCTAGTTCTCCCTGTAGTTTTACAAATTCATAGGCGTTGAGCAAGTCTAATTGTTTGGTGATTTTACGATAAGTAGCAGAACCATTGTAGCTGACTACTGGTCTACCTACCTTACCTGATTTAGTGGTTACCATCACTACACCATTAGCTGCGCGCGCACCGTAAATAGCTGATGAAGAAGCATCTTTTAGAATTTGAATAGATTCAATATCAGAGTTTGCCAAGTAGTCAATGTTGTCAACTTGGAAACCGTCAACAATGTAAAGGGGAGTAGCGTCACCGTTTAATGTTCCTACACCACGAATCTTAATATCAAATCCTGCGCCTGGAGTTCCGTCAGTTTGGGTAATTTGTACACCGGCCACTTGACCTCCTAAAGCTGCCATAACAGAACTGCTTTTAAATTCTTCTATATCCTTGGCGGCAACAGAAGCTACAGAACCAGTCAAGTCACTTTTTTTCATAGAACCATAACCCACTACAATAACTTCATCAAGCACTGCATTGTCCGGTTCCATTTTAATGTTTAACTTTTTGTCTGTTTGCGCAATTTTCACTTCTTGATTTTTATAACCAATATAGCTGAATACCAGTGTTGAACCTTTTTGGGCTTGGATAGTAAAGTTACCATCAAAATCAGTTGTCGTTCCGGTTTGACTTCCTTTTACCATGACGGTAGCACCAATCATAGGCATGTCTGTTTCGTCTACTACCACACCTTTGACGTTTTGTGCCGAAACACAGATTGTAGCTATGAGAGCTAAGAGGGTGAACCACCCTCTTTTGCTTATTGCTTTTGTAGATATATTGTACATAATTGTAATGTCTTTTAATTTAGAAATTTTCATCAAACCATATCAATAATGGGAATGCTTTGGGACAATTCTTATCAGAGCTTAATTTGCCTGAATCTCCATCTGTTCTATAGGTCATTTGACCAGTCATAATACCATTGGCAAATTGTCCGTTTTCTTCTCCATACGCAGGATCACCAAACCATTTATTGGGATTAATGGTGACAGCCCATCCTTTGGTCGGGTCGACATAACCTAATGCATCTGATAACTTCTTATTAATTTTATTAGAAATTCCATCATAATAGGACATAGGTGCTCTTGCTCCATAATTGGGTGCTTTTGATCCATAATAATTACGCCATACTTGGTTCATAAAATAGGTTGGATCAGCTGGAGTTGGAGGATTTGTATTGTTATTGTTGGTGCTGATTGCCCCCGATTTATGTGTTTTAGGTCCTTCCAGATTTTGATAACGGAATGAACGACGATAATCCATTACAAATTGTGAAACATCTGTTACTCCGACTAACGTAGGTTCTACAGAAATTCCTCCCTTTCTTGGATTTACTTTGAATACAAATGGAGTATATTCTATTCTAATAGGATTTGTACTAGGATTAAAGTCAAAAGCAACGAATGTTTTGAAAGTTCTTGCAAGATCACCTTCTCCGGCAGTGGCTTCTATTATAAGATAAGCCATAGGAGCATCAGCTTCTTTGAAATTATCCGGGGAGAATCGAACTACACCTGTTGCTTCATCTATCATAGGATATCCAGTTTCATTCGGATCGTCTAAATTGAATTTAGTGGCTATCTTCCATTTGAAAGCAATACCTTTATTATCTAAATTCGTTTCTGGAGTTAAAACCAAACTACCCAATTCTGCTGCACTTCTAATACGGTATTGTGAAGCTTCTGTTGCCTTATCCAATCCGAGGTTATTACCGTAATATACATACACTATATTATTAGGATTTGGGGTAACTGTTAATAAGAAAGTGGTGATAGTCGGATTTCCCTTACTGTTATCAGCTTGTACCTTAACTTCATATCTGCCTTCTGGTATACTATTTCCTTTTTTTGCAGTGATCTTACCATTACTCGGATTGATAGTCAATTGTCCTTCAAACTTTTGGTCAAGGTCTACGAATGAATAGGTGACATAGTTTCCTTGCATTCCTTCTTTGGGTTGAGCTGATATAGGCGCGTATTGTGCTATCTCTAAAGCTGCGTATTCAAATCCTGATATAGGAGTGATTTCATCAACTACTTGAATTGTGAATTTAGTAGGCATTTCTACACCTTCAGGAGCGAATTTGTTGGAAACTTTTATAGTGATTTCATAGTTTCCGGCTTCTGTGATACCATGTCCTTTAGCGATTGATATAGCTCCGGTTGTTTCATTGATAGTCACTTTTCCTTCTGCTATTTCCGGAATAATGTTAGCTATACTGAACTTAGCTTCCTCTGTTGAACCTTCAATGACAGGTATAGGACTGATATATTCAGTTTGTCCGTTCGTTTCAGACTCTTTCTCCATGATACCTTTATTGGTAGCGTTATACGTTACATCTATTGGTTTGGAAGTCAGATTGAATGTGATAGCATCAGCAAATATACCTTCTCCTGCTAAAGTAGTCAGTTTTAATGATACTTTGTGCAAACCCGGTTTCATCTTCTTTATAGCCTCTTCATCTGGATTAATAGAAATAACTCCACTTTGAGAAATCTTGAAGAATTCTTTCTCCGGACCATCTGCTATTGCATAACCGCCGCTGGGGATTGTGACGTGTTCACCTTCTGTTATTACTTTTGCAGTAGCTTTCGATTCTCCAATTTCTTCAAAGTCGATTTCAATATAATCAGGTTCTACTTTAATTCCATCGGGAACGCTGGGCAACATTTTTACTTGTATGGCATCTTTGAATTCATGGTAGTTGCCATTGCTATTACATCCTACAGAGATGGAATATAATCCCACCGGTAGATTATCAGAGTTAACAATTCGAACACTACCATCCTTGCTGTCAATGATAAATGATTCGGATGTGTATGGTTCACCATTAAAAGTGATTCCGGTGATAACGAAATCTGTCGGTTCACCTCCTGTATATGTAGGCTTTTCAATCACTGCATTCATTGATGGACCTATATCAGTGAGGCTGTAATAATAGATGGCAAAGCCAGTTGTGTTGGTAGTCTCTGTATCCGTGCATGAGAAGCCTGTAAGAGTCAGGACTACTATAGATAAGATTGCCAGGAATCTAGAGGTTAGTTTTTTTAAATTCATAGTGTTATGATATTAGTTATTATTTTCTGGTATTGTATAGCTTAACTCATAAGGAGTACCATTTACCGTAACTTTGATAGCAACAGCTTTTCCTGTGTAACCTCCATCGGTAAATTCAGCATTAATTGTGGTACCTGTTGGATTGGAGGTTGGATATATGACAGTAATGGCACGAGTTGCAGTTTCTGCTTTTCCTTTTCTAAGCGTGATAAGGTATCTTAAACGATCTTTATATGATACCACGCCATGATCATTTGATATGTTACTAGCTTTTGCAGTCAATGCAGTTTTAGTATCCACATTTTCAGAATATGTACGAATGACAATGTTATTGCCATCTTTAAAAACAGTGTGCGCTCCTAATATGTTATTTGCTTGTTCGTTGTCAACAACAACATTTCCGTCTTTGGTTCCTTCGCAAAGATTGAAGTTTAGATTGTATTTTTGTCCCTTTTCCGGACCATATAGTTCATCTACGAGAACAAAGAATCCATTATCAATGTCATTGTGGTTAACATGGAATACTGATCGTCTATGATTTAATACATCAGATTTCGGTGTTTCTTTTTGTATGTAGGCGGCGTTTTCAGTAACAATATAATTCGTGTTACCATCTGTTCCCTTGTAAATGAACTTTCCTAACATTTGGTCAATGTTGTTTTCAAATATAGTGATAGTATTGTGCCAAGCTGTTTGCTCATATACATTTCGCTGCGAATCACCACTATATGCATATACACCTGCATCAGGGAAGAAGTTACGTCCTTTATGGAATAAGCTGAATGTATTATTATCCGCTTGACAATGCCATTTCTTTTTAGGATTATAGTTGTTCTTTAAAATGAACATGGACACTTTACTAGGGTCTTGATCCCATCCATTACGTAGCATGTAATAACCGGAATATTCGTATGCTTTTAATGTATAAGTTGGTTTTTTACCTTCTTTACCTTGGGTAGCCATCCATTTCATACCTTCGTTGTCCGGAAACATCTGTGCATAGCGTGTGAAATTCTTTATCAACATACTCTTTTGCATACGTCCTGAACGAGTGTCGTTAAAATTTTCTACAGAGTAGTTCGGATAAACTAAGTCCATCACAAATTCTGTTGCTTTACGTAAGGACGGCATATAATCGGCTGAAAAATAATGTGCTTTATTATTCTCTTTAGCCACTTCGTAGGCGTTATAGAAGTCTGAAATAGCACCTACATGATAACTCGGGTCAAGCTCGTTTTGTATACCGTCGGGATTGAACTGTTCTTTTATTTGTTCATTTAATTTGCGGGTACCTTCTTCCACCCATTCTTCTGCTTTCTTTAGTTCTGGGAATAAAACACCAGCTAAAGTCAGTGAATATAACTGTGTTACTAATATATTACCTTCCGGTTTATAGAGTTTGCGGATGCTCTCCACTTGATCTACATACTGAGTGAGAAAGATGGATAACCATTCAGGAGTGAAATTGGCAGAATGTATATAATAGGTCATTAAATCTGCTTGTGAGCTAACTCGCTCTGCGATTTGTAATCCGGACCATGGAAAATATTCATCCTTAATAACTTCCGGACATGGATAATTTTTCATCCAATCGGTGAAAACTTCTTTCCAAGACAGTATGTATTTCTCGTCTTTAGTCATGTAATACGCTTTAGCTTGAGGTACCATCCACTGATGACGATGACGCTGATATTTGAACTCATTATCTGTTATGCCGTCAACCTTTAAGTCCCAATTTATTGTTCCATCACTATTTTTGAAAGAATAGTAAATATCTTTCGACTCGTCTCTAACTCCATCGGTTTCTCCTCTAGTTTCAGGGAAGTTCCTTACATAAAAGCGATAGTCCAGAGCTTGATTTGCAATGTTTAGTTCCACTGCTGATGCTGTAGTTCCTAAAAGAGTTACATTCGGGTTTACTACATCTGTACGCATGCGATAATAATCTAGTAATGCATTAGCAGCTAATTGATAGTTTCCTGCTTCATAGTACTGTTTTACTTTTTCTAGACCTTTATAATCTAGATTGATAACTTCAAATAGTTTTTTTTCAATTCCTTCACCTTCATCGGGAAGAATGTTTTCTTTGTCGTTGTTGGGTTCTCCAATGATTAATTCGTCTTTGTCGTCTGTGCAATTAGACAGAAAGAACATTGCGAATAAACAAATAAAGATGTTCTTCATACTTTATTAGGTTTTAATTATTAAAAGTTATATTTTACTGTTTGCAAATGTAATCTGTTTATTTAGAAATGATGATTTGTCCTGTTCACACTTTGTTCAAAAAATGATTTTTTGATATTAATATTGTTGAATCATATATTAATAATGTTTAGAAAAACGGTTTTTAGGCTGATATTAAGCTTTTTATACATCATAATGTAACTTTCATTATTCTTTTATGAAATGAACTAATTCATTTTGATACGGGAGGGAAACGGTACGGAGACGAACTAAACGCTAGTTGTCAATAAGAGATAAGCTGTCTTAATACTGTGTTTAGTTTCCTATCTTCTATAAATAATAATTAGCTCTACATTCTAGTTTGTGTTCTACTTAAGTCGAACGATAGAACCACTTAAGTTGAACTATCGCTCCACTTAAGTGGAACGCAAATTTATTAGGGAACGAAGAAAATAATAGCTCCAAGAAGAATTATTAAAAAGACTATTGTGCTAGATTAATCCTTGTAACTATGAATTTAGCTCAAAACCCTACTGAAAAAAAGAAAAGTACTGTTTTATACATTGGGGTTGTTTGTTATGTATAAACTCTCTTCCAATCCAAAAATATTATGATTTTTATGGATTGGATTCCGTAAAAATCATAATATTTTTGGATTTACCTCTCTAGTTGTTTATCCCTTTGCCTTCTTAATATACTCTGTAGGCAAACATCCGAAATACTTTTTGAAACTCGTAGCAAAGTAAGACGGCGTATTAAATCCTACCATTGTGCTGACTTCTGCTATTGTATAACGGCCATCCTTCAGTAGTTTTGCCGCTTCATTGAAACGAATCTTGCGTATAAAGTCGATAGTCGATTCACCTGTGATAGCTTTCAATTTGAGGTGCAGATTAGAACGGCTCATATTCATTTCTCTGGCGAACTCGTCGGTAGAGAATTCAATATTATCCATATTCTTTTCTACGATGGCAACGGCACGTTTCAACAAAGCTTCATCCATGGCGTTGAACGTAATCTTTTCCGGTTCCACTTCCAGAGATTTGGAATACCGTTCAAGCATACGCCTGCGGGTACGCATCATATTCTGTATCTTCGTAGTCAGGATAGCCAGCGAGAATGGTTTCGGGATATAATCATCCGCGCCCATTTGCAGGCCTTCCATCTGATCTTTGGTTTCGCTTTTGGCAGACAGGATAATCACAGGAATGTGACAGGTACGGATATTCTGCTTCACATTCTTGCATAGCTTGATACCATCCATCACAGGCATCATGACATCAGTCACAATAATGTCCACTTCATTCTCTTTCAGCTTTTCCAGGGCTTCTTCACCATTTCCGGCTTCCAGTGTATTGAAAAGTTCGGCAAGTCCGCTACTTAGATAATGGCGGATTTCATTATTGTCTTCTACGATAAGAATCGTACCACGTTTCTTGTCACCAGTTTCGATCGTTTCGTTTTCTACTTTTTCCGTATCAATGAAATACATCTCTTTCGAGTTGGTAGAATAAACTTGGTCCTCCTCATTTTTCGCGTCATTAGAAGCTAATTCGGAAGATTTGTAGATGTTTATATCCTGTGGCAGATAAACAGAGAAAGTACTGCCTTTGCCTTCTTCACTGTCTAACTCAATACGTCCGTGATGCAGTTCCACCAAACGCTGTACCAATGACAGCCCGATGCCGCTTCCTACGTGCTCACTCTCTATCTGATAGAAACGTTCGAATATTTTTCCCTGCTTGTTGATAGGAATACCAATACCGGTGTCACTAACTTGCAGTACCAGCCAATTGTTTTCCTCTTTCAACGTAACAGTAATGCTTTGCCCGCTTTCTGTATATTTGAAAGCATTTGAAAGCAGGTTATTAACAATCAGTTCCAGATAATTCGGATCGAAAAGTTCCTCTTTTTCTTCCAGTTCGGAGTGGAGAGTATAAGTAATCTTCTTGTGGCGTGCCAGTTTATCGTAGAACAAGAAATTATCCTGTATCAGTTGATGCGCATTCTCTTTCTTCACTTTCAGCTCGAAAACTCCCAATTCGGCACGGCGATAATCCATCAACTGGTTGACAAGATGCAACAGACGATTGGCGTTGCGTTGGATATATTCCAGTTGGTTACGAGTCCAGCGATCACTAATCTTATTGATTATTTCTTGTAAAGGAGCTAAGATGAGAGTTAATGGCGTGCGAAGCTCGTGCGAAATATTGATGAAGAAACGCATCTTCATCTGGTTGATTTCTTCTTGATGCTCCTTGTCCCTGCGTTCAAGTTCCAGTTCCGCTTCCATACTCTTACGCATCCAGAAGAAGCGGAAGACGAAAGTGATAAACCCGATAAAAGTGGCGAGGAAAATCATGATTGCCCACCAGGTCTTGTACCATATAGGGAGAACTATGATTTCCAACATTGTAGGTACAGTATTCCATTTTCCGTCACTATTGGCAGCTTTTACCAAAAAGTGATAAGTGCCTTGTGGCAGGTTGGAGTAGGAGACAGTACGTTTATCTGTCAGATAATACCACTCTTTGTCATATCCTTCCAGTTTATAAGCGAAAGTATTATGTTGTCCCGAAATATAATTGGATACTACAAATTCAATCGTGAAAGCAGTTTGCCATGATTTCAAGGTGATACTTTCTGTCTCATTGATATTCTTAGTCAGGATACCGGTTTCATCATCCGGGCGAACTGTTTTGTTAAACAGTTGAAGTTTAGTGATAACTACCGGAGGCGTATAAGGGTTATCCAGCAACAGTTCCGGGCGGAAAGTAGTGATCCCGTTGATACCTCCGAAATACATCTGGCCGCTTGAAGTACGGCAGAACGAAGAAGTATTAAACTGATTACTCTGTAATCCGTCGGATTCCGTAAAATTACGGAACCTCTCTGTTTCCGGATTGAAACAGGAAATACCACGGTTGGTACTTACCCAAAGACGTCCGAAAGTATCTTCCAGAATACCATATACCACATTGTTAGGCAAACCGTTAGCCGTAGTATATCGTTTGATTTTCTTTTCTTTTTCATTAAAACAGTAGAAGCCTTCACGCGTACCTACCCAGATGATACCGTTGGCAGCCTCGTAAATGCAATTGGTAAACGTCTTTGTTACAGATGATTCCGGCAGAATAGGCACCTTTTCTATCTCGATTCCTTCCTGCTGAAAGACAGATATACCTTCCTCACCCCCGACCCAAAGCCGTTTATGGGAATCTCTGAACAGGATTGTGATTCGTTGTGAAGTAAATGGAGTACCGTCCTTTTCCTTATCAATGGTGGTAAAACTCTTTTTTTCCGGGTTAAAACTAACCAGAGCACTTAATGTCCCCAATAAGAGATTTCCCCCTTTATCAGGAAGAATTGCATATACATTCTCATTCACCAACTGGCTGTTCAGCTGATTGAAACTTTCCATTTTTCCACTGTTTCGATGGAGGACAGTCAGTCCGCCGGCATGTGTCCCTATATATACAAGTGATTTTTGTTCATCTACATATACGGCTTTGATATTGTTGGAACCAATACCGATTTCCCGTTCGTCTTCCTGTAAGATATAGTGCGTAAACTGTTGTGTCTTTGTATTATACAGATTCAAACCACCATCATTCGTTCCTATCCATAAGTTCTTATCCTTATCTTCCGTAATGCAGCTGACTACGTTATCGCTTAGAGAATTCTTATAGGGAATACGCTGGATATTCTTGAATCTGTTGCGGATAGGATGGTAATAGTTCAATCCCCCGAAATAGGTTCCAAGCCACATACCTCCTTGCGAATCCATAAAGATACTGCGAACCGAACGTTGTGACAAACTGCCGTTTTCTACCGGACTGCTACTGTAGGAAACGAAAGAATCGCTTCCTTCATGATAAATGTTTAGATCATTGAACGTTCCTATCCATAAGCGATTTTGCGAATCCAGTGCCAGAGAGCGGATATAATTGGAACTGATACTTTTAGGATTGGAAGAAGAATGATGATAAGCCTTGACCTCTTTCGTTTTCGGATTGAGCAGAAGCAGACCGGCTCCTTCGGTAGCTACCCATATACGGGTAGGAGATTGCTGCAAAATGGCTTGAATCTGTTTTGTTTCCGTTATCGGAGTAATCTTTTCCAGTTTCTTTTGAGGAATGGAATAGCTGTAAAGCCCGTCGACCGGGGTACCGATATAGATAATATCCCCCTGTCTGTAAAGAGCTGAAGCTATAAGCTTGTGCATAGCGGTACTAAAAGAATCGTCTACAAACTTGGATTCTTTAATATCGAACATGGTCAGTCCTTCCTGTGTGCTTATAAGCAACTGTTCCGGTGAGATTTCTGCAATACCATTGATTTGTTGCCGTTTGCCCTTTTTCTCGTAGAAGAAATTTCTGAATTTGTCTTTTTCTTCGTCATAATATGACAAACCATCCCGCGTACCGATCCAGACACGTCCCTGACTGTCAGTCTTTACGATTCGTGAAATGTCATTAGCAATACTGTTCGGATCCTCTTCATTATGTTGATAAACTGTAAATGAATACCCGTCATACTTGTTTACTCCATCATAGGTAGCGAACCACATATTACCTCTTTGGTCCTGATCGATAGAGAATACGGTGCTTTGTGACAATCCTTCGTTAATAGAAATATAAGAGAAGTTAATTTGCTCCGGAACTTCAGAAAAAACGCAATTAACCCCTATACATAGAAAGAGTAGACAGATTGTTGTTTTTTTAAGGCTGTTCATTATTAGTTCATAAGATTAATAATGGCATCAAAGATAGCAAAATCTTTTATATGGAGGTATTCAATAGAGAGAAAGTAAATATAGGGAATGAAAAAATACCACCAATTATACAGATTAGCACGGATTTTTATATCGACAATCTTCGAATTACAATTAAATCTGTGTTAATCTGTGTAATCGGTGGTGAAACTTGAAACTGGTAGGTAATTTATTTAGCTAAATCTCCTATCTCGTCTAAATTCTTCTGAATATCTTCGTCATTCAATGTATAATTCACCAGATCACCGGCCAAATACTTGTCATAAGAAGCCATATCGATCAGACCATGTCCCGAAAGATTGAACAGAATCACTTTCTCTTCTCCTGTCTCCTTACATTTGTTAGCTTCGCGGATAGCCGCTGCAATAGCGTGGCTGGATTCGGGAGCCGGAATAATACCTTCGGACTGCGCAAACAGACAACCGGCTTCGAAAGACTCCAGTTGCTGTATATCTACCGCTTCCATCAGATTATCTTTGAGCAACTGTGAAACGATTACACCTGCGCCGTGATAACGAAGCCCACCGGCATGGATATGAGCAGGAGCAAAATTATGTCCCAAAGTGAACATCGGCAGCAATGGAGTATATCCGGCTTCATCACCGAAGTCATATTGGAACTTACCACGTGTCAGTTTCGGACAAGAAGCAGGTTCGGCAGCAACGAAACGAGTCTTTTTCCCTTCCTGTATGGTGTGGCGCATGAACGGGAAAGAGATACCTCCGAAGTTGGAACCACCTCCGAAACAACCGATCACGATATCCGGATATTCGCCTGCCATTTCCATTTGTTTTTCAGCTTCCAGTCCGATAATAGTCTGGTGGAGAGTCACGTGGCTAAGTACGGAACCGAGCGTATATTTACAGTTGGGAGTCATTTGTGCCAGTTCGATAGCTTCCGAAATAGCAGTTCCCAATGAACCTTGATAAGTGGGGTGTTTAGTCAGAATATCTTTACCGGCGCGGGTAGACATAGATGGAGAAGGAGTGACCTGTGCTCCGAAAGTCTGCATGATGCTGCGGCGGTATGGTTTTTGTTCATAACTGATTTTTACCTGATAAACGGCAGCTTCCAGACCGAAAACCTTGGCTGCGTAAGAAAGAGCGGCTCCCCATTGTCCGGCACCAGTTTCAGTGGTAATGTTGGTAACTCCTTCTTCTTTACAATAATAAGCTTGTGCCAATGCAGAGTTCAACTTATGCGAACCGATAGGGCTTACGCTTTCGTTCTTAAAATAGATATGAGCCGGAGTGCCGAGTGCTTTTTCCAAACCATAAGCACGAACCAGCGGAGTGCTGCGGTAGTACTTGTACATTTCACGCACTTCTTCCGGTATTTCGATCCATGCATCCGTCTGATTTAGCTCCTGATGACACAGCTCTTTTGCGAAAATCGGATATAAATCTTCTGCTTTCAGCGGTTGTTTGGTTCCCGGGTGCAACGGAGGCATAGGCTTGTTCACCATATCGGCCTGAATGTTGTACCAGTAATGTGGAATTTCTTCTTCCGGTAGAATATACCGTTTTCTTTTTTCACTCATAATATTGTAGTTTTTTAGTTTTCTGTTGCCAAAAGTAGTCAAATTTTTAATATTCAGAAAATTTTGTCAACAAAGAATCGTGTTTGATTGTTATTTTAGTTAAGTTTGCACGACCCCGTTAAAAAAGATGATATGAAGATTTATCATAAGTTTTTATTGTATCAGAATAAACTCCTAAAACCCTATGTACGTATTTTGTTAGGGCTGATAGAAGCACTCACTTATCTGGCGTCTTTATCATTGATTGTCGGAGTAGTATATGAACATGGCTTTCCCTTGTCTATTGATGAAGTGGCGAATTTGCAGACATTGTATAAAACTGTCTGGATCATTTTTCTGATTGACGTCACTTTACATATCTCGCTGGAATACCGGAATACTAAAAAGCAATACCGGCGATTAGCCTGGATATTGAGTGGATTGTTATATCTCACGTTGGTACCTGTTATATTCCATCGTCCGGAAGAAGAAGGAGCTATTTTGCATATTTGGGAATTCTTACATGGGAAGTTTTATCATCTTTTGTTATTGTTAGTTCTTTCTTTCCTCAATCTGTCCAATGGGCTGGTGCGTCTGTTGGGACGGCGTACCAATCCGTCTTTGATATTGGCAGTCAGTTTTATGGCTATTATTCTGATTGGAGCAGGCTTGTTGATGCTTCCGCGCTGCACGGTAAATGGTATCACCTGGGTAGACTCTTTATTTACCGCTACCAGTGCCGTATGCGTTACAGGCTTGGTACCGGTAGACGTGTCCACTACATTCACCACTTCGGGATTAGTTGTCATTATCCTGTTGATTCAGATTGGCGGATTGGGAGTGATGACATTAACCAGTTTCTTCGCCATGTTCTTTATGGGGAATACCTCCATTTACAATCAGCTTGTTGTGCGTGATATGGTTAGTTCCAATTCATTAGGTTCTTTGCTGTCTACTTTATTATATATATTAGGCTTCACCTTAGTGATTGAAGGGATCGGCATGGTTTCGATTTGGTTTAGTATTCACGGAACGTTGGGAATGACCCTGGAAGGAGAGTTGGGTTTTGCTGCCTTCCATTCTATTTCAGCTTTTTGTAATGCGGGTTTTTCTACGCTTTCCGGCAATTTAGGAAATCCGATGGTGATGACTAACCATAATTGGCTGTTTATTACTGTTTCTCTATTGATTATATTTGGTGGTATCGGTTTCCCCATCCTTGTCAATTTCAAGGATATTGTATTGTATCACCTCCGTCGTTTCTGGAAATTGATTCGTACCCGCAAACTGGATCGGCATAAAATGCAGCACCTCTATAACCTGAATACGAAAATCGTGTTAATCATGACTTTTCTGCTTTTATTAATTGGCACATTGGCTATTGCTGCTTTTGAGTGGAATGGTTCTTTTGCCGGTATGCCTGTGGCAGATAAGTGGACACAAGCTTTCTTTAATGCCACTTGTCCGCGAACAGCCGGTTTCAGCAGTGTCGACTTAGCATCATTGAGCGTGCAGACATTGTTGGTTTATCTATTCCTGATGTGGGTGGGCGGTGGATCACAGTCCACGGCAGGTGGTGTGAAAGTGAATGCTTTTGCGGTCGTAGTTCTGAATCTTGTAGCCGTATTGCGTGGCACTGAACGAGTGGAAGTGTTCGGCAGAGAATTGTCTTACGATTCAATCCGGCGTTCCAATGCAACAGTAGTCATGTCATTGGGAGTCTTATTCATTTTTATTTTTACATTGAGCATACTCGAACCGGGTGTTTCCATTATGGCATTAACTTTCGAATGTGTCTCTGCGCTTAGTACCGTGGGTTCCAGTCTGAATCTGACCCCTCATTTGTGCGACGCGAGCAAACTATTGGTGTCTTTGTTGATGTTTATTGGTCGTGTGGGGTTAATAACATTGATGCTAGGAATCGTCAAACAGAAAAAGAATACAAAATACCGTTATCCAAGTGATAACATCATAATAAACTAAAGCTATGAAGTATATTATTATTGGTTTAGGAAATTACGGCCATGTGTTGGCGGAAGAACTGTCCGCCTTGGGACACGAGATTATAGGTGCGGATATTAGCGAAAGTCGTGTAGACTCCATCAAAGATAAGGTTGCTACAGCTTTTGTCATTGATGCCACTGACGAACAATCATTATCAGTGTTACCATTGAATAGTGTGGATATAGTTATTGTAGCGATTGGAGAGAATTTTGGTGCGTCGATACGAGTCGTTGCCCTGTTGAAGCAGAAAAAGGTTTCCCGTATTTTTGCCCGTGCTATTGATGCCGTACATAAAGCAGTGCTTGAAGCTTTTGATCTGGAACGAATCCTGACTCCGGAAGAAGATGCTGCCCGCAGCCTGGTACAACTGCTCGATTTCGGTACTAACATGGAAGGATTCCGCATCGATCAGGATTATTATGTTGTGAAGTTCACGGTTCCGGAGAAATTTGTAGGATATTTTGTGAATGAGTTAAACCTGGATGAAGAGTTTCATTTAAAAATGATAGGATTGAAACGGGCGAATAAGATCACCAACTGCCTGGGTATCTCTCTGACCGAGCTTCATGTGAAGAATGAATTACCGGGAAATGAGAAAGTGGAAGAAGGAGACGAATTGGTCTGCTACGGCAGGTATCGTGATTTTCAGGCCTTCTGGAAAGCTATTTAGCTAGAGTACTTATAACGTCGCTTTTATTGAGCACAAGTGAGCAAGTTTCGGAGATAGTTGTATGAAGAAACCCATCGGACTTCTTTTCAGTGAAGAAATCCGGTGGGTTTGTTATATGCTGAAGCGTATGCCTTATTTCGTCTGAATACGAATATTTCCGGCTTTCACTCCATTTGCTTTTGCTGTAAATACAATCTCACCGGCAGTTTCACCGGCTTGCAGGATAGCTGTCAACATGCCGTTGAAAGCATGCATCTTCGGAAGATGGAATTGTTCAAGGTTCGTCGGATCGCCATTGGCGGCAGCACGATATTTACCTGTTCCCTTTACCGAGAAATTTATCTGACGATTATCGGCTGGGCAGAGGTTACCGTCTTTGTCTACTACTTTAACAGTCACATAAGCCAGGTCTTTTCCATCTGCAGTCAGTTCGTTACAGTTGCTTACCAGTTCGATGTGATGAGGCTTTCCGGCAGTACAGACTACTTTTTCAGCTACCGCTTTTCCGTTTTTGTCGTAGGCTACTACTTTCACTTCACCCGGTTCGTACTTTGTATCCATCCACATCAAACGATAGCGGTTCTTTAGCGAACTATTATTCTTGCTTTGTTTTCCATAACTTTTGCCATTGATAAATAATTCGGCAGTAGGATAATTAGTGTACACAAAAACGGGAGTCACTTCACCTTCACGTCCCGGCCAGGTCCAGTGAGGCAGGATATGCAAGGTTTCCGCTTTCTTGTTCCACACGCTACGGTAAAGATAATAGCGGTCTTTAGGTAAACTGGCAAGGTCGATGATACCAAACATTGAACTGTGGTTAGGCCATGAATCCGTATCGTATGGTGACGGTTCACCCAGATAATCAAATCCGGTCCATACGAACTGTCCGATGGTCCAATGATGATCGTCAGCTAATGCAAAGTCCTCGTCCGGAATATTCGACCAGGGACAAACTTCCACATCGTATGAAGAGCATTGATGATCTTCATATTTGACCCCTTTCTTATCCTCCACCGGGAACTTGTACACGCCGCGTGAGCTGACAGTAGAAGCCGTTTCGCTTCCCAGAATCAGATTCTGCGGGAGTTGGTCGTATGACTCCTGATAGCGTTGCGTACGGTAATTAAGTCCCGGAATGTCAATCATTGCTGCAAATCCGTTGGCAAGTACACAAGTCACTTGGTCCATTCCGCAAGTGACAGGACGGGTAGGATCTTCACGATGGCAGATATCCTGCAGGAATTTGGCCACTTTATAACCGACAGGACTGCATTGAGTCGGTACTTCATTACCGATACTCCACATAATGACGCAAGGGTTATTCCGATAATTATGAAGCATATTTATCATATCACGTTCCGCCCATTCATCGAAGTAGCGGTGATAACCATTTTCACATTTGGCGATATCCCATTCATCGAACGGTTCGATCATCATCATAAATCCCATTTCGTCACACAACGCAACGAGTTCGGGAGTCGGCATATTATGAGAAGTACGGATCGCGTCGCATCCCATATCTTTCAATAGCGTAAGCTGATGACGCAGTGCTGCAACATTGATAGCGGCGCCCAACGGACCTAAATCGTGGTGATTGCATACACCCTGAAATTTGCGGTGCTCCCCGTTCAGGTAGAACCCTTTGTCGGCAATGTATTCAATGCTGCGGATACCGAAACGTGTGGTGTAAGTATCTACCAGTTTATCATCCGCATAAATTTTAGAGACAGCCTTGTAAAGCGACGGACTTTCCGGCGACCAGAGTTCGGGTGCGTTTACAATAAAATTTTGTTCAAAAGGTTGTCCGTGATTGATGCGGCTTGTATTCTCTTTCCGGGTAACAACTTTACCTTCCGGAGAAAGAATTTCCGTCTCTACACGGATGGCTGTTTTCTCACCGGCATTGTCTATCTTCGTTTGGAGACGTACGGCTGCAAAATCCTTGTTGACGTGAGGAGTTGTGATTTGCGTTCCCCATACAGGTACATGGATTTTGTCAGTCACAATCAGGTGTACATTGCGATACAGACCTGCTCCCGGATACCAGCGCGAAGATTGCGGACGGTTTTCCAAACGCACGGCAAGCGTATTGTTTTTACCGTCTTTATTCAATAAGGAAGTCACATTACAGTGAAAAGAATTGTAGCCGAAAGGCCAGAAACAAGCTTCTTTTCCGTTGATGTAGACACGCGCTTCACTCATGGCACCATCAAAAAGTAGTGTCACTTCTTTGTCGGCAGGGGCGTCAAAACTGGTACGATACCATCCGGTACCTACATAAGGAAGACCGCCGGTACGTCCTGTTTTCAAGGAAGCTTTTTTCTCAAAGTTCTGTGTCACTGCCACGTTTTGGAGGTCATTGTTCATGTCGAATGGACCAAAAATCGCCCAGTCGTGTGGAATAACAACCGATTCCCATTTAGTGTCATTGAACTCCGGCTGACTAGCCTCTTTAAAATCTCCTTTACTGAATTTCCAGTTCTTCTCCAGCAGTGCCTCACTGCGTTGCGCTTGCATAGTGCAGGCGGCGCCCATCAAAAGTACAGATAATAACTGTTTGGGGTGTTTCATGTTCATTTTTACTTTTCAGGTATAAAATATTTTGGATTCGTCAGATTGCATCAGTTTATGATTTGTCTGTTAGAACTTCATTTTGACTTTAGCCAAAATAACTGTACTTTAATAACAAATTCCAATATCCGTCATTCTGAAAATTAGATAGAATCTCAAAATAGTTGGTGTCAGCAAATTCTTTATCCGTAAATTCACCTAAAAGCCCACATAATACTTCTTGTCTGTTTATCTTTTCTAGATCTATCTGATTATCTTTTGCATAGAACCAAATTCTTCTTATCATTCTTAAAACAGGGGCATTTAATCCTAATGTAGAAGTGAGTGGAAATATGCTTGTTTCATTTTTCCAAATTGCGAAACCATTTGTCGTATATTCGAACTCGTTATGAATGGTGTCGTACAAAACGATCGGCTCCATGTATTTATTCTCTCTCTTCAGATTACAACACTGAACGTATTTTTCTGTTCTCGAAAAGAATTTTCCATTACATGAGGCTGCCAAATTCTCATAAGCAACAGTATGCGGATAAGGTGGCGTGTTTGTTTCATTTTTATCGATAAAATCTTTAGCCAGACAAACCTTATTATTTAAGACTGTATTTCTTTTAAAATACTCATTATATTTTTGACGTTCTGTAATACTGTTTAGAATCAGATGTTCCAATGTTATTTCATCTTCGTTCCGGTCAAGCTTTTTCATGCAGTAGCAACAATGATTATCTTGTTCCGTCAATAAAACCTTTATCAGTTTATCTTTAGAGTATTCGCCGTTTTCGTCTTTATCACTTTTGAATGCTTCATACAGATCATCCGGATATTCTCCAGCTTCCTGTAGCCGTTTTAAGAAAGCGTCAATAATGGCCTCTCCTTCATTTCTTAATTTTGTTTTATCAATATATTCCATGATGTATTATTCAAAAAGCGACTGATAAAGATGACTTGACACGCCCACTGCCTCTTTGATCTTTTCTTTTAGTTTATTCATCATATCTTCATTATCCGCTTCTTTCCAATATTCGTAAGCTTCAATAAGGTCACGGACAAATGTATCACGTTCTGGGGTATCCATTGAGTAACGCAATCCGGAATTATAGTCTACTCCATATAAGTTTTCCACACGCTCATTTTTATAATCCTCACCGTCTTTATATAGCTTATAAAGTATGTTCTCTTCATTCTGCTTGAAGTTGGTGATTACTAGTGGCGAATGAGTGGATACGATAAACTGTATATTTGGGAAAGATTTTTGTAAACGTTCTAATATTTCTTGCGCTATTGAAGGATGCAGATGTAGTTCAAGCTCATCGATGAAAACAATGCCGGAGGGATTACAGTTATGATTTAATATATAGCTTCTGTTAGCTATGTCAAAGACAATGGAGAAGATACGTTTGTAGCCTTGCGGCAGTTGTTGGAACGGAATGCGATCACCGTTTTTGAAAGACATGATCAATATATCATTCTTTCCACGTGCTTCTATTTCCATGGTATCCAATTCCAGCTCCGGAGTGGATAAATCCTTATGTAACGGCAATGAGAATTCTATCATCTTTTTGATAATGGCATCTATATAGTCTTCTTTCTCCGGGTCCTCTTTGAATTTATGATTCTTCCATTGCATGGTGAAATACTGTACCCATATTTCGGTACAGTTCTTTTCTTCATCCCAATTAAAAAATGCAGTGTTTTTGGGTAATTCTTTATTGGAAAAAAGTTTTTCCTGCATATCTTTTCCAATGTTTGTTTTAATATGAGGATACGAATCAGAAAAGAATGCTAATACAGGAAATTGTGAATCTTCTGGTAGATAATAATTCCAAAATATGTTTTTGGCCTCTTGAAATAGCTCTTTATCTACTCCTGATTTCGCATATTCACTATAAAAACGCCAATTGATGATTTCTTCGTTCAATGAAGCTGTTGTCTCTATTGATACCGGATATTTATAATCATAGCCGTATGGACCCTCATTGCAATATCTGGCATCAGTTGCGGCAAATCCTTTCACTAATTGTTTAGAACTTGCAATAAATTCATATTGAGGTTCATCTTTTTTCTTGGAAAAAATAAAACTCAACGACTGTTTCAATGCTGATATAATGTTAGTTTTACCCATACCATTCTTACCGATGAAAATGGTAGTCTTTGCTCCGAATTCTATCTGATAGTCTTTGAAGTTACGGTAATTACTCAAATGTACTTTTTTCAGTTTCATGGTTTAAATAGTTATCCAATGGGACGTTTTGTATCAATCATTTTTTATATTCACTTTGCAAATGTAGGAAAAATGTCGGTTACACTTGTAAATATCCCGCTCTTTTTGTTCCTTTGCCATCTATTTATAAACAGAAAACTTACGTATGAGAAAACTAGTTTATTGGCTTTTATTGCCATTGGCAGTGGCTGTGAGTGCATGTGGCGGTAAAAAAGGAACTTCAGATAATCAGTCGCTACTGGCAAGAATAGACAGTATAGATGCTCACGGATTGCAGCGTATGCAGACGTCTAAGAGCGAAACTAACTTTAAGTTCAAAGGAAAAGATTATCATTCCTTTGTTTCACGTACTCCGGACGAAAGTCTGCCTCATGTAACAAATGAGATGGGAGATACTTATGTCGACAATAAAATAGTGCTGCACTTGACACGCGGTAACGAAACGGTATTGAACAAGACATTTACCAAGAATGATTTTTCATCCGTAGTCGATGCAAAATTTCTCTCGAAATCTATATTGGAAGGAATTGTATACGACAAGACCACTCCGCAGGGCATTGTATATGCCGCAAGTGTTTGTTATCCGCAGACAGATTTGTATATGCCGCTTTCTATAACGATCACCGCCGATGGAAAAATGAGTATACGGAAAGTAGATATTCTTGAAGAAGATTTGAACGATGAAGCATCCAATTAAGCTTCCAGGCGGGTGTTGACAGCAAAATTACACAAATGTGAAAGCATTTGAGACAAACGAAAGGCAACTGATGAGGTTGCCTTTCGTATTTTTGCACCGTCAACAAACTTAATATCGAATAGAATGAAGAAAAGCATTTTTATTATTTGCGTGCTGGCATCAGGATGCATGGCGATGGCTGAACAAGTCGAGAAAACCGGTCCGGCTATAGAAACACAGACTTTGGTGCCACTAATCGAGCGTGTAAATGTACAGGCAGATTCGGCATGTGTCAATCAGATTATAGATGGTTGCTGGGTAGCAGTCGGAGCTAAAAAAACGCATGCCATTCAACGTGATTTCAACCTTATGTTTAACGGAAAGCCTTCTTATCGTTTTGAACTGAAAGAAGATGATAACACATTATCCGGATATGCAGCGGGGGAAACAAAAGGACGTGCGGAATTTTCTTATTGTTATGCAACTTCCGATGATTTCAAAGGCAAACCAGCCGATACATATAAGAAAGCACAAATAATGAAAACTGTATATCATCATGGAAAAGGTATTTGTCCGCAAGGTGCTTCCCGCGATTATGAGTTTTCGGTATATATCCCTTCTACATTAGGCAGTGATGTTTCCACCATTTTTGCTCAATGGCATGGAATGCCGGATCGTACTTTGGTACAGACTCCACAGGGTGAAGTGAAGAAACTGACAGCTGATGAGTTCATGGAACTGGACAAGACTACTATTTTTAAGAAAAACATGGGATACGAAAAGAAACCCAAGCTGGACAAGCAAGGTAATCCGGTGAAAGACAAACAAGGCAATCCCGTTTATCAAGCCGGAAAGGCCAACGGATGGCTGGTGGAACAAGGTGGCTATCCTCCATTGGCATTCGGATTTTCTGGCGGATGGTTCTATATCAAAGCAAACTCCGACCGTAAATGGCTGACAGATAAAGACGACCGTTGCAACGCAAATCCGGAAAAGACACCGGTTATGAAACCTGTGACATCTACATATAAAGCATCGACCATTGCTTACAAAATGCCTTTCGCCGATTTTCCGAAAGATTGTTGGATTACATTCCGTATTCATATCGATTGGACTGTCTATGGCAAAGAGGCGGAAACAATTGTAAAGCCGGGTATGCTCGATGTACAGATGGACTACCAGGAAAAGGGGAAAAAGGTTAATAAACACATTGTGGACAATGAGAAAATCATGATTGGACGTAACGACGATGATGGTTATTACTTTAAGTTCGGTATCTACCGTGTAGGTAATAGCACGAAGTCGGTATGTTACAATCTGGCAAACTATTCAGAGAGGTAATTAGTCAGAAGGTAGAAAGAGAGTGATATCCGGATGTCCGTTTAGTGGGCATCCGGATATTTTTTTATTCTGCCCGGTGCGGGCATATTCTAACCGGCCTGTTTCTTCATCGCTTGTTTGTCAGCGCGGCAATGATATACTTCCCCGGTGCGCCAATCTTGCTCCAGCTGGTACTGGAAAACAGCCTCCATACCTGCGTGCCCTTTCTTCCATAATCCGAGAGCCGTAAAATCGTCTGCTTCTCCTCCGGATTAGTCACTTTGTAGCGGTCCAGACTTTCAATCAGCCCGTTGATATTATGAGTAGCCTGATTGTATGCGTACCCCGGAATTTCAAACGAAGCATCGCGTTTATCTTCTTCTTCAGAATATAGTTTAGTTTGGTTTAGTTTAGTTTGTCGAAAAATGTCATCATTTTCCGAACTCACCTTCACTTGAGTCTGCAAAATGTCTACATTTTCTTTGTTCAACTCACCTTTTTGTCTACCATTTTTTTCTTTGGGCGCTAATAAATAAGGTAATTGAGAGTAATCAATTTTTCTCCGTACCGTAGCTTCCATCCAAACTTTCTGAATCTGTTCCGAAGTCAACACTCCGTATTGGTCGTACGTCTCTTTATGGAAAAATCCCTTTTCCAGCAGTAGTTCCACAATCTTTTCCACCATCTCTTCCTTAATGCCTTCTCCTATTTTGCGTGCAAAAATCAGATTCTGTTCTTTTCCCCAAGAGATATAGTATCCTTCCTTGTAGATTTTACAAAGCAATCTCAAAACGATATAAGAAGCTAACACTCCAAATTTGGCTTCTAACAATTCCATGACTTCTTCTTCGAAAAAGTTTGCAGACGTAGGGAAATAGGGTATCCCTTTATTAATCATACTCATCGTTCAAATTCTTTTATTAACGTTATACAATCGCTTTCCATTCGAGCAGGTTCCCGATCATAAATCTTCTCCATGCATGCTGTTCCGTACTCCAGTAGACAACCGATTCTTGTCTTGCCGTGTTTTTATACTCCCGATGAAAGAATTTTTCGTATCCTACCAAGGTGCCTTTTTCCATGCAGAAGGTACCATCCTGTTTATAAAAAGCGATCATGGCATTTCCATATTGCATGCGCTCTATCAGCTCTATACACCTTTGTGCAATTCTTTCCGCAGATTTTTCCGAAAATCCTTTTTCAGATACGATACGTCTTTTCCATACTAACTTGCAAGATTCCATCTTGCTTCTGTTCATTTTTCTTTTCATTGAAAAAATAATTAAAATTAAAAATACATGTTTAGTGAAGTGAGAATACTCCCTTAAAGATAGTGACGCTATGTTGTTGGTATAGTGACGCTATCCTCCTCTTATAGTGACGCCATCCCGACAGGATAGCGTCACTATTTTTCCGGGATATGATTCTCTGTTTCTAGCCGGTTAAAAACGGCGTCAAAAGTATAGCTTGCATTTCATCCGCACAATTATTTTTGTCAATACTTGTTTCTGGCCTTTTCTTTGGCCTGTCTTTCTTCCTCTTCCAACTGCTCTCTTCTGGCTCTTCTAATGACGCATAATTCAGTCTCTATGCTGCTGACTTCCATAAGTTTATACCCACCGTGTTTGTGTATGTATAAAATTTCTTTCTCATGGATATGCTCCGCCAGATCCTTGAGCTTTTTGGAATAGTGGATATGAGCTTCCCCTTCTTCAAACTTCTGCAGATAGACCGTGAGTAAAGCGGTTGCATCTCCGGTGAGCCCGCCTCTTTCTTCCAGCTCATCTTTACTGATGATTTCACCTCTCTGATGTCCTCTTCCATTCTTTTTCGGTTTTTGAACATTGTTCTTTACTTGTGTTTTAGATTCTCCGTGATTTGTCTTTTTGTTAGCCATGATTTGCTAATTTTTTAAGAGGTTAATAAAACTAAAAAATAATATCGCATTTGTCAAGTGTGCTTCAAGTCTGCCAAAAGATTTGTTTTTTTGTCGCTTGCCAAATGGTATAATATATAAAATAACTAGTGATGCAAATGATGAACAGAAATGGATTTAGCCGGTGTGCGGAATTCTACATCGGTCGTTTGCGTAAGGAGGGACGGCATTCTACGGCGCATGTCTACAAGAATGCCCTCTTTTCTTTCAGCAAATTTTGCGGCACGTCTAATGTGTCGTTCAGACAGGTCACCCGTGAGCGTTTACGGCGTTACGGTCAGTATCTTTATGAGTGTGGCTTGAAGCCCAATACGATTTCTACGTATATGCGTATGCTTCGTAGTATCTATAATCGGGGAGTGGAAGCGGGCAGCGCGCCATACGTTCCGCGACTGTTTCATGATGTCTATACAGGTGTGGACGTCCGCCAGAAAAAGGCTTTGCCTGCTACGGAATTGCATAAGCTTCTGTATGAAGATCCCAAATCGGAACGTTTACGTCGTACGCAAGCTATTGCCGCCCTGATGTTCCAATTTTGTGGAATGTCGTTCGCTGATTTAGCCCACCTGGAGAAATCGGCACTCGATCAGAACGTGTTGCGATACAACCGTATCAAGACCAAAACCCCGATGAGCGTGGAAGTGCTGAATACTGCAAAGGAAATGATTAACCAGCTCCGTAGCAAGGAAGATTCTCATCCTGACTGTCCGGATTATCTGTTTGATATTCTTCGTGGGGATAAAAAACGGACGGATGAAGGAGGTTATCGGGAATATCAGTCTGCTCTTCGTCGATTTAATAATTCTCTGAAGGACTTGGCAAGAGCTTTGCATTTGCAATCTCCCGTAACTTCCTATACGCTTCGTCATTCCTGGGCAACGACTGCGAAGTATCGTGGAGTCTCCATTGAAATGATTAGTGAATCATTGGGGCACAAATCTATAAAAACGACACAAATCTACTTGAAGGGTTTCGGACTTAAAGAACGTACGGAGGTAAATAAAGGGAATTTATCTTACGTAAGAAACTGTTGTGTAGGCAGTGTAAAAACTGTAAAGTGTTAATAATCAGAATTGAAATATGTGTGTTACTTCTTAGGTAACGGAATTAAAATTGACGCAAAGATAGACAAAAACACGAATAGAAAGCAAATATTCCTCCACTTTTTTTCGTTTTATCTGAAACATAGAGCAAAAAACTATCCGAACATGAAATAACCTTATTTCCATGCTCTATACTTTTTATTGCCTAATCTCTAGATTTTTCCCGTTGAGTATTAGGCCTTTCCACATTCTACGCCTTTGTCATGTGCGTGATTTCTATTTTCATCATAATGTACGTTTCGTGTATGTGTTATCCGTTACCTAAGAAGTAACGGAATAACATGGGGTAAAAAAATATGATTTTAACGAAACCAAAATCAGTAAATGCCGGGCCTATTAGTGGGACAGGGGAAGGCGTAGCACACTCAAAACGCTGGTATGTAGCACTCGTTCGAATGCATCATGAGAAGAAAGTTGCCGAGCGTTTGTCTAAGATGGGAATTGATTCTTTTGTTCCCGTTCAGCAACAGATCCATCAATGGAGCGACCGTCGAAAGATGGTTGATACAGTCTTGCTTCCAATGATGGTTTTTGTTCATGTCAATCCAAAAGAGCGTATGGAAGTCCTAAGCTTCTCCACAGTTAGCCGCTATATGGTAATGCGTGGTGAAAGCACTCCTGCCGTTATTCCTGACGAGCAGATGGCGCGTTTCCGTTTCATGCTCGATTATTCCGAAGAAGCAGTCTGTATGAATGATACTCCACTAGCGCGTGGTGAGAAAGTTCGTGTCATAAAAGGTCCTTTGAGCGGCCTTGTTGGCGAACTCGTGACTGTCGGGGGGAAGAGTAAGATTGCCGTTCGTTTAAATATGCTTGGCTGTGCTTGTGTAGATATGCCAATCGGTTATGTAGAACCTACAAAGATTAGTAATGACGACACAAAAAAACTTTAACGTATTTCTATTCATTCTACTGTTAGGAGTTTATTCTCCTTTGATGGCTCAAAATATGAGCGATTCTCAAGTATTGGAGTATGTCAAAGAGGGGATTAAACAAGGGAAAGAACAAAAACAATTAGCCTCAGAACTGGCACGTAAAGGTGTGACCCAGGAACAGGCTATGCGTGTGAAGCAGCTCTATGAGCAGCAGAACAATGTAAATGCTTCCAATGCTACCGGTACTGACGTCAATGAATCACGCTTACGTGAAGAAATGAAGGAGAACACCTCCGATATGCTGGAAGCTCATCCGAGTACTCAAGATATTGCACGTAGTAATCAGGTTTTCGGACGTAACATCTTCAATACCCGTAACCTGACTTTTGAACCCAGTGTCAACGTCGCCACGCCTTTAAATTATCGTCTCGGTCCCGGTGATGAAGTGATTATCGACATCTGGGGAGCCAGCCAGAACACTATCCGCCAACAGATTTCTCCTGATGGCACGATTAACATTCAGAAAATAGGTCCCGTCAATCTGAACGGTCTGACTATCTCTGAAGCCAATGACTATCTCAAAAAAACATTAAACAAGATATATAATGGTCTTAATAATACGAATGACCCCACTTCTGACATCCGTCTGACTTTGGGTAGCATCCGTACTATTCAAATCAATGTGATGGGTGAAGTAGTCCAACCGGGCACTTACTCTCTTTCTTCCTTTTCTACTGTGTTCCATGCACTTTACCGTGCAGGAGGTGTGAGTGACATAGGCAGCCTTCGCAATGTCCAGCTGGTACGTAACGGTAAGAACATCGCCACAATCGATGTCTACCAATTTATCATGAAAGGTAACATTCAGGATGACATCCGTCTTCAGGAGGGCGATGTAGTAATAGTCCCTGCCTATGACGTATTGGTTAAGATCGATGGAAAAGTGAAACGCCCGATGCGTTTCGAAATGAAAAAGGATGAGAGTCTATCCACTCTTATCAGCTATGCCGGTGGCTTTGAAGCCGATGCCTATACTCGTTCCTTACGTGTCGTACGCCAAAACGGACAGGAGTATGAAGTAAACACAGTCAAAGACCTTGATTATAGTGTCTATAAAATGCGGAATGGTGATGTTGTGACTGCCGAGGCTATCCTCAACCGCTTCACTAATAAGCTTGAAATCCGTGGTGCCGTTTACCGTCCCGGTATCTACCAGCTAAACGGTAAACTGAATACCGTCCGTGAATTGGTGAACGAAGCCCAAGGCTTGACTGGTGATGCTTTCTTGAATCGTGCTGTCCTTTATCGTCAACGTGAGGATCTTACTACTGAAGTTATTCCTGTTGACATTAAAGCCATTATGGATGGTACTTCCCAAAATATCATCCTGGCGAAAAATGACATTCTTTATATTCCCAGTATCCATGATTTGGAAGATAGGGGAGATGTTGTAATCCACGGCGAAGTGGCCAAACCTGATTCCTATCCTTATGCTGACAACATGACTCTTGAAGACTTGATTATTCAGGCCGGAGGCTTGCGTGAAGCCGCTTCTGTTGTTCGTGTGGATGTATCGCGTAGAATCAGGAATCCCCATAGTACAGTGGATAATGATACGATCGGTCGGACGTATACATTCTCTCTGAAAGAAGGTTTTGTTGTCGACGGCACACCGGGTTTCGTTCTTCAACCTTATGATGAGGTCTATGTTCGCCGCAGTCCGGGTTATCAGGCTCAGCAGAATGTAGCTGTTGAAGGTGAAATATTGTTCGGAGGCTCATACGCTATGACCAGTCGTCAGGAACGTCTTTCCGATTTGATTCGCAAAGCCGGCGGTTCTACCAAAAACGCCTACCTACGTGGTGCCAAACTTACTCGTGTCGCTACTGAGGGTGAGAAGAAACGTATGGAAGATGTACTTCGCTTAATGAGCCGTCAGTTAGGTGAGGCTATGATGGATTCTTTGGACATTCATGTGGAAGACCATTTTACGGTCGGCATTGACTTGGAGAAAGCTTTAGCTAATCCGGGGAGCATGGCGGACATTGTCTTACGTGAGGGTGATGTGGTCTTTATTCCCAAAAGTACCAATACAGTTAAGATCAATGGTGCTGTCATGGTTCCTAATACCGTTTCTTATATAGCTGGTAAGAATATTGATTATTATTTGAATCAGGCCGGTGGTTATTCTGAAAATGCGAAGAAGAGTAAGAAGTTTATAGTTTATATGAATGGTCAGGTAACTAAGGTTAAAGGTAGCGGTAAGAAACAAATCGAGCCCGGTTGTGAAATAATCGTTCCCAGTAGATCTAAGAAACGTACTAATATGGGTGAAATCCTGGGATATGCCACTTCTTTCAGTTCTTTGGGTATGATGATTGCCTCTCTTGCTAATTTAATCAAGAAATAACGAATACTTTATAACACCTTTATTATGTCTACTTTGATGGAACAAGCATCTGAGAAGGAAACAAGACAGTTGCACAATAATCACAATGACGATGAGCTTGAAATCGATTTGATGGATCTTCTTCGTAAGGTTATAGGTATTCGTAAGAAGATCTATAAAGCGGCCGGTATCGGACTGATAATTGGTGTTATTGTTGCAATAAGTATCCCTAAGCAGTACACGGTTGAAGTTACCCTTTCTCCGGAAATGGGTAATAGCAAAGGTGGTGGTTTATCCGGTTTAGCTGCTTCTTTTTTAGGAAGTGGAGTTACTATGGGAGATGGTACTGATGCTTTGAATGCTTCTTTATCTGCTGATATTGTATCTTCTACTCCTTTTTTACTGGAGCTTTCTGCAATGGAAATACCGATATCGAAAAATGAAGTTATGACATTGAATACTTATTTAGATGAAGAAACATCCCCTTGGTGGAGTTATGTAATCGGGTTTCCGGGAATGGTAATTGGTGGGGTAAAGTCCTTGTTTACTGAGGAAGATGAAATTGCATCTTTTGATAAAACAAGTCAGGGCGCAATTGAGCTTTCAAAGAAAGATTCGAGGAAGGTTGCGACTCTAAAGAAAAAGATAGCTGCCTCTGTGGATAAGAAAACCTCAATGACTTCTATTTCTGTGACTTTTCAGGATCCTAAGGTTGCTGCAGTCGTAGCCGATTCCGTAGTGAAGAAACTGCAGGCATACATTATAGACTACCGCACTTTCAAGGCGAAAGAAGATTGTATTTATTTGGAGAAACTTTTCAAAGAACGTCAGCAAGAATATTATATCGCTCAGAAGAAATATGCCGATTATCTGGATTCTCATGATAACCTAATTTTGCAGAGTGTTCGTGCTGAACAGGAACGTTTGCAGAATGATATGAGCCTTGCTTACCAGGTATACAGTCAGGTTGCCAGTCAGCTTCAGGTTGCCAGAGCTAAAGTTCAGGAGGAAAAACCTGTGTTTGCTGTTGTAGAACCTGCTGTTGTCCCCTTGGAACCTTCGGGAACCAGTAGAAAGGTATATGTTTTAGCTTTTATTTTTCTATCAGTTTGTATTGTTATCTTTTGGAATTTATTCGGAAAAGATTTTCTGAATAAGTTCAAAGAAGTATGTGCCTAAAATCAATCTTTAATGTGATATGGTATCAACCACCAGTCAAATCAATAAATTTATAGAATTTGTAGCAGTTCTGGGAGATCTGATCATTCTGAATCTGGTATTGTTCTTTCTTCTTTTCTTTTGGGAAGAAGCTTTTGCTTCTTTACCTTTTTCTTGTAGGGTCTCATGGATGATGACTTCGTTAAGTCTTTGTTATCTGGCCTGTTCGGGCTCCCGCGGGAGGGTTTGGGACAGTCGGGGAATTCGCCCCGATCAACTTGTATTGCGTGTATTGAAGAATATTATAGCTTTTTCCATCTTTTGGGCATGTATCATGACTTTTAGTGGAATCTCTATCTATTCTCCTCTTTTTTTTGTCGCTTATTTCTCTTTCCTCTTTGTCATCTTAAGTATTTATCGCATTATTATTCGTCATTTCCTGATAGTCTATTGTGCTAAGGGCAAGCATAGACGTTATGCTGTTTTTATAGGTGGAGGCAATAATATGCAAGTGTTGTATGAGGAGATGGAGAGTTCTCTGGCGTCTTCGCTGTATGAGGTTGTGGGCTATTTTGATATAAAACCGAATGAAACCTTTTCCTCCCAATGTTCCTATCTGGGTAATCCCGACGGTTTTTCAGATTTTATGTTCGCCCACCCGGGTATCAAGCATGTTTTTTGTTCTCTGTCGATGGAGGAAGGGCGCTATAATTTTTCTATTATGAATCATTGTGAGAACCACTTGCTTTATTTTCATGGTGTTCCTAATGTATGCAAAGGTTTTCCCCGTCGTATCTGGCATAGCATGGTGGGTAATATGCCTATCTTGAATCTGCGCTATGAGCCTTTGGGTAAGATGGAGAACCGTATGTTGAAACGGATGTTTGATGTTGTTTTCTCCGGTCTTTTTCTGGTTACTGTATTTCCCTTTATTTATCTCATAGTTGGAAGTATCATAAAGTTGACTTCTCCCGGTCCTGTATTTTTTAAGCAAATGCGTACAGGTTTGAATGGTGGGGATTTTGTATGTTACAAATTTCGTTCTATGAAAGTGAATGATGAAGCCGACAGTAAACAGGCTACGGCTGATGATCCCCGAAAAACCCGATTTGGAAATTTTCTTCGTCGTTCTAATATTGACGAACTTCCCCAGTTTATCAATGTTTTTAAGGGTGATATGTCGATAGTCGGTCCCCGTCCTCACATGTTGGCTCATACGGAGACTTATGCCCGTTTGATTGATAAATATATGGTGCGACACTTTATAAAACCAGGGGTAACCGGTTGGGCTCAAACACATGGTTTCCGTGGTGAAACGAGGGAACTTTCACAGATGGAAGGACGTGTTAAGGCTGATATTTGGTATATGGAGCATTGGACAATGCTGCTTGATATATATATCATTTATAAAACTGTGGCGAATGTTGTCATTGGGGAAAAAAATGCATATTAATATGTAGATAATTGAATGTCTATGTTGGTTAAAAAACGTTTTGAGTTTGTTGATATTGTTAAAGGTATATGTATCTTGCTTATTATAAGAGGTCACATTAATTACTCATTTTTTCCAGAGTGGGTTAATGAGAATGAGTTTTATACAATTTGGTATGTGTCTGGGTTCTATCTTATTGGTGGCTTTTTCTTGAAAGAAGCTGATTTACTAAATCCAAAAAATCTTTTGAAAAAGAAGATACCTGCATTGTATCTTAAATCTTTATACTTTTTCTTGCCTGCTACACTATTACATAATTATCTATTGCAGATAGGGTATTATCCAGCTTCGATAAAACCTTTTATAACTCTTTCTGACTGGGGAAGAGCGTTAGGTAAAGTTTTTATGGGAATGAGTTTTGAAAAATTGGTTGAGCCCCTTTGGTTTGCTTTAGCATTGTTTTATGGATTAGTGTTCCTTTCTATTATGGCTTATGGATTGAAAAGTATCAATAAATATAGTCATATGAATATGTTTATCGTTTCATTAATAGCGTGTGCAATATCTGGTTACATTTCCAATTATACTGATATTCATTTTCCTCCAAGAATAGCTACAGCCGTATCTTCAACTGTTTTGATCTATTTAGGGTATTTGATATTTAATAGTAGCTATAAGTCTTTCAATAATAAGTGTATATTTGTGATATCTTTAGTGATTCTACTATCTTATACTTATACCATAGGTGCAGCACCTGGGATGTTAATAGGAATGATTGTTAATGAATATCCAGATATTATTACGTTACTTGTCGGAACATTGGCTGGCGTATATTTTATTTGCTATCTTAGCTGTTACTTAGAACATTCTGTTTTAGGGGTAATTTTAGCTCATTGTGGTAAGGAGTCATTTTACCTTATGGCGCTTCACATTATGTTTATTCGCTTGCTGGCTATTCTATTGTCCAAGTATCCCGTATGTGGCATTAGTATAGATGACTTTACTTTTAATACGAACTTCATAGGTTTCTTTATTTTATTTTTTGGTTCAATAGTCCTAACATTTATTTCGATTACCCTTGTGCGTAGGATAAAAAGATTGATTTGTAAAATAGGGTAATTGTGATGAACCTTAAGTATAATATTAGAATGATTTGTGGAAAATTAGAGTACGAGTTAGGACGATCTCATGTATTTATAGGCTACTTTGTATATGATTTTTTTATAAAATTTGGTTGGCATAAAGATAGATATACGCAGGCTGTAGCTAAATCTTTTTTGGGGAATGTTATTTTATGAACAATATTAAAAGAAAGACATCGAAATCACTCTTTTGGCGTAGTGTGGAGAAATTCTTAGTGAATGGAAGTCAATTTGTTATTAGTCTTGTATTAGCAAGACTACTGCTGCCATCTGATTATGGTACAATAGCTCTTCTCACTATATTTATTGCTTTATCACAGGTTTTGATTGAAGGAGGTTTCTCGCAAGTTATTATTCAAAAACAAGATAGGGATTCATTGAGTTCCTCCACGATGTTTTGCTGTAATATATTTACAGCACTGCTTTTGTATCTGATTATATATATTATAGCACCTAATATCGCTTCTTTTTATAATTTGCCGGAACTAACCTCTGTAATGAGAATCTATTGTATTACTCTTGTCATCAATTCATTGTATATAGTGAAAAAGACACAGTTGATAATGGATCTTAAATTTAAAGTGCAAGCTTATATTACGTTTGTTTCAGTTGCAATTAGTGGGATAATTGGTATTATTTTGGCGGTATATAATTATGGTGTTTGGGCTTTGGTCTTTCAACAAATATGTAATTCCATTCTGCTGTGCTTATTGTTCAATCGCTTTGATATGTCTTTATATTCATTCCATTTTTCGGCAGAAAAATTTAGAAACTTGTTTATGAAAGGTTCAAGATTGTTGGTCGCTAACATTCTCCAATCGGTTTATTCAAGTTTATATTCTTTAATAATCGGAAAGTTTTTTTCTCCTAAGGAGCTGGGATTGTTTACAAGAGGAAATCAGATGGGACAAATTATACCATCGAATGTCACAGATATTTTTAGTAATACGATGTATCCCATTTTTTGTCAGGAACGTCAAACGGAAGATTTTAGGCAGATTTATACTCGATATATCGGTTTGGTTTGTTTTGTGTTTTTTCCTTGTATGGTATTGCTGTCTACAATTTCGTTCCCTTTGATTGATATATTATTAGGTGATAATTGGCTGGATTGTGCTTCTTATATGAAGATATTGTGCATTGCATATATGTTTGATCCTCTGATGAGGCTGAACGCTATGATACCCACTATTATGGGGGAGACAACAACTACGTTGAAATGTGAAATGGTAAAAAAAGTGGTGGCTATTACAATATTGGTGGTAGCTACGTCTCATTCAGTACTTGCCGTTTGTTATGGTATTGTACTATATTCCCTAATAGATATAATAATCTCCACTAAGTTCAATAAAATTTATATGGGAATAACTATTTGTGGAATATTCCTAAGTATAAAGAATGCATTAATAGTATCCATTATTCAGTTTGCAGTCATTTCGTTTGTAGTAAATGAGATAAACAACCCATTCCTTTCTATTCTAGTGGCAGTCATTTTAAGTTTGGTAATAGTGTTGTTAATAGCATTTTTGTTACGCTTTAAGGAATTTGATTTTTTGGTGAATTTTGTGAGAAATAAAATGCTAAGGAAAACTTGTTGATATGAAAAATATACTGATCTTTTTTCGATTTTTTCCTTCTGTGGGTGGAACCGAACGAGTCTTTACAGTTTTAGCTAACTCATTCATAACTAATGGCTATGATGTTCATATAGTAAGCATAGAGAAGAGTCTGGATGTGCCAATGTTCTATCTGGATAAACAAGTTAAGTGCAGTATTCTTCCCCATAAGAATGTAGCATGTCAAGAAAATATAAGGACTTTACACTCTTATCTCATAGATAATGAAATTGATTACATTATCAATAATGATTCAATAAAAGAAGCTGTAAAATTGTGCTCAGAAGCAAAAGAGAATACAAATATAAAATTAGTTACTATCCATCATGGTGACATTGTATACAAAAAAGAGTATATATATCTGATGGCTCAACAAGGAAGTGGATTGAAACGCTTCTTGAAAAATCTTTTTTTTCCGTTGTATTTGAAATATCAAAATCATAATAGAAGAGAGAATCATAAATTCAATTTATTGAAGTCTGATAAGTATATTCTTCTTTCTAATTCATTTAAGAAATATCTTCCTCAAAATGATAAAATCATGGCAATAAATAATCCATTGTCATATATGCGTGAGGAATTTAGTGGGGCAAAGGAGAATATAGTTATCCTTGTAGGGAGGTTATCAGAGCCTCATAAAAGAGTCTTGTTGTCTTTGAAAATATGGTCTATTGTAGCTGATAAGCATCCTGATTGGAAATATTACATTGTTGGAGATGGTGAAGACAGAGGTTTGATAGAAAATTTCATTCAGGATAATAACATTCCCAATGTTGTACTTACAGGAAAAACTGAGAGCCTGCAATACTATAAATGGGCAAAAATCCTGATTATGACATCGGCTTTTGAGGGCTGGCCACTAGTTATAAATGAAGCTATGCAGAATAATTGCGTGCCTATAGTAATGTATTCTTTTGATTCATTACCAGACATTATTGCAGACCAAGAAAACGGATTTATTTCACCCAATAATGACATAGAAGTCTTCGCTGATAAGCTGGACAGATTGATGGGTGATGAAATGATGTGGGCTGATATGTCTAAGAAGGCTTATATATCTACAGCAAGATTTATTCCGGAAAATATAATCAAGCAGTGGATTGATATGCTAAATACGTTATAAAAATGAAGAAAATATTGTTTATCAATAACTATGACTGTTTGGCCCCATATAAACAGCATGTCATGCCAGGTCACCATCAGTTTGGAATGGAATTTCTGAATGAAGATCCTGATTACGAGGTGTATTATTATTTTTGTAAAATATTCCCAAAAAATAGCAAAGGATATTATTTGAAAGAGTTTTTTCAATTCTTGAAATTATATATACTTTCATTCAAGTTTGATATAGTGTATGATGCATTGGGATGTGAACAACGATATTTTGGCTTTCTGAACCGTTTTCACATGTTCAAACCTTATTATATGTTAGTGTTTCATCATCCTCCATTTGAGAAAAGACTAAAGTATTGTAAATACGATCATATTATTTTTGAATGTGAGTATTATTATAAAAAGATGTGCCGTATGTTTCCCAAGCAAGCAGATAAAATGAGTTTGTGTGTATGGGGACCTGATCTATCTTTTTATCCACAAATAGACTTAAATTTTGATGAGCCAATTCTGATTAGTAATGGTCGTACCAACAGAGATCATAATTTGCTTGTTGATGCGGCTACTTATGCAAAAGTACATACGGTAATTGTGTCAGATGAAAAGCATATTCCATCAAATTTTACAGACGACAATCAATACGTCGAAATATGCAAACAGAATGTATTGAATGACAAGAAGATGGTCGAACTTTTATGTAAGTGTTCGATAATGGTAATACCTACTTTCCCTTCAGAAGAGTTATTGGGGCCTATTGGTAATACGAGCTTTTGTGATGCTACTGCATTGGGTATGCCGTGCATTGTAGCATCAAATACATTGATGGCAGAGAATGTAATGAAATTTAAATTGGGACTGGTCTATAATGTGGGGGATTTGAATGATTTAACCGAGAAGATAACATATTGTAGAGAACATCCTGATACCTTGAAAGAGATGAGTCGGAATATAAAAAAGTTTGGGCGGAAAAATGATAGCTTGAAGTTTGCTATGGTGGTAAAGAATATAGTTGATAGCTTTAATTAATAGAATCATTATGATTTAAAACCTTATTGTAAGGATGAAGATCACTAACTTAAGATTGAACTATTATATTCTAATATTTGGTTTATTATTCGGCGTTGTATTTTATGATGTTATACAGTTTAATTTAGGCTTTAGCTATACAGATGAAATATTGGCTGTTATTCTATTTTTTTATTTATTACTTAATCCAAAACGTATAACACGAGAATTTTTATTTTTCTTATGCCTTGCTACTTTTTATTTAGCTCATAGTATATATGATCAGCATAATATTTTACCCGCAATTTTTACTGATTTTTTTATTCAGGTTAAGCCTTTTATTGCATTTTATGCTGTCTATAATTTAAATTTTAGAATTAGTGAAAAACATGAAAAGAAAATTGCTAAATTGAGTTTAGTCTGTGCATTCCTTTTACTTCCTGTTGGTTTATTAAATCCAGGTGGAGGTTCATTAATGGATCAGTTTGGTGGATATTCAAGATATGCAACTATCATGATTGTATTAGGCACCACCTATATTATTTATTCAAGACAGTACAAGAAAAAAATGTATATAGCATTGGTGATATATTCAATAGGTTTGTTGTCATTGCGATCTAAAATGTTTGGTTTCTATATTGCATTTGTTTGTGTTATGTTTTTATGGAAGAAAGTTTCAGTAAAGAAGTTAGTCTCTTTAAAAATGGTGATTTTGTTTTCATTTATGATGATAGCTGTCATTTATGTTGCAAAAGAAAAAATTGAGTTCTATTTTATTGATGGATTGTTTGCGGATAATATGTTTGCTCGTCCTTTACTCTATGTAAAAGCTATAGATATTCTCAATGATTTTCCTTTTTTTGGTACAGGCTTTGGTAGTTATGCAACATTTGCGTCTGCTGAATACTATTCGCCACTTTATTATACTTATGATTTATATATAAGTCCAGAGATCGGTAGAGGACTATATATTAGTGATTCTTATTTCCCTGTATTTGCTCAATTTGGATATGTTGGATTCGTGCTTTTTGTATGTTTTTGGTTTCGTCTTTTAAAGATTGCGAAAACAAATTTTGAGATCTATAATAATGAATTATTGTTTAAATTGACAATTCTAATTTTTATTTTTTTCATAATCGAATCTATTGCGGATAGCACATTTACTCATAATAGAGGTATGGTAATGTTGATGCTTTTAGCTGTTATTCTGAATAATAAATATGAAGCAAAAGATGTACTTATTACTTCAGACCCAAATTTACTGATTAAATAATAGTTCTTGAATTTATATACGATAAAATAATTTTATTATTATCCATGATAGTAAGAAGTAAAGCTCCTTTGCGGTTGGGGCTTGCAGGAGGTGGTAGTGATGTATCACCATATAGTGATATTTATGGTGGGTTGATACTAAATGCAACAATCAATCTTTACACATATTGCACCATAGAAGAAACTGATGATGGTATGATTACTATTGATAGTGATGATTCTCATTGTCATAAAAGTTATCCAAAGGTCGAGTATTTGAATATTGATGGAGAGGCTAGTCTTATTAAAGGTGTGTATAATCGTGTGATAAGAGATTTCGATATTAGCCCTCGTAGTTTTAAAATCACAACCTATAACGATGCTCCGGCTGGCTCCGGGCTTGGGACATCATCGGCTATGGTGGTATGCGTTTTGAAAGCTTTTATAGAGTGGCTGGGATTACCGCTAGGTGATTATGAAACATCTCGTTTAGCTTATGAGATTGAGAGAAAGGACTTGAATCTTTCTGGAGGAAAACAGGATCAATATGCGGCAGCTTTTGGGGGATTCAACTATATGGAGTTTCTTCAGAGTGATCTTGTAATAATTAATCCTCTCAAAATTAAGCGCTGGATAGTTGATGAGTTGGAAGCGTCTATGGTACTCTATTTTACAGGTGCTTCTCGCAGTAGTGCGGCAATTATTGACCAACAAAAGAAGAATACCTCTTCTGGCAATGAAAAAGCAATAGAAGCTATGCACAGGATTAAGAGAAGTGCTATTGATATGAAATTTGCATTATTGAAAGGTGATATGCAAGAATTTGCTCGCATTCTCGGAGAAGGTTGGGAGGATAAGAAAAAAATGGCAGATGCTATAACCAATCCGATGATTCAAAATGTATTTGATACAGCCATGTCTGCTGGGGCACTTGCAGGGAAAGTTAGTGGTGCCGGTGGTGGAGGTTTTGTGATGTTGATGGTTGAGCCAACTCGTAAAAAAGAAGTGATTGATGCGTTGAACAGACTTGATGGTTTTGTTATGCCTTTTCAATTTACTGAGGGAGGTGCTCATGGATGGAAAATTTATTCTACAGACAAAGTGAAATGATATGGAACAAAAGTTGATGAAGCATATAGATTTACTAATGGAACGATATCCTGTGCTTGAGTGTTGCAAGAATGATATAATAGATGCTTTTGATTTGTTGGGTGATACCTATAGTAAAGAGGGGAAAATGTTAATATGTGGTAACGGTGGCAGTGCGGCTGATGCAGAACATATAGTCGGTGAATTGATGAAGGGGTTTAGGTATTCTCGTAAGTTATTATCAACTGAGGTCGATAACTTACAAAAAATAGATATAGAGATGGGTAAAGTTTTAGCTGAAAATTTACAAAGTGCATTGCCAGCTATAGCATTAGATGGTCATCCTGCACTTTCTACAGCTTATATGAATGATTGTGAACCATTACTTTGTTTTGCTCAGCAAGTGAATGGTCTCGGTAGACAAGGTGATGTGTTGTTTGGTATATCTACTTCAGGAAATAGCAAGAATGTACTTTATGCGGCAGTTACAGCCAAATCAAAAGGAATGAAGGTAGTAGGGCTGACTGGAGCTAAGGATAGTAAATTATCAGCTTTAGCGGATGTTTGTATTAGAGTTTCAGAAACAGAAACATATATGGTTCAAGAATTACACTTGCCTGTATATCACTGTTTATGCTTAATGTTAGAAGAAAAATTCTTTGGATAAATAATCTTATGGAAGTTATAATATTGGCAGGTGGGCTTGGAACAAGACTGCGTAGTGTAGTGAATATGGTGCCTAAATGTATGGCTCCAGTGGCAGGTAAGCCTTTTTTGTGGTATATATTAAAATATCTAACAAAATATAATGTGACTCATGTTATCTTATCGGTAGGTTATTTGCGGGAAGTAATTTATAAATGGATTGATGAAGTAAAAAATGAGTTTCCTTTTGAGCTTGATTATGCAGTTGAAAAAACTCCTCTTGGTACAGGTGGTGGTATTAGATTGGCATTACAGCAATCTGTGGCAAATGAGGTGATAATATTGAATGGAGATACATTTTTTGATGTGAATTTGATACATCTAATGGAAGAGCATAGGCGTATGGATAGTAGCTTAACTGTTGCTCTTAAGCCGATGACAGAGTTCGATCGCTATGGTGCTGTGGAATATTCCGGTGATGGGCATATTATGGCTTTTCATGAGAAGGTTTATTGTAAACAGGGACTAATTAATGGAGGCGTATATGTGATTGATAAGTTAAAACTGCCTATGGATAATCAACCTGAAAAATTTTCTTTTGAATCTGCAGTGATGGAAAAACAGTGTCAATATGGTAACCTTTATGGGGTGATTTCGAATGGATATTTCAGAGATATTGGTGTACCGGAGGATTACAAACAAGCTAATGACGATTTTAAAACGATGTTTTAATATGCAACTGAAAGATATTGATATATCAGGCTATGAAACTTTATTACTTGACCGTGACGGAGTGATTAATAAACTTCGCCCGAATGACTATGTGAAATGTTGGGAAGAATTTGAATTTGTGCCCGGAATATTTGAAGCCTTGAGCAAATGGAGCAAGCACTTCAAATATATATTCATTGTTACTAATCAAAGAGGAGTTGGTAAAGGTGTGATGAGTGAACAAGATTTATTGAAAATTCATCAAAGAATGTGTGAAGAGATTATTGCTCATAAAGGAAGAATAGATAAGATCTATTATTGTACTGCATTAACGGAAGAAGATAACCGAAGGAAACCAGGAAACGGTATGTTTCTGGATATAATACGTGATTATTCAGAGATTGTCAAAGAGCGTTGTTTGATGATTGGAGATAGTGATAGTGACATGACGTTTGCTGAAAATTGTGGAATTAGAGGGATTAGAGTATGAATCAAAAAAATACAATTATTTATTTTGGAATGGGCTGCTTTACTGATACGGATGTCACAGTAGTAAAGCAACTTCAAAAAGAATATAGTGTTCATTGGTATGTATTGCATCAGCCACATGATCCGTATCCGGTATCTTTTTATGTTGATTTTGTAAAAAATAGTGGAGTGAAGTTACATATGCTTCATATTACTAACAGAAGAAGGAGTTTTAAGGTGCTTAAGTTAATGTTTAAGACTTTTACAGAGATCGTAGAATTGTCACCTTCTTTAATATATTCTTGTTGTTTTGACTTTTATTTTTCATTGGCATATCTGATAAAAGCGAAATCAATACCTTTAGTTTTTGGTGTACATGATGTTATACAACACTCCGATAATAGAAATTCTATATTTTATCATTTATCATATCGTTTTTCTTTATTTGTTGGTGATGTGTTTCTGCAATTTTCAAGTAATCAAAATAGGGTGTTTAAGCAACTTTATCCAAAATTGAAAAGCTCTATGGTGGGTATGAGTATTAAAGACTTTGGAGAAGCGAAAGGAGAAAAACATATATTTGATAATTCAACCATTAAAATTCTATTTTTTGGTTCAATTCAATATTATAAGGGATATGATTTGTTGATTAATGCTTTTGAGAAAATCTTAAATATGGGTATCAATAACATAAGGCTTTCATTCTTGGGTGAGTGTACGCCTAAAAATGAATTGTACTTAAAATCACTGGTAAAAAGTTACGATAAGTACAACTTGAGATTGCATTTTATTGATAATGATGAAATTCCTCAAATCTATAATGAACATGATTTGGCAATATTTCCATATCGAGAAGCTACACAGTCTGGTCCCTTAATGATAGCTATAAATTACTGTTTGCCAATCATTGCAGCTAATCATTCGTGTTTCGCAGATATCTTGGGACATGCAGACTGTTCTATTTTATATGATTCTAATAATAATAATGCATTAATTGAAATATTACAGAATGTTTCAAGGATGTCCAATACTGATTATCAACGTTTAAAAGATAAAGCTATTGAATTGAATAAACAATATTCAGAAGAGGTTATAGTGGATAGTTACATAAAAGTTTTTAATGAACTCATAAAATGTAACTAATATTTTTAGCATATAGTTGCGCTAAGGCATACATTGGGCTACTGATTAACTTCAAAAAACTATAATGAATGTATTAATAATAAATCCAATTCTTTTCACTGCCGAGGATATGAACATTTATACAATAAATCTTGATTGATCTTTTGAGTGTTGATATAATTGTGAGAATGAATTTTTTGATTTAATAATAATGAAAATTCTTATTTTAAACAGTATTCTTTTTACTGCAGAGACGGATATTCCCCAAGTAAAAACAATAAAAGATACAATGATATATGGGGTATGTATGGGATTTGTAAAGTTGGGACATCAAGTTACTTTAGCAGCTGCAAACGAATACCGTCCTATAAAAGAAGAAGCTTATGATTTTGATGTGAGGTTCTTTTCATCTAATTATACAAAATTGTGTAAACCATCTGTATTGCCATATAGTAAAACGATGAAACGATATCTCAAAGAATGTCATAAAGAATTTGATATGATTATTTCTAGTGAGGTATTCCAGTTTCAGTCACTTTATGCAGCAATGACGTGCCCAAAGAAGACATTGATTTGGCAGGAGCTCACTACACATCAAAATAAGTTGTATCAGATCCCATCAAAGATATGGTATAACATTATTGCTCGATTCTTTATGCGGAAGATCATGGCTGTAATACCTCGTTCTCGGATGGCATATAACTTTGTAAGTCATTATATGCCTCGTGTTTCGAATATCATTGTAGATCATGGCATTGACATTGATAAATTTGTGCTATTTACAAAGAAGAAGCGCCAAGTTATCAGTTCTTCACAACTAATCCTGCGTAAAAATGTGGATAGTATTATTCATATTTTTGCAAAGTTTCATCAAATGAGAAATTATGAGGATATCAAGTTGTTGATTGCTGGGCGAGGAGAAGAAGAAACAAATTTAAAACATCTTGTTGATGATTTGGGATTGCAAAATTGTATTGAGTTTGTTGGTTTCTTGTCGCAAAGTAAGTTGAATGAATATATCCGAGAGTCATTGGTTTTCTTGGTGAATACTCGAAAAGACTTAAATATGGTTTCAATTCCTGAGGCTATTATATCTGGTACTCCCATCCTAACCAATTTGAAACCTGCTTCTTCAGATTACATTATAAACTATGATTTAGGTATCGCTAAGGATAATTGGAATGAAATGGATATGAAGTTGCTTGTGGACAAAAATGAAGAATATGTAGGAAATTGTATAAAGTATAGAGAATATCTTACAAACACACATTCTGCTAAACTATTTTTGGAAATATTTGGACAAAAATAGTTCTTCAGCTATGTTTATTACTCTAAGATGAAAATGTATTAATTAGCAACTTTTGTTTTATTAGTTATTATGAAAATTTTGTTAGCGAATAAGTTCTACTATCGTCGTGGTGGTGACTGCATATATATGCTTAATCTTGAACAACTGCTTAAGACCTATGGGCATGATGTGGCAGTATTTGCTATGGATTATCCAGAGAATATTGAGACTGAGTGGAAACGGTATTTTCCTAATGAAATAAAGTTTACTTCTGGAGTAGGTATGCTCGAAACCTTTATGCGTATGTTTGGTTTAGGTGAAGTGAAGAGGAAATTTAATTCTTTACTCAATGATTTCAAGCCGGATGTGGTACACCTGAATAATATTCATACACAATTATCACCAGTGATAGCTCGTTTGGCTCATGAACGAGGAATTAAAGTTATTTGGACATTGCATGATTACAAATTGCTTTGTCCAAGGTATGATTGCCTTCGTAATGGGAATAAAGTATGTGAGGAGTGTTTTGCTGATAAACATAAAGTTTTGGAATATAAATGCATGAAAAACTCCAAATTGGCAAGTATGCTTGCATATAAAGAGGCGATGAAATGGAGTCGTGAAAAGTTAGAAAGTTACACGGATGCATTTATTTGTCCAAGCCAATTTATGTACAATAAAATGGCTCAAGGTGGATTCGATAGAAAAAAGATGTATACTCTTTGTAATTTTATTGATATTGAAAGGACTAGGAGAGACTCTTATGATAAAGAAGACTACTATTGCTTCATAGGAAGGTTATCTTTTGAGAAAGGAATCGAAACATTGATAGAGGCTGCCCGAACTCTTCCTTATCATTTGAAAATTATAGGTGGTGGTCCACTGGCAGATATTTTAAAAGAAAAAGCAAAAGGGGCAAATATTGAATTTACAGGTTATAAAGAATGGCCTGAAATAAAGGAAATAGTGGGTAAAGCACGTTTTAGTGTAGTTCCATCAGAGTGGTATGAAAATAATCCTCTAAGTGTGATTGAAGCTCAATGTCTGGGTACTCCAGTTTTAGGAGCTAATATTGGTGGTATCCCTGAATTGATAAAAGAAGGGGTAAATGGAATGTGTTTTGAAAGTCGCAATATTATGGATTTGAAGAATAAAATCGAAAAGATGTTTATATTAAATGTAGATTATAAACAACTTGCAAAAAGTTCTCAGATACGTTATTCATCTGAGAAACATTACAATGAATTATTAGAGCTGTACCAGCAATGAATGTAGGAAAAGAAGCTAAAATATATTGGATATCAATTTTGCAGGGCTGGAGTATGCTCTTAGTAGTCATAGGACATGTCACGCTAACCAATATATTCGAGAATCCGGCAACTCCTGTTAGTACAGAAGTTGAACGGATTATCTACGGCTTTCATATGCCTTTATTTATGTTTATATCAGGAGGTTTATTTTATTATACAAAAATCAGGAAAGGTAAAAAATACGGAGTTACTATCAGGGATAAGGCCAAGAGGTTATTGGCTCCTTTCATCTTTTTCACACTAGCTACTTTTGCTCTGAAGTATATATTTAATCCGTTGATGAAAAGACCAGTCGAACTGTCTTTCAAACAAATAATCAATAGTGTTCTTTATCCAGCTTCAAATCCTTTAGGGGAAATGTGGTTTATAATAACTCTTTTTATAATATTTCTTTTTTATCCTGTTTTTAAATGGTCATTGCAGTGGAATAAATGTATAGTAAGTGTGTGGATAACTGCATTATTATTGAATCTGTTTTTTCCTAAAGATATAGAGATTCTTTGTTTTTCGCAAGTAGCTTATTATTTGGTTTATTTTTATTCGGGGCTACTCTTTTTTAAGTTTGATGCCTATAAATATACCGATACAAAATGCTTTTTTGTAGTTTCTCTTATGTTTTTTGTCCTTTTTAATATACTTGTACTTCCTGTCATTTTCTTAACCTTTACAGGGATAGCTTTCTCTGTTGCTTTATGTTTACTCTTATCCCATTATTGGATTCGCCTCTTTTCAAGTTTCAGGGATTATACCTTTCAGATTTTTTTAATGGGTCTGTTTTTTCAAATGGGAATAAGATTTCTATATGCAAAATTAGATAACGAATTATTATACTGGCCTTTATATGTGTTGAGTATATTGTTAGCTCTTTACATGCCTGTTTTAATATCAAAGATGATTCAAAAAATAGAAAGTCCATTCATACATCAATGTTTTGGACTATAGAATATTACTATTTCTTTAATTATATAAACAATGTCAATTAATATTCCCCAACCTACGGATATGTGCATCATCACAACTTATCGTTGTCCGATGCGCTGTAAAATGTGTAATATATGGGAACATCCGACCGATAAAAGGAAGGAAATAACTCCCGAAGAAATCAAATTGTTACCTTCTGTAAAGTTCATTAATCTAACCGGTGGCGAACCGTTCATTCGTGAAGATCTGGAGCAAATAGTAGAAGTGTGTTTCACAAAATCTCCTCGCGTGGTTATATCGACTTCTGGTTGGTATGAGGACCGGGTAATCGCCTTGGCTAAGAAATTCCCTAATATTGGTATCCGTATTTCTATCGAAGGGCTTAGTTGTAAAAATGATGAGCTTAGAGGACATGCGGGAGGTTTCGACAAAGGACTTCGGACTTTGCTTACATTAAAAGATATGGGTGTGAAAGATATAGGTTTCGGTTGTACTGTTTCCAACAACAACTCTAAAGATATGCTTTCTCTTTATCAACTATCCCGGTCTTTGGGTATGGAATTTGCTACAGCTGCTTTTCATAACTCTTATTATTTTCACAAAGATGATAATGTGATAACCAATAAGGAGGAGGTTTGTGGCGATTTTGAAAAACTGATAAATCTGCAACTTAAAGAAAAACATCCTAAATCATGGATGCGGGCTTTTTTCAATATGGGACTAATTAATTATATAGAAGGTTCACGGCGTATGTTGCCTTGTCAAGCTGGCGAAATGAACTTTTTTGTAGAGCCCTATGGTGATATTTATCCCTGTAATGGTTTAGAAAAGAAGTATTGGAAAAAGAGTATGGGGAATATTCGTGAGACTCCCAACTTCAAAGAAATATGGGAAGGGGAACAAGCAGAACAAGTACGCCAAATGGTACGCCGTTGCCCTAAAAACTGCTGGATGGTAGGAACGGCTTCACCTGTAATGCATAAATATATAAAGTATCCGCTGAAATGGGCTTTAAAAAATAAATTACGGAGTTTGCAGGGAAAAACAGCTTGTTTGGACAAATGTTGGTATAATGTGGGTCAAGATCCTTCTCAAGGAGACTTGCGGGAAGTTTTTTGATTATAGAACACGTATTCTTTGTACTAATTCTATGAAGATCTTTGTTACCGGAACTCGTGGTATCCCAGATATTTTGGGTGGTGTTGAAACGCATTGTCAAGAGTTATTTCCCCGAATTGCTGAAATGGGGTTTGATATAACAATAATACGTCGGAAAAGTTATGTGAAAGATACCATGACTGAATACAAAAATGTGAGGCTTATTGATATGGAAACTCCTAAAAAGAAATCTTTTGAAGCAATCGTACATACTTTCAAGGCTATTCTTGAAGCTAAATTCCAGAAAGCTGACATTGTTCATATTCATGCTATCGGTCCGGCTTTACTTGTGCCTATAGCTAGACTACTAGGAATAAAGGTTGTGTTTACTCACCATGGTCCCGATTATGATCGTGATAAATGGGGCTTTTTTGCTAAAACAATGCTGAAATTAGGAGAGCGTATGGGAACGATTTTTGCTAATGAAGTAATTGTTATATCTGAAGTCATTAACGATCTTCTGGTGAGAAAATATGGTAGAAGAGACTGCCATTTAATTTACAATGGAGTTCCGGAGCCTGAGGTTTGTGACTATCCGGAATATTTTAATGAATTGGGGATTGAGAAAGGAAAGTATATTTTGGGTATGTGTCGGTTTGTTCCTGAAAAGAATCTTCATCATTTAGTAGAAGCTTTTGCCGGAATATGTGCAAGTGACTATAAGTTGGTATTGGCGGGGGACGCAGATTTTGAGGATGATTACTCACGCAGTTTGAAAAAAAGGTCGAGAGAATGTGGAGTGGTATTAACCGGTTTTATAAAAGGTCGGAAATTACATTCTTTACTTGCTAATGCATGCTGTTTTGTTCTTCCATCTTCACATGAAGGGTTACCCATCGCATTATTGGAAGCTATGAGCTATAAATTGCCTGTCATTGTAAGTAATATTCCGGCAAATATGGAAGTGGGCTTACCTTATTCATGTTATTTCAAAGTAGGGGATGTAGAACAGCTACAAGAAAAATTAGAAGAGCAAATGGAACAAGGGCTGCGTCGGATAGAGTACGATATGAGTTTATATAATTGGGATGTAATAGCAAAACAGGTAATAGATGTATATAAATTAGTATTACAATAATATCTTCCAATGCAATATTAGTTAAGAATGCTAATGATAATACGTATGATAAAACGATTTATTCAAGAAAAAGATATGGTATAAAATAAATGTTGAAAATGTTGAGATGTAATAAACACGTGAGTGTTTCGTATGTGAGATGAAAAAATGTAGGTCCCTAGCTTCATGCTGTAAAAAGCATGATTCTCCTACATTGTGGATTAGAAATAGCACGACGGCGCATTTCTAATCTACGCCCTGGCATCGGAGGTTAAAGCCGATGTGAATTTCCCACTATATCAACTGTCTGTGAAGAT